>ERZ1031897.790-NODE-790-length-11162-cov-3.213469_pt1 | contig 11162 bp, 7 predicted proteins | sample MGYA00517881_ERZ1031897 | MGnify/ENA primary metagenome ERZ1031897 (study PRJEB33719, sample SAMN04261280) | wastewater metagenome | biome: rural village; feature: human; material: feces | host: Homo sapiens | place: El Salvador | collected 2013-01-07 ... | reverse complement strand
ACCTATGATGATACTGTCATTAAGGCATATTGTAAGAATGAAATGGTGAATTCGGTATTATCTACTTATAATACCCGCTTTGAGGAGCAGAAGATTCCCTGGGATACACAGGTCACGATCGGAGAGAAGCTTCCCTGTTCGGAAATGATGTTCTGTGCGATCCTGTCGAATGTACTGGAAAATGCCATGCATGCGGTACAGGAGCTGCCGGAGAACAGACGAAGGATTGATCTGTCTCTGTCGGAGAAGGCAGGGCATCTTCTGCTCATGGTGAAAAATCCGGTGCAGATAATGCCGGTATTCACGGATGGAATTCCGGTCACAGAGCGTTCCGGACATGGTCTGGGGGTTCGGAGTATCGTATACTATGTGGAAAAACTCAACGGACAGTATCAGTTCCGGATGGAAGACGAGGAATTTGTAGTCCGGCTTATCTTCTGAGCACACTGGAGACTTTCTCCAGTGTCTTTTTCTATTGAGAAAACTTCTTCCTTTCGGTATAATGATGTCAACAATAACAGGTTGTTTGCGGGAAGGAGTCATTGAACGAATGAAATATACACTGGATTATCAGAAATATGCGGAGCTGGCAAGACGCGTGGCGGCAGAAGGAAGCGTGTTGCTGCGAAATGAAGAGGATACCTTACCGTTACGCAGGGGACAGAGAGTATCTGTATTCGGAAGAACACAGTTTGAGCATTACAAGAGCGGCACAGGCTCCGGCGGTATGGTCAATGCTCCTTATGTCACGAATATCATTGACAGCCTGAAAGAAGATGGAACCATACAGGTAAACGAAGCGCTGGAGCAGCAGTATCGTGAGTGGCTGAAGGAGCATCCCTTTGATGTGGGAGAAGGCTGGGCCATGGAACCTTGGAATCAGGAGGAGATGCCCGTAGATGAAGAACTGGCGGTGCGGGCAGCTGAACAATCGGATGCAGCGATCGTGGTCATCGGGCGTACTGCCGGGGAAGATAAGGATAACAGTGCGGCGGAGGGAAGCTATCTGCTGACAGCATTGGAGGAGGAGCTCCTTCGTAATGTATGTCATGCTTTTGAGCATACGATCGTGGTACTGAATGTCGGTAATATTATAGATATGAAATGGGTAGACCGGTATCAGCCGCAGGCAGTACTCTATATCTGGCAGGGAGGCCAGGAGGGTGGCAGGGCCTGTGTAGACGTTCTGACCGGCAAAGTAAATCCCAGTGGTAAATTAAGTGACACGATTGCAGAAGATATTGAAGATTATCCTTCCACGGAAAATTTCGGAGATCCGGTGGAGAATTTCTATACCGAGGATATTTATGTAGGATATCGTTATTTTGAGACCTTTGCGAAAGATAAGGTGAAGTATCCTTTCGGATTTGGATTATCTTATACGAAGTTCCAGACAGAGATCCTGGGATTCTCAGTACAGGGCACGGCAGTCACGGCAGTTGCAAAAGTAACCAATGTCGGGGGAGTATCCGGCAGGGAGACTGTGCAGCTGTATCTGGAAGCACCTCAGGGGAAATTAGGAAAGCCTCTGCGCCAGCTGGCTGCATTTGAGAAGACAGAAGAACTGAAGCCGGGTGAGACAGAAGAACTACTGCTGAAAACAGAGCTGACGGAGTATACTTCCTATGATGACAGTGGTGTCACCGGACATAAATCCTGCTATGTACTGGAAGAGGGAGACTATATCTTCTATGCCGGAACCGATGTGCGAAGCGCAGCAGAGGCTGGCAAAGCGACCCTGACAGAGCTTCAGGTAGTGCGGACGGTGACGGAAGCAATGGCACCGGTACAGGAGTTTAAGCGTCTGAAACCTTTCTTTTTCGAGGAAAAGGATCATGCCATTGCAAACTGGGAAGATGTACCTTTACGAACGATAGATCTGGCGGACAGGATTCTTAAGGAGAGACCTACGCAGAGTGAGTATGCGGGAGACCGTGGCTGGAAGCTGGCGGATGTATCGGATGGAAAAATCACATTGGAACAGTTTCTGACACAATTGTCGGACGAAGACCTGATCTGTATGACCCGCGGAGAGGGCATGTGTTCCCCGAAAGTGACTCCGGGTACGGCAGCAGCCTTCGGCGGAGTGACCGATTCACTGCAACGGTTCGGAATTCCGGTGGCCTGTTGTTCCGACGGTCCTTCCGGTATCCGTATGGACTGCGGCACCATGGCATATGCCCTGCCTAATGGGACATTGCTTGCCTGCACCTTTGATCCGGAGCTGGTGGAGGAGTTGTATGAGATGGAGGGCATGGAGCTTCGGAAGAACAAGATTGACACCCTCTTAGGACCCGGCATCAATATCCACAGGAATCCATTGAACGGTCGTAATTTTGAGTATTTTTCGGAAGACCCGTATCTCACCGGTATCATGGCAGCAGCACAGCTGACCGGCATGGGAAAATACGGTGTCACCGGCACCATCAAGCATTTTGCATGTAATAATCAGGAATTCAAGCGTCATGATGCCAACAGCATTGTATCGGAGAGAGCACTGCGGGAGATCTATCTGAGGGGTTTTGAAATTGCGGTGAAACAGGGCGGCGCTTATAGTATCATGTCCACTTACGGTCCGGTGAACGGACTGTGGACAGCGGGAAATTATGATCTCCTGACGACTATTCTCCGTAAGGAATGGGGATATCAGGGCATTGTGATGACTGACTGGTGGGCAAAGATCAACGAGGAGGGTGAGCCCGGCTCTGGCAGACAGACGATTCCCATGGTGCGGGCACAGAACGATATCTATATGGTCGTAGCGGATGCGGCATCCAACTCCGCGGGGGACAATACCGCGGAAGGGTTGGCAGATGGCAGACTGACCAGAGCACAGCTTACACGGAATGCGGCAAATATCTGTGGTTTCCTGTTACGTTCCGTTGCTATGGAACGGTTTCTGGACAGAGAGGAAGAGGAATGTACGGAGCTTCACAATCCGATAAGCACCGAGGGCGCAGGAGACAGCGGACAGGTGCTGGCGCGTCTGGAACTTCCGGAACCGAAGCTTTTAGAGGACATAGATCTTCCGTTGGAGAAGCTGTCCACGAAGAAGGGCACAAGTGCGGTATACCAGTTGCATTTCTCCAGGATTGGACGATATGAGTTGGTATTCCGGATGAGTTCTGCGTTAGGAGAACTGGCGCAGCTGCCGATCTCCGTGTTCCTGAACAATACATTACAACAGACCGTGACCCTTAACGGCACGGAAGGTCAGACCATGGAACGTGTTGTAACACTGCCTATTCGTCAGAACGGCGAGAAATATATGAAGCTATATTTCGGAGAGAGCGGTATCGACATGCACCGCATGTTCTTACGTTATGTGGGTAAGAACGATATCGAAAGCTTCCGGAATGAATGATCCGGAAAACTTTAACGGAATATTTATGCATAGCCTCCCAAAGAATGATTGACTTCCCCTGCTTTTTCAGATACAATCTACTCTTGTACGTTTATAAGAAAAACTAACGAGGAGGCAGGAAAAGTGATAGCACAGATACTTGCAGTAGTTATATTTGTAGCGATGTTTGTCCTGATCGTTCTGGAAGTATGGGAGAGACACGTTATTACACTGGGCTGCGGTCTGCTGACGCTGGTGCTGGTATTCGGACTGGGAATGCACAGTATGGGTGCAGTGTGGGAGACCTTGAATTTAGGCAGCTTTTTTACAAGTCATTTCTGGTATACGGCGGGACAGTCCGCGGAGACTTCCAGCGGCATTAACTGGGAGACGATCGTATTCGTAGCGGGAATGATGATCATGGTAGAGGGAATGGCGAGAGTCGGATTTTTCCGCTGGCTCTGCATGCGCCTTGCCAAGATGGTTAAATATAAGGTAGTGCCGCTGTTTGTGACCTTTATGGTATTATCCGGTATTCTGGCAATGTTCATTGACAGCATCACCGTAATTCTGTTCCTGGCAGCAGTCACGATTGAACTATCACAGCTGTTGAAATTCAATCCGGTGCCTATGATCCTGGCAGAGGTATTCTGTGCGAATCTGGGCGGATCCGCTACCATGTGTGGAGATCCCCCCAACATCATCATTGGTACTTCCCTGGGATATTCCTTCACGGATTTCCTGACCAATACCGGTCTGATCGCAGGTATTTCCCTGGTCGTAGTTGTATTGTATTTTTACCTGGTATTCCACAAGGAGCTGCGTGCCAGCGAGGCGGCAGCAGCCGGCAGCAATCAGACTTACCCGGATCCTTCCGAGGCGATTACCGATAAAAAGGGCTTTATCATCAGCACCGTTATTTTCCTGTGTGCGGTAGCATTGCTGGTAACCCATGCACAGACTGGTCTGACCGTATCCTGCATTGGTGTGTTTATCACTATCGTGACGCTGATCGCCGCAGGCAGAGATGCCCTGAAGCTGATCAAGCAGATCGACTATAAGACGCTGCTGTTCTTCATCGGATTGTTCATGGTGGTAGGCGGTCTGGAACAGACCGGTATCCTGAAAGTCATGGCGAACTTCATCGGTGACATCAGTAACGGTAATCTGATGCTGATGATCGCGATTATTTTGTGGATCTCCGCAATCGCCAGCGCGTTCGTGGATAATATTCCTTTTGCGGCGACGATGATCCCTATCATCAGCAGTTTGTCCGCGACCCAGGGTGTAGATCTCTCTATCCTGGCATGGGCGTTAGCCATGGGAACCGATATCGGCGGAAGCGCAACTCCCATCGGTGCATCTGCGAATGTCGTGGGTATCGCTACCGCGGCAAAGGCAGGTCATATGATCAAGTGGGGAAAATATTGCAAAGTTATGGCTCCCGCGACTATAATAGTAATAGTAATCTCCATGGCAATGATCTATGCGAGATATCTGTAAGACTATAAGGAGGGCAGACCCATGAGTGAACAACTGATTATCTCCGTCAGCCGTGAGTACGGCAGCGGCGGACATGAGATCGCACAGAAGCTGGCAGAATATTACAAGCTGCCAATGTACGATCATAACCTGTTAGATGAGGTGGCTGCAAGCATGAATGTGAGCAGCAAGGAGCTGGCAGAGTTCGATGAAAAGAGACGTAACAAATTCCTGTACAGAAGTGTGATGGGAATGAACAGCTCTCCTGCAGATAATGTGGCGAGAATGCAGTTCGACTATATCAAGAAAAAGGCAGAGGCAGGAGAATCCTTTGTGATCGTAGGACGCTGTTCTGAGATCGTGCTGAAGGATAATCCGAATCTGATCTCCATCTTCGTATTAGGAGACAGAGAAGCCAAGATTGAGCGTGTTATGCGGATCTATGAGCTGGATGCGAGACATGCGGAGGAGCGCATGATCGAGAAGGATCGTCGCAGAAAATCTTACCACAACAGCCATTGTAAGGTAAAATGGGGCGACTCCCGGAACTACGATCTGTCCATCAACAGCAGCAGGCTGGGTGTGGAGGAGACCGTGGAATCTCTGAAGAATTACATAGATGCGAGAATTGCTCATAAATAAAGCAATATCAGGTAACAAAAAAGCAGAGACTGTCTGCGGAAAGCATATAAGAGAAATACTTATAGCTGCCGTAGATAGTCTCTTTTTATAATAGTAGTGATCATGTCTTAAAAAATGCCGGACAACATTTAAGCAAATATTAAGGATTTCTGCCGCGACAAATACAAAGGAGTGTGGTATCCTAGGAGACGAATAGGAAAGAGGCTTAAGGAACGTACCGGTGCCGGTATGTGGAAATGAGGTACAATATGAGTGACAGAGAACGAGATTCCATTCAGGAGATGGAAGATATACAGAAAGGACTGGAAGCCTTTTTACAGCAGGAGATGCAGGAAATGCAGACGTCCGGCTCCGGCAGTGGGAAGTCCGGGACCGGAAGGCGGACAGCAGAGCGTCCGGCTCCACAGATGTTTGACATGACTGAGAATGACGAGGATGAGGAGGAACTGGATGTGATCGGATCCGGAAGACGAGCAAGAGCGGATGATTACGCGGAGGATTGGGATGATCCCTCGTATCGTAAGAGACAGGCGGCTCGCAGAGAGACGACGCGTAAGACTTCAGAGAATCGTAATAGTGGTGACCGTAGTAACAGTAATGCAGATCGTCGCAGACAGGCGGCATCCGATAGACCTCGGCGTAGCAGAAGGGAGGACTATGCGGACGAATACGAGGACTACGAAGATCACAGAGAAAAAAATCGCTCCGGAAGAAAAGCAGGGAAGCGTGAAGAAAAAGACACGAAAACGGAAAAGAAGAGCAGAAAAGGAAACAAAAAGGAAGCCGGGAGCGGCAGAAAAAAGAAAAAATCCGGCTTCAAGCGCTTCCTGATCGCAGTGGCGCTGATCCTCGTATTTCTGGCAGCAGGGTTGTACGTCCTGGTGGGCAAGGTCTATGCCGAGATGAATTATGAAGAAATCGAATCTGTGTCAAGCTCTCCCATGAAGGAAGAAGGCGTCACGAATATTCTCCTGATCGGTAACGATTCCCGTGAGAACGGGGAGGATGGCAGATCCGATGCCATGATCCTCCTGTCTATCAGCAACAAGACGAAAAAGATATATATGACATCTCTGCTCCGTGACATGTATGTGGAGATACCGGGATATAAGGACAATCGTCTGAATGCGGCATATTCCTACGGCGGTGCGGAGCTGCTGATGGAGACCATCGAGCAGAATTTTGACATTCATATCAGCCGCTATGTGCTGGTGAATTTTGAGGCATTTGCAAATCTGGTAGATGCCGTGGGCGGCGTGGATCTGGAGCTGACCGGCAAGGAAGTGGAATACGTGAACGGCTACCTGGTAGAATATAATATCCTGTTGGGCAGACCGGAGGGAACGGACTATTTCGATGACCTGTCCGGAGGTATGGTGCATCTGAACGGCCCCCAGGCGCTGGCTTATTGCAGAAATCGTTATATCGGTACGGATTTCGGTAGAACCGAGCGACAGAGAAAGGTGCTGACAGAGGTCATTCATAAGCTGCCGAAGGGTGTACTCACGAATCCGAAGGGACTGATCGACGGTCTGATGCCGAATCTGACCACGAACCTGACCCAGACGGAGTGTTACCGGTTAAGCCTCATGGCACCGAAGATTTTGACATACGATATTATACAGAACAGTATTCCCATTGAAGGCACGTATAAGGATGCGACCCATCGTAAAATGTCCGTGCTGGAGGTGGATTTCGAGGCAAATAAGAAATTCCTGCAGGAGAATCTGTATGGAACGGGAGACAGCACTGCGACAACAGAGACTGCTGACTGATGTAACAGTGACACTGTCGTCATATATGGTAAAACGAGGGGAGAACGTTTATGGGGCAGAGGAAAAAGCAGTTTGTGGCACTGGTTTGTGTGGTCAGTGTAATAGTGCTTAGCGGCTGTGGGGATGATCTGACACAGCAGGTCTGTATTCCCGGGGTGGAAGAACTGGCGCAGCCGATCGGCGGTTACCATACCGGACCGCAGGACGATCAGCCCGGGGATAATATCGGGGAGATCGTTCTGCCAGGTGGGACGGACGGTGACAATACTGCATTGCCAGAATCAGGACAGTCCGGGGCTTCGGATACTTTGATGGGGGAACGCTGCACGATCACGATCTCCGCGGCAGGGGATGTGACTTTGGGCAATCATCAGGAACAGGATTACAGCTATTCATTCCGCCAGGTGTACGATCAGGCGGAGGATGAGGGATATTTTTTCGAGAATGTGAGAGATATTTTCAAGGCGGATGATATGACCATCGTGAATCTCGAAGGACCGTTGACCACATCGGAACATATGCGTGAGGGGCAGACCTACTGCATCAAGGGAGATCCGGCGTATGCCCATCTGCTGACCTTAGGCAGCATTGAGGCGGTCAGTTTTGCGAATAATCATCGACTGGACTACGGAGAACAGGGCAGTCGAGATACAGTGGCGGCATTGGAGCAGGAGGGTATTGTCTATGCCTATGATAAAAATGTAGGCATCTATGAGATCCCGGACAGCGCGGCAGCCCACGGCGGAGAGCGGAATCTGAAAATCGGCATTATCTCCGTTAATGAAGTGGAATGGGGCGCACAGGCGGAGAAACTGATTCAGAATAATATCGAAGTCTTGCGGGAGCAGAACGTGGATCTGATCCTCGCCTGTTGTCACTGGGGGATCGAAAAAGACAATTATCCGGAAAATTATCAGCAACAGCTAGGCAGGAAATGCATTGACTGGGGTGTGGATCTGGTCATCGGTCATCATCCCCATGTCCTGCAGGGAATCGAGGAATACAAGGGCAGATATATTATCTACAGTCTGGCAAATTTCTGCTTCGGAGCCAACCGGAATCCAGAGGACAAGGATACCATGATCTTCCAACAGACCTTTACTTTTGAGAACGGGGAAAAGGTGGAGGATCAGAACGCCCGGATCATTCCCTGTATGGTAAGTTCTGTCAAAACAAGGAATGATTTCCGACCGACGCCGGCAACGGGGGAGGATAAGCAGAGGATCCTGCAGCGTATGAACGAATACAGCAGTGCTTTTTGTGTGGCATTTGATGAGGACGGCGGGATTATAGTGAATTGACCGATGGGAAAGGATAGGAATTGCCATGGAAAAAGCATTTAAGCTGGATTTTATCAATGATAAAACAGGAAGCCTGTATGTGAATTGCTGCGGGTGCTCTCAGACGGAAGCACTGCACAGCTTCGGACCGGCATCCAAGCCGCACTACCTGATCCACTATGTCTTAAGCGGCAAGGGGCATTTCCGGTTCCATGACAAGGAATACCGGCTGGAGGCCGGGTACGGATTTCTGATCCAGCCCAACGAGCTGGCTTTCTATCAGGCGGATGCGAAGGATCCCTGGAGTTATCTGTGGGTGGGATTCGCCGGGAGCCGCGCGGAAGAGTATTTACATAGCATGGGACTGTCAGACAGGCATCCTATTTTTTCCTGTGATAAATCAGAGGAGCTGTATTCTATTGTCCGTGATATGATGGAACACAATACCTTTGGAATCGCGGATGATCTGCGCCGGAACGGACTGCTGGGAGTATTCCTGTCTGTGATCGCGGACAGCGCCGGTGTGGTAGCCAGAGAGGAAGAGGATAAGGGGAACCAGTATGTGAAAAAAGCGGTTTCCTTTATCCAGAGCAACTACTGTAACCCCATCAAGGTCACGGATGTGGCGGACTATGTGTGTATCAACCGCAGCTATTTATATACGCTGTTCCAGAACTATCTGGGGATGTCTCCCCAGCAGTTCCTTACTACCTTCCGTATTACTAAGGCGAGAGAGCTTCTGGACTCCACGAATTATCCTATCGAGAGTATTGCATTGTCCTGCGGATATAGTGATGCGCTGGTATTTACCAAGGCGTTCCATGCCATGAAGGGCATGTCTCCGTCAAAATACCGCAAGGAAAGCCACAAAGAGAGCACAAAAGAACAGCTCCAGGAGGTCGAGGGTCTGATCGCCCGGCTATTGAAACCGTAAAGAACAACATTAAAAATGCCCATTCATTGAATATGAATGGGCATTTTTGGTGCCTTGGTTTTATACAGGAATTCTATTTATTTAAGTTATTCTCTACATATTCCAGGATATAGAAATTATCCTCCGGCATCTGGCATCCGACGATATACAGTCCGTTGTCGTCGGAACAGCGGATGATGCGACCTTCCAGCACATTATGATTTGGCAGAGCAAAATCATGGATCGTGATAATGACTTCTGCATTTTTGCTTTGGGTGAATATCTTGTCTGTGGCCAGGAAGGCGAATCCGTTGGCACTGATATTTTCCATGGTAGCCGCATATTCCGTATCGGAATTTTTGAACTTAATAGTACAGGTATTATTCAGATCCATACGAGGGTATTTGCGTCTATTGTTGATCCTGGGTCTGGTAGTAATGGTAATCCTGAAAGCATGTTCACCGCTTTCGGGAGCAGGAGAAATGGTGGCTTTGTCCCAACAGTACAGGATATTACCTGCGGTGACCTGCAGCATACAGGAAGCAGACCCGTTAATCGTCAGCTTCTTCTGACAGGATACTAACAGTCCCTCCGGGATCTGCTCGATCAGCTCCCCAAGATAGTTGTCATCCTCCTGACCGACTAGCTGTAAGTCGATCTTCATGCCGGGCTTGACGTCTTCAATACCCATGAATCCACCGATACCCAGATCACACATCATGTTCTCCATGACATCTTCGATGGTATTGATATTGTCTGCTGTTTCCTGATACTTGCTGAGCATCCGTTCACTGGTCCGGCTGGAGTGTGTGATACAGGTTGTGATGGTATCCACGATGTTAGATACCTGTTCCATGTTGGATACCAGCTGGGTGTTGGAGTTCTCTACTTCTTTAATGGCATTATCTACAACCTGAATGTGATTGCCCAGCTGCACGGAATCAGAAGCAATCTGATTTACGTTATCTCCGGTCTGCGTTACTTTTTCCAGAGTGATCTGGATCAGCTTTAATGTCTCTTCAATGGAAGAGGTCATCTTTGCAGAGGTAGCATCCAGTCGGGAGAGAGCATCCCTGATCTGATCAGAGGAAGCGTGGGTCTCGGTGCTTAAGGTACGGATCTGATCTGCCACAACAGCGAAGCCCTTGCCGGCTTCTCCGGCTCTGGCAGCTTCGATGGAAGCATTTAATGCCAGCAGATTTGTCTGATTCGTGATCTTCTCTATGGTACCGGTCTCCTGTTTTACCATTTCGAATTCCTGACGGAAATTCTCCAGAACATTTTCCAGCTCAGTAGACAGCTGTGACATGGTAGCAGCGGTATTCACCAGACTCTTCAGGTCTTCTGCGCTGACGCCGGAATGGGATTGCGTTTTTTCGACGAGCGTGATCATTTCTCCGATCAGAGCTACCACATTTTCTACCTGGGCGCGGATATCGGAGGTCATCTGTGTGGATGACGTGGTACGATCCTGCAGCATATTGTTGTTGTCAGTCAGCTCGTTCATACCCAGCATGACGATATCGGAGCCATGCTTATTCTCGGAAGCCAGCTCTCTTACGACAGTGATGCCATCGAGAATGATATTACTCGAAGATTTTACCTGTTCTACAGTAGTTACGACTCTGTGCAGGTCAGCCCTGATGCTGTCGGTCATGGCACCGTCGGATTCATTCAGATGACGGATGGACATGACATAGCAGATGTAGCACAGGACGATACAGGAC
>ERZ1031897.782-NODE-782-length-11215-cov-7.643280_pt1 | contig 11215 bp, 10 predicted proteins | sample MGYA00517881_ERZ1031897 | MGnify/ENA primary metagenome ERZ1031897 (study PRJEB33719, sample SAMN04261280) | wastewater metagenome | biome: rural village; feature: human; material: feces | host: Homo sapiens | place: El Salvador | collected 2013-01-07 ... | reverse complement strand
CATCGGCTGCGGCTCAGCAATTCAAGCAAGCTTGATTGCATTCGCCTTGCACGATAATTCAGACCGTGCGAACCTAAATCCGAAAGTTGAATAAAGTAATATATCTACAGATGAAGAGAGTTTACACACTTTTGTTGCTCAGTGGCGCCCTCACGCTCCATGCGCAGCAAATCAATGGCTCGTTTGATGGCGAATGGTTGGCCGACACCATAGGCAACGCCTCCATTCCTGGCACATTGTTGCGCCCTGGCACGCAGCCCGGGGGCTGGCAGGCATCAAACGTGAACCAAAAGGTGCTGATGACAAAGAAGGCTGTGCTTGTCACTCCCGATGCCGACCGCACCAAGGTGGACGAGGGCTACTCTGTCAAGATGGTAAACACCTATGTGGGTGTGGGCCAGATAGGGTCGAATGCCCCTGCCTACATCACGCTCGGCGCACCTTGGGTGTATGCCGTGATGAACCTCGACCAGTGCGACGGTGGCACATTGGGCGGCATGGCCTTTGCACACCGCCCCGATGCCATTACTGGCTGGTACAAGGCTGAGGGTCTGACAGACAACGACCCCGCCAAGGTGATAGCCTATGCCTGGAACGGCACTTACACCTCGAAGGTGCTTACCAACCCTAAAGGTGCCGCCTCGTCAAAAACCGACACTACAGTGACCGACCAGGACCGTGTGATATGGTACCAGGAGGGTTACACTGAGGCTACTGACGATGCCAAACTCATATCAAAGTCGGAGTTGGCCATCAGCGAGAATACTGATGAGTGGACACCGTTTACGATGCAGATAAACTATCTCGACACCGAGACGTTGCCCCAGAAGATAAATGTGGTGTTCTCTGCCTGCAACTATTGGCAGCGCAGCCTCATAGCCAAGGACGGCACCTTGTGGGTTGACGATGTGGCATTTGTTTATTACCACGCGCTCAGCGCACTTACCGTTGATGGTGTGTCTGTGGCCGGTTTTGCCGAGAAAAAGACAGCCTATACGGTAGATGTGCCTTACACCGACGATGTGGTAGTAGACTACAAGGTGAAGGGCGTTGGTGCCAAGGCTGAAGGCTCGTACAATGCCGAGACGTGTGTATACACCATCACTGTGAAGGGCGACGACTATGCCGAGAACCCCGAGAGCAAGACGGTGTACACCATTCAGTTCAAGCAGATTGACACGGCCATCGGTTCTGTAGGTGTTCATGGTGCGGCTTCAGCCCCTGTGTTCAATCTTAAGGGCCAGCGTGTGGTAGCTCCTGTAAAGGGTGCCAATATCATTGGTGGCAAGAAGCTTATCAAGTAATTTACAACATAACAATAACGGGGCTGTGCCAGGCCGGTGCAAACCTTGCACTTGGTGCAGCCCCCTTTTAACGCAAAACAAAACAATGAAAAAACAACTTTTGACGCTCGCGCTGCTGGCTGTGGCTGGCACGGCGGGGGCGCAGCAATTGCCGAATGGTAGTTTTGATGAGGGTGAGTGGAAAAATTGTGTGCCTTGGACAAGTACGGGTAATAAAAAGACACAAGGCAAGCAACCTCCATCATGGACTATTTCTAATGTTATCGGCACTGGATTCGCAGGAAAAACTACAGTAGGAAAAGAAATAACGGGTAAAGGCAACACAGGTAAAGCTGTAAGTTTGACAAATACAGGAACCGCTAGGGAACAAGTAGTTCCTGCATATATCACATTAGGTACTACATGGAGCACGTCAATCACTACATCGAATAAGGATGGTGGTACTTTTGGTGGTATTAGTTTTAAGTATAAACCTGATGCACTGAAATTTTACTACAAACGCAGTTGTTCGGGAAGTAATGTGCGCTCTTCGGTGATTGCCTATTTATGGAACGGTCAAACTACGCAGATAAATGTGCCTGGTAATATTACTATGGGTGCAGCCCCTACAAACACTACGATGATTGATCGTGACGTGAACCTTTTGGATAAGCCCTTTGAAAAAGGAGACAAGAATTTCACGAATACGTCAAAGATAATTGCTAAGATAGAGGCTTATACGACAGAAACACCGTCAGATTGGACCGAATGGATTATTCCTTTTGATTATACGAAAGAGAATGTAGATGAAGTTCCAGAGAAGTTTAATGTCATATTTGCCGCAAGTGATTATTTCAACTCTACGAACGTAACAAAGGGTGTTAACTTGTGCATAGACGATGTTAAGCTTATTTATTACAAGCATCTGAAATCACTCACAATAGATGGCACAACTCCTTCAACATTCGTAGGAGATGACACGCAGAATAACACCAATGAAGTAAATATTGATGCTTCGGATAAGTATTACACTGAGGGTTGTATTTCTGCAACGGCAGCTGGTGCAGGTGCAAAGGTAAACGAAACTTATAATCCAAGCACGTATGTTTGCACCTTGAAGGTAACTGCGGGTGATGGTGAAGTGAAGAACTACAATATCCAGTTCGGCGTTCCTTGCACAGGCAAACTTTCATCATTGACAGTGAATGGCACAGCTGTTGAACTTGAAGATGGCAAGTACTACTATGTGGTGACAGGTGACCGTGGAGCCAACAGCGTAAGCTATGTGAAAGAAGATGGCGACAAGGCAACTGCGGCAGAGTCGTATGATGCAGATAAGCGCATTTCTACCATAAAGGTGTCTGCCCCTGGCGCGAAAGATCACATTTACTATGTGAAGTTTGCAAAAGCCACTACTGACTACAAGGGCAAGATGAGTATCGTTATGGGTGAAACCCCAGGCCTGCTGTCGGCTGCTACATCAACCGTTGGTATTACGACCCCTGTTGATGGCAAGGCCGACTTCCAACTCCTTGGCTTTGAACTGGGTGGGGACCCCATCGGTGACATTTTTGTAACCGATGTACCTTATACAGAGGAAGATGGTGTGGTAAACCTTTATAAGGAGCAGACCATCACTATATTTGGTGACAATGGCGCAAACCTTGGCCCGCTCCCCGTAGTGCTCAAGGGTACACTGAAGGACGGCAAACTTACTGCGAATATTGGCATTGCTCCTGTTGGCGTCACCGTGGATATCGTTCCGCTTGATGCTACAAGCCTTGACTTTTCGTCAAACGCCGTAGATCTTAGTGGCACTTCGCTTGCCGGCATGAAGGCCGACATGACCAACAAGAACTTGACCATCTTCTTGCCCGAGGCTACAGAGGGTGTAGATGCTAAGGAAAGCAACGTAGTAGTAGGCACCACCGCCAGCAGCCTTTCACTCACTGATGGCAATGACTGGGGTGTGACTAAGGACTTCACTGCCGCAGCAGTAAGCTATGACCGCGTATTTAAGACAGAAGCCAACTATGTGCAGAGCTTTGTATTGCCCTTCGGCTTTACTGTGCCCGCTGGTACTACGGTGGCTGAACTCAGCAGCGTGAATGGTGACAACCTCGTGTTCAAGCCCGTGGCTGAGACAGTGGCCAACAAGCCCTACTTGGTGGTGACTAATGATGGGGAATTTATCAACAAGCTGACAAATGTGCAGGTGAAGGCTACTACTGGTGCCGACCTGACTACTACCGTGGATGGTGTAAGCCACATTGGTTCGTACACTGCTCAGAATGTAGAGGGCGTGTATGGCTATGCTAATGGCAAGTTTGTTAAGGCTACCACTGGTTCGGTGAAGCCCTTCCGCACTTATGTTAAGGTGGCTGACGCACAGGCTGCCCCCATGGCTTTCGGTGTGAACATTGAGGGTACTGTGACGGGCATCAACAATGCCACTACTGCTGCCACTGCCAAGGAGGCTATCTACAACCTGCAGGGCGTGCGCGTGAGCGGTGACTTGAAGCACCTGACTAAGGGTGTGTACATTGTGAACGGCCAGAAGGTGGTAGTGAAGTAACACATAATAATATAAAGAAAGACAATGAAAAAGACATATATGCGCCCCGAGGGCACTGTAATACAGCTCTGCATGGAGCAGCACATTCTTGACGGTTCGATTACGGCTAACACTTCAACGGCCGAAGCCCAGGACGGTGTGGAGTTTGAATCGGCCGCTAAGGGCTGGGGCAGCGAAAGCTGGAGCGAGGAGTAAAGCGCTCATCAGGCTTAAGCTCAAAACTCGAGCATAAATGGGGGCGATGCGTCCCGCATCGGGGTAAAAGGGGGTTGCACTCTCTTTGCTCCGGCGCGGGGGTGTCGCCCCCATTGGTGTTTGCGGGAGTGGGCATATTGGGCATAATAGGCATATTAGGCTTAATAGGCATAATAGGCATAATAGACAATAGGCATATTAGGCAATGGGCATATTAGGCAATAGGCTTAATAGACAATAGACATAATAGGCTTGATAGGCATAATGGGCTTGATAATACAGCCCGCTCGCACATTTTTTTCTAAAAAAAGTGCGTGCGGGCTGTAACTTTTTGCCGCTATGACCGTCTACATAACAGAGAGCCAAAAATGAAAGAGATAGATTTTCGACAAGACCTCCTTCCGCTAAAGGATAAAATATACCGTGTGGGCCTGCGCATCACGCTCAACGCCCAAGAGGCGGAAGACTTGACGCAGGACACGCTGGTGCGTGCCTGGACAAGGCGCGCAGAGCTGGCGGGGGTGAAGAACTTGGAGGCTTTCTGCATAACCATTTGCCGCAACCTTGCACTCGACCGCATGGCGCGGGCCGAAAATGCTAACCAGCCGCTCGAGGCTGCGGGCACGGAGGCTTGCGACACGGCTCCAGGACCCGACGAGAGGCTGGAGAGGGACGAGAAATTGCAGCGGGTGCACCAAATATTCAACGCTCTGCCCGAAAGGCTGCGCACAGCGCTGCAGTTGCGCGACATTGAGGGTTTGAGCTATGCCGAGGCCGCCGGGGCGATGGAGCTGACGGAGGCCGCCTTTAAGGTGACGCTGCACCGCGCTCGCAAGGCTGTTAAGACACAATACGAAAAAATTGAGAACTATGGACTATAAGTATATTGAACAACTCCTTGACCGCTACTGGGCCTGCGAGACCTCTGAGGAGGAGGAACGCATACTGAAGGCTTTTTTCAGCCAAAAGGACGTGCCGGCTGCACTGGCGCGCTACAAGGCTTTGTTCGTATATGAAACCGAGCAATGTGCCGCCAGCGCGCTGGGCGACGACTTTGACCGCCGCGTGATGGAAGCTGCCGGTGTGGCTGACGGGGCTGAGGCTCCTGCCGCAGGGCGTGTGGTGTCGGTGCACCACATTACGCTGGGGCGCAGGTTGCGTCCGCTGTGGCGCGCCGCTGCTGCTGTGGCCATAGTGACGCTGCTTGGCACGGCTGCGCAGCACTCGTTTATGCAGCCTTCGGCCACGGACCAGGCTGCTGGCTGGGACTATAACCAGTCGGCTTACAAGGACTCGTACCAGGACCCGCAGAAGGCTTACGAGGCGAGCATGCGCACGCTGGAGATGTTTAAGGAGGGCGCACAGACTGCTGTGAATGACTCTGCTACTCATAATGCGGCTGACAGGGCTGCCAAGAATTGATGGGCGGGGCTATGGCACTGAAACATTGGTTTGTGACTTTGCTGCTGGCCCTTGTGGCTGCGGTGGCCGCCCGTGCACAGGGTGGCGGCGAGCAGGATTTTGCCTCGCGCTTTATGTCGCTCTATGGCAAGGGCCGCGCGGTGGAGTGTACCACGGTGTCGCCGCTGATGCTTGAGCGCATGATGCAGCTGCCTGATGTGGAGGGTGACTCGCACACGCGTGAGGTGCTGAAGCAGCTCAAGTCGATAAGGCTGGTGAGCAGCACGGCGGGGCATGATGTGACGCACCTTTATGCTAACGCGCGCCGGCTGGCCGAACGTAATGCCTTGCGCTACAAGTTGTACGCCGAACGGGCTGGCAAACGCCTGTATGTGCGCCGCAGGGGCAAGTATATTGTGGAGATGGTGCTGATGATGAGGCACTCGGGCCGCTTTGACTTGATTAACCTGACGGGCAACATGACGAACGATTTTCTGGACACGCTGATGAGGCGCTGAGGCGCTGGGGGGCTGAGCCGGGTTGTTCTGGCTGTGGTCTCTCGCTCTTGACTTTTGACAATCAATTTGCACTTTATCATAAAACAATCAAACGCTCCCGCCCGTGCCACGGGGTTGAAATAATGGCGCAAGCGATCTTTAATAAAACAATCAACTTTTGACTGTATGCCTCTGGGCGCGGTGCACGACTTTGCCTTTTACCTGTGTGCTGCATGGCTGTTTCTGGCCCCCGGAATAATGGTTTCAGTTTTCTCTCTCTCAAAATGGGTGGCTGGGTGGCACTAACTTGCTGGCAGGCGCTCTATGCAAGATAAACAGGGGAGCATGTTGCTCGCACACAATGTGGTGGGCTGCTTGCTTCCCTTTATCTTTTGCTCGGGGGGTGGTAATGATGGGCATATTAGGCTTAATGGGCATAATAGGCATATTAGGCATGATAGGCAATAGGCATAATAGACCTAATAAAAAGGGCTGGCGCCTTAGCGTTACTACTTGCAACGTTAAGGCGCCAGCCTATTAGCACATTAGCTCGCGGCAGCGGGCTTTTGTGCACAAAAAAATATCCCGACGCTTCACAGCGGCGGGATATCTTCTTCGTGGAGTCTCCTCTACGAATATTTGGATTTTAATGGAAAAATGAATGGAGAAATGAAATTCAGTCCATGTATGAGTATGTCATGAATTACAAGTTGGGGTTATCCTCGCCCCACTTCTCAACGGGAGGTACGATGCCGAGTTCAACAATCTCGTCGCGCATCTTGCAGAGGTGCTCATACGACTTGTTGAGGGCAGCCATTTCCTCTTCGGTGCCAGTGGGCTGTGTAAAGTGCACACCGGTCTTGTCGATAGTGGTAGGCATGGCCATCATGACATTTTTGTAACCACACTTGTCGCAGTTTACGTAGCAGCCTGCGGGCAGAGTGAAGGGTTCGCCGCCCATGGCAGCTTCGATCATCTTGACAGCGTTGTAGGCAGGGCTCTGGAATGAGCTGCGGCCGCGGAGCTTGATGATGTTTGAACCACCCTGTACGGTGTGGTGCTTGATTTCCTCCCAGCGCTCGGCAGAGAGACCCATCTCTGAGAGGGGCTTGCCGTCAACCTTTACCTGTGAGGCAAATACGGCCATTTGTTCGCCGTGGCCGCCATAGGTGTGTGCGCCGGTCACCTTGTCCTGCTGTACGCCGAACTCGTGGGCGAGAGCCTGCTGCAAGCGAGTAGAGTCGAGTGCAGCGAGTGAGGTGAGCTGGTTGGGTTTGAGGCCTGAGTGGATAAGTGCTGTAAGGGCAGTAACGTCGGCAGGGTTGAAGATAACGACTACGTGCTCTACATCGGGGCAGTACTTTTTGATGTTGTCGCCAAACTCGGCAGCAATTTTGCAGTTGCCTTTGAGCAGGTCCTCACGTGTCATGCCGTCCTTACGGGGTGCACCACCTGATGAGATGATGTACTTGGCACCAGTAAAGGCCTCTTTGGGGTCGACGGTGTAGGTTACGTTGGCTCCGGGGAATGCGCACTGCTGTATTTCGTCGAACACACCGTGTACGCCCGGTTCGTAGATATCGTAAAGACAGATGTTGGGGGTAAGGCCGAGCATCAAAGCGCTCTGTACCATGTTTGAACCGATCATGCCGCCTGCGCCGACAATGACGAGTTTCTCATTGCTTAAGTATGCCATAGTTGTATTACTATATATATTGGTTATATATGTGTGTCTGTATGGTGTGTACGGTTGCACACCGGAGGGGGTGTGTGTCGTATCACGCCGCAAAATTACAAACTTTCGCGAATTATGGTATATGTGACGCGTTATTTTTTTGATACATCTTTCGGCTTGTGCGCTTTTTTAGGTTTTTTGAACTTTTGCGGTTGGGAGGTGCCAAGCAAAAAACGGGTTTTCTGCTTTGCACTTCACTCACCTTGCACTAATTTTTCAGAAATTAGGCTGCACCTCAGCCATGCAAAGCAAAAAACGCGTTTTTTGCTTTGCATGGCATTCGGTTTGCACTAATTTTGCACACAGAATATAACGCAAGGACAATGACACAGATTAAAGATAGCTGGAAAGCGAAGGGCTATGTTGACGAGCCCGTGCCGCAGGGCGTTGACCTCAAGGCCGAAATTCGACGCATGTGCAAGGAGAAAAATGCCATCATTCTGGCACACTACTACACCGAGGGCGTGCTGCAGGATATTGCCGACTTTGTGGGCGACAGTCTCGGACTGGCCCAACAGGCGGCCAAAACTGATGCCGACATCATCGTGATGTGCGGCGTGCACTTTATGGGCGAGACTAACAAAATTCTCTGTCCGCAGAAAAAGGTGCTCGTGCCCGACCTCAATGCCACATGCTCGCTGGCCGAAAGCTGTCCGGCAGACAAGTTTGCCGACTTTGTAAAGGCGCACCCCGGCTATCAGGTGGTGTCGTATGTTAACACCACGGCGGCCGTCAAGGCGCTGACTGATGTGGTGGTGACGTCGAGCAACGCCCAAAAGATTGTCGAAACTTTTCCCAAGGACGCCAAGCTCATCTTCGGTCCCGACTATAACCTGGGCAACTACATCAATGCGCAGACGGGACGCCAGATGCTGCTCTGGAACGGCGGTTGCCATGTGCACGAACGTTTCTCGGTGACGAAACTCGTGGAGCTTAAAAAGGAGCACCCTGGAGCCAAAGTGCTGGTGCACCCCGAATGCCGCGGCGCGGTGGTAAAACTGGCCGATGTGGTGGGCTCTACGGCCGCACTGCTGAAATATGCCATCGACTCGCCGTGCAACACCTTCTTGGTGGTGACGGAGAGCGGCATACTGCACGAAATGCAGAAGCACTGTCCTGACAAGCACTTCATACCCGTGCCGCCCGACGACAGCACCTGCGGCTGCAACGAGTGTAACTACATGCGCCTCTGCACACTCGAAAAGGTGTATAACACGCTGCGCTACGAGTGGCCCGAAATTGAGGTGCCGGCCGAGGTGGCCGCACGCGCCATCAAGCCCATCGAGCGCATGCTCGAATTGAGCAAATAGGTTGTAAATTATTATCCCCATGACAATATCCCAACGTGTAGAGGCCCTTGGCCAGTGGCTCGCAAGCCATGCCGGGGCCGAGGGTGGGGCAGTAGAGGCATACATCGTGCCCACTGCCGACCCGCACAATGATGAGTACATACCCGTGCGCTGGCAGTGCCGCCAGTGGCTCACGGGATTTGACGGCTCGGCCGGCTTGGCCGTGGTCACCACCCGTGGCACTGCCGCACTGTGGACCGACTCACGCTATTGGCTGCAGGCCGCCACACAACTCGACGGCACACCCTTTGCACTGATGCGCGAGGGCAACCCCGACACGCCCACCATGCCCCAGTGGCTCAAGGCACAGGGCGTCACCCGCGTGAGCGCACCGGCCGACATGGTGACGCTGGCCGACGTGGAAGCATGGACCGCCGACGGACTGGCCTATGTGGCGCTGCCCGACGCCTTCGACACCCTGTGGACCGACCGTCCCGCCGTGCCGGCAGAGCCCATCGTGGTGCAGCCCGCCACCTATGCCGGGGCCACCATGCAGCAAAAACTCGAACGCCTGCGCCAGCACCTCAGCAAGAGCGGCATGACCGACGCCTGCCTCTTTACCGACCTGGCCGACCTGGCATGGCTGCTCAACCTGCGTGGGGCCGATGTGGCCTACAACCCCGTGTTTGTGGGCTACCTGGGCTACGAGCCCGCCACGGGCCGCTTCACCCTCTTTACCCACACCAGCACCCTCACCGCCGAGGCCAGCGCCCAGCTGCACGAGGGTGGGGTAGCCGTGCAGCCCTACGAGGCCGCGGCACCCTGGGTGGCCACCCACACCACACGCCTCGACCCCTCGCAGGCCACCATGTCGCTGTGTGCCGACCCACGGCAGCAGCCCACCTTCAGTTCTCCCCTCGAGGGCTGGCGCGCCATCAAGACCGAGGCCGAGGCCGAAGGCTTCCGCCAGGCCATGCTGCGCGACGGTGTGGCCATGGTACAATTTCTGCGCTGGCTCGACGAGCAGCAAGCCGCCGGCAACGAGGTTACCGAAATCTCTGCCGACGAAAAGCTCACCGCCCTGCGCGCCCAGCAGCCCGGCTATTGCGAACTGAGTTTCCCCACCATAGCCGCCTGTGGCGCCCACGGAGCCATAGTACACTACGAGGCCACCCCCCGCACCAATGTACGCCTCACCCCCCACGGACTGCTCTTGCTCGACAGCGGTGCACAGTACGACTGCGGCACCACCGACCTCACACGCACCATAGTCCTTGGCAACCTCACCGCCGAGGAGCGCCGCGTCTACACTCTTGTGCTCAAGGGCCATCTGCGACTGGCTCACCTGCAGTTTCCCGAGGGCACCACGGGCCTGCAGCTCGACCTTGCCGCACGCCAGGACATGTGGGCTGCCGGCTACGACTTTGGCCACGGCACGGGTCACGGCGTGGGTTCCCACCTGTGTGTGCACGAGGGCCCGCACCAGATACGCAAAAATGTGCGTCCCTGCACACTCATACCCTTCGAGCCCGGCATGACCATTACCGACGAGCCCGGCATCTATGTTGAAGGGCGCTTTGGCGTGCGCATAGAAAACACACTCCTTTGCGTACCGTCGCGCGAGACGGATTTCGGCCGTTTCTTGCGTTTCGAAACCCTCACCCTCTGTCCCTACGACCTGCGTGCCGTAGAGCGCGACATGCTCTCCCCCGACGAGGTGGAGCAAATCAACGCCTACCACATGGTGGTGCGCCGCCGCCTCATGCCGCTGCTCACCGACGAGGCCGACAAAATATGGCTGGCCCGCGCCACAGCAAGCATCGAGGACGACCGCGGGTAGTTTTTAGGTTATGAGGTTATAAGGTTATAAGGTTAAGGGAGGGTTATGAGGTTATAAGGTTATTGGGTTATAAGGTTATAAGGTTAAAAAGTAACCCTTGCGAGTTCGAATGCATAGCGAGAGCTTCTTGATAACTTTCAAAGCCAATAATCCCCTTAGTCCAATAACCCAAAGCGCCTTTTTAACCTAATAACCTCCTAACCCATTAACCCAAAAAGGCACCCCAAAGCGCCACCCTTTAACCTATTAACCCCCTCACCCAATCCCCCTACCAGTGCGGGCTGAAAGCCCAATGTAGCACATAGCCCAGGGCAAGCGTAGCGGCACCCTGGGTGGCCCCACAATAAATAATATTGACGCGCCCTGAAAGGGCAAAAGCATTAAGCCATGGCGCAATCAT
>ERZ1031897.767-NODE-767-length-11435-cov-4.849824_pt1 | contig 11435 bp, 9 predicted proteins | sample MGYA00517881_ERZ1031897 | MGnify/ENA primary metagenome ERZ1031897 (study PRJEB33719, sample SAMN04261280) | wastewater metagenome | biome: rural village; feature: human; material: feces | host: Homo sapiens | place: El Salvador | collected 2013-01-07 ... | reverse complement strand
ATTGACGCTGCCTGTCATGGATATTTTAACTGTGAACTGAAAGATCTTGATGTATCGCAGACCGCGTATCTGTGTGCGATTCCGAACCGCCCGTCCAATTATGATCCGGTGACACACCCGGACAATACCATTACCCGGCGGAATCTGATCTTAAAGAATATGCGGGATGACGGGAAAATTTCCCAGGAAGAGTATTATGAGGCCACCAAAGAAGAGATTGCGCTGAACCGGCCGAAAAAGAGTGCCACGGAGAAAATTAACAGTTCGATTGACACTTACACGTATGACTGCGCAACCCGTGCACTGATGGAACAGGAAGGTTTCCAGTTTAAATATTATTTTGATTCGGATAAGGAAAAGAAGTCTTATGGGGAAGCATATGACGAACTTTACAGTGCGTGTCAGAAGAAACTGTTTTCCGGAGGATACAAAATCTATACGACGATTGATATGGAAAAACAAAAGGAACTGCAGTCTGCTATCGATGATACCCTCAAAGGATTTAAAGACAAATCCAAAGACGGAACTTACAAGATGCAGGCGGCAGCAGTATCAATTGATAACAACAGCGGATATGTTGTGGCAATCGTGGGCGGCCGTAAGCAGGATTCGGATAACTATACGTTAAACCGTGCATACCAGAGTTACCGTCAGCCGGGAAGTTCGATTAAGCCATTGCTGGTATATACTCCGCAGCTGGAGCGCGGGTATACTCCGGATACTGTTGTGGATGACCATAAACTAAAAGACGGACCGTCGAATGCAAACAATACATATGCCGGAAAGATTCCGCTCAGATATGCGGTTGCACATTCCATTAATACGATTGCCTGGCAGCTGTATGATGAACTGACACCGAAAGCAGGTCTGCAGTATTTAAAAAATATGAATTTTGCACAGATTAAGGACGGAGATTATACCCTTGCCACATCTCTTGGTGGATTTACCAAAGGTGTTTCTCCGCTTGAGATGGCATCCGGGTATGCAGCGGTTGAAAATGACGGACTTTACCGGGAACCGACCTGTGTAAAATCAATTGTGGATTCTGATGAAAATGTAGTCTATACGTCCAGCCTGACGGAAAAAACAGTTTATAAGCAGGATGCGGCGCGGATGATGACGGATATCATGACATCCGTTATGGACAGTGGAACCGGACGTTCTGCAAAGCTTGCCGATATGCCGTGTGCCGGAAAGACGGGTACAACAAACGATCACAAAGATGGATGGTTCTGCGGATTTACCAGATATTATACAACCGCAGTCTGGGTGGGATGTGATTATCCGAAAGCCATTTCCAATCTGAGTGGAAGCACATATCCGGCACAGATCTGGAAAGCATATATGTCTGCGGCCCACGAGGGATTATCTTCGCTTGATTTCCTTCCTTATGCCCAGCTTTCGGATGATTTTAAAAATCAGCAGAAGAAGGAAGAGGAAGAACACGACAAGATGCGCGAAGAAAACCAGACGGAGGAAAACCAGACGGATGATCAGCAGACTTCCGAGAGCCAGCAGAAAGATAATACAACGGACGGAAGCTCCGAAAATGATAACCAGCCGGACAATAACGACAGCAATGCCGGTGATCAGAATAACAATTCCAAACCGGAACATAATGGGGACAGCGATTCCGGAGAAAGCGGAGGAAACACCGATAAGCCGGAAAATGGAGAAAATACCAATAAACCGGACAATAGCGGAACTACGGATAATGGCGGTGATACCGGAGAGAGTGGAGATATCGGTGGTGGAAACGTACAATAAACATATATAAAACAGTGCAACCGGTGTATTTATGGATACACCGGTTGATTTTTTTTATCGATACTAGGCAGAAATTCCGGAATATGGTAGAATATAGATACATGGGGTAGAAAAAAATAGATATCACATAGATCAAGGAGGAATCAGGAATTGAAGAAATATGGATTTGGCGTAGACGTGGGAGGAACCACCGTAAAAATGGGATTTTTTGAGACAAGCGGAGCGCTTCTCGACAAATGGGAAATCAAGACCGATACCAGCGATAACGGAAAGGCAGTACTGCCGGATATTGCACAGGCGATTGATAACAAACTGGCGCAGGAAGGCATCAGTAAGAGTGATGTAGAGGGCGTGGGAATCGGTGTTCCGGGTCCTGTGCGGAGTGATGGCGTTGTTAACGGGTGTGTCAATCTCGGCTGGGGAGTGATCAATGTTGCGGAGGAACTCGGTGCACAGACAGGTCTGAAAGTAAAAGTCGGAAATGATGCGAACGTTGCAGGTCTTGGCGAAATGTGGCAGGGCGGCGGAAAAGGAAGCAAAGATGTCATCATGGTAACGCTTGGTACCGGTGTCGGCGGTGGAATCATTGTAGACGGTCATGTGGTTGCCGGATATAACGGTGCAGGCGGAGAAATCGGACATATTACCGTAAACCATGATGAGATCGAGCCTTGTAACTGTGGGCAGTATGGATGTCTGGAACAGTATACTTCTGCGACCGGTATTGTACGCATGGCAAAACGTAAACTTGCCAAAACACAGGATGCGACAAAGCTTCGTGATTATAAGGATATTACTGCAAAAGACATTTTTGATGTGGCAAAAGAAGGCGATGAAGTAGCTCTTGGACTGGTAGATGAAGTGGGAGAAATTTTAGGGTCAACCCTTTCGAATATTGCATGCGTGACCAATCCGGAAGTTATCGTGATCGGTGGTGGTGTGTCCAAAGCCGGACAGATTTTAATCGATACGATCCAGAAGCACTTTAAGGAAAGCTGCTTCCATGCATGTCGTGATACCCGCTTTGAACTGGCACAGCTTGGCAATGATGCCGGAATATACGGGGCAATGCAGCTCATTATCGGATAAGTTCAAAAAACAGAACCATATGCACAGCAAACATTTTCGTGTAGGAAGAAAGTGTTTGCTGTGCTTTTTTGTACTCTTTTATCATTACCCTGTTGAAAAAATATCTTGACAATCAAACTATCTTTGCATATACTTTGACTAAGAAACTGTTTGACAATCAAACTATTTCACAATCAAACAAAATTGAAGACAGTAAAAGGAGAACCCATTATGTTAGAAAAGTTAAAAGAAATCATTGCAGAACAGTTAAACGTAGACGCAGATTCTATCACCGCAGAGTCCCGTTTTAAAGAGGATCTTGAGGCAGATTCCTTAGATCTGTTTGAGCTGGTTATGGCTTTGGAAGAAGAGTACGGTGTAGAGATTCCTTCTGAGGATTTAGAGAAGATCCTTACCGTTCAGGATGTCATTGATTATATGAAAAATAAGGGTGTTGAGGCATAAGCTATGAAAACAAGAGTGACAGAGCTTCTGGGAATCGAATATCCGATCATTCAGGGCGGTATGGCATGGGTCGCAACACATGAACTGGCCAGTGCGGTATCCAATGCCGGCGGACTTGGCATCATCGGAGCAGGTGGAGCACCGGCTTCCTGGGTGCGTGAGCAGATTCAGGCAGCAAAAAAAGAAACCGACAAGCCGTTTGGAGTAAATCTCATGCTGATGAATCCGGAAGCGGATGAGATTGCAAAAGTAATTGTGGAGGAAGGCGTTAAGGTAGTAACAACCGGCGCCGGCAATCCGGCCAAATATATGAGCATGTGGAAAGAAGCCAAAATCAAAGTGATCCCGGTTGTGGCAAGCGTGGCATTGGCAAAGCTGATGGAGCGTGGCGGTGCGGATGCACTGGTCGCTGAGGGAATGGAGTCCGGTGGACACATCGGTGCCCAGACGACGATGACACTCGTACCACAGGTAGTAGATGCGGTATCCATTCCGGTCATTGCAGCCGGTGGAATTGCAGATGGACGTGGATTTGCGGCAGCTATGATGCTTGGCGCAGAGGCAGTACAGATGGGAACCCGTTTTGTTGTTGCAAAAGAATCCACGGTTCATGAAAATTACAAGCAGCGCGTGGTCAAAGCAAAAGATATTGACAGTGAAGTGACCGGCATGTCCACAGGCCATCCGATTCGCGTTATTCGTAACAAAATGACCCGCGAGTACTTAAAGAAAGAAAAAGAAGGTGCACCGTTCGAAGAACTTGAGCAGATGACACTCGGAGCACTGCGCAAAGCAGTTGTCGAGGGTGATGTCATGTACGGCAGCGTTATGGCAGGCCAGTCTGCGGGTCTGGTAAAAAAAGAAGAGACCTGTGCGGAAATTATCCGGGATGTTATGCGTGGTGCCGAAAAGTTATTGGGACAGAAATAGGAGAAGACAGTGAAGAGAGTATTTATGTTCCCTGGACAGGGATCTCAGTATATTGGTATGGGAAAAGAGTTTTACGACGCCATGCCGGAAGCAAAAGCAGTTTATGATCTGGCAAATGAAGTGACAGGTCTGGATGTGGCAGCTCTTTGCTTTGAAGAAAATGATAAGCTGAACATTACAGAGTACACACAGATTTGTATGCTCACAACCGAGGCGGCTATTTATACAGCATTAAAAGCAGCGGGAATTGGCTGCGACGTTACGGCAGGCTTAAGCCTTGGCGAATATGGTGCGCTGATTGCATCCGGAGCGATGACAATGCGGGATGCATTTGCGGTTGTCCGCAAGCGCGGTATTTATATGGAACAGGCATATCCGGTAGGCGGCGGTATGTCTGCAATTCTTGGACTGGATGCGGAAAAGATCGCAGCAATCTGTGAGGAAACCGCTGCAAAAAAAAACAAAGTTGTTTCCATTGCAAATTACAACTGTCCGGGACAGATCGTTATCACCGGAGCAGCAGATGCTGTAGGTGAGGCAGGAGATGCCTGCAAGGAAGCCGGAGCAAAGCGCGTGGTTCCGCTTAAAGTCAGTGGCCCGTTCCATTCTGCACTTTTAGCAGAAGCAGGAAAGAAACTCGGGGAGGCACTGGAAGATGTAACGATTCAGCCGATCACCATTCCGTATTTGACCAATGTGACTGCAGATTATGTCAAAGATCCGGCAGACGTCAAGGATTATCTGGTACGTCAGGTTTCTTCTTCCGTGCGCTGGCAGCAGACAATTGAGCGCCTGATTGCAGACGGAGCAGAAGAATTTGTAGAGATCGGACCGGGACGCAGCCTTTCCGGATTTATGAGAAAAATCAATCGTGATGTTACAACCTGCAACATTGATAAAATGGAGGATTTCAATAAATATGTTAACCGGTAAAAATGCACTTGTTACAGGTGCTTCCAGGGGAATCGGAAGAGCCATTGCGCTGGAGCTGGCAAAACGCGGAGCATTTGTTGTGGTGAACTACAATGGTTCCGAAGATGCTGCAAATGAAACGGTTGCAGCGATCAAAGCGGCCGGAGGAGATGCCGTGAGTGTTCGCTGCAATGTCTCTGATTTTACAGCCTGTCAGGAGATGATTGAATCCCTTATCAAAGAATATAAGCATATGGATATTCTGGTGAACAATGCCGGAATTACAAGGGATGATCTGCTGATGCGCATGAAGGAAAGCGATTTTGATGCTGTGATCAATACCAACCTGAAGGGAACTTTCAATACCATTCGTCATCTGTCACGCTATCTGTTAAAACAGCGTGCCGGAAAAATTATCAATATTTCTTCGGTGTCCGGAATCCTTGGAAATGCGGGACAGTCAAACTATGCAGCAAGCAAGGCGGGCGTGATCGGTCTGACAAAATCTGTTGCAAGGGAGCTTGCATCCAGAGGAATCTGCGTCAATGCGGTAGCTCCCGGATTTGTAGAGACAGAGATGACCGCAGTATTGCCGGAAAAGACCCAGGAAGAATTAAAAAAGCAGATCCCGCTTGGCAGAGCCGGACAGGTACAGGATATTGCGAATGCAGTCGCATTTCTTGCATCACCGGAGTCGGATTATATTACCGGACAGATACTTTCCGTAGACGGTGGTATGGCCATTTAAGGAACCTGATAGAAAGAAAGGAAAAGGAAAATGAGAAGAGTCGTTGTGACGGGAATGGGAGCAATCACGCCGATCGGCCTGAATGTGGAAGAATTCTGGAAAGGAATCCATGCCGGACAGATTGGATTTGGTCCTATCACGAAGTTTGATGCAAGTGAATATAAAGCACATCTTGCGGCAGAAGTCAAAGGTTTTGTCGGAAAAGAGCATATGGATTTTAAGGCAGCAAAGCGTATGGAACTGTTTGCACAGTATGCGGTAGCAGCAGCCAAAGAAGCCGTTGCGGATGCAGGGCTTGATATGGAAAAAGAGGACGCTTACCGTTGCGGTACAGCCGTTGGATGCGGTGTTGGAAGTCTTCAGGCAATCGAGCGTGAGTACACAAAGATTGTGGAAAAAGGACCGGGCAGAGTCAATCCGATTTTCGTTCCATTGATGATCTCAAACATGGCAGCAGGAAATGTCTCCATCCAGCTGGGATTGCAGGGCAAATGTACCAATGATGTAACTGCCTGTGCGACCGGTACGAATAATATCGGTGATGCGTTCCGCAGCATTCAGTACGGAGAGGCAGATGTCATGGTAGCCGGAGGAACCGAGGCAGCCGTATGTCCATGTGCGATTGCCGGATTCGGTGCACTGACGGCGCTTTCTCCATCCGATGATCCGGAAAAATGTTCCCTTCCTTTCGATAAAAACCGCAGCGGTTTTGTATTGGGTGAAGGAGCCGGCATTGTTGTTCTTGAGGAACTTGAGCATGCGAAGGCAAGAGGCGCAAAAATCTATGCAGAAGTTGTGGGATATGGATGTTCTGCAGATGCTTACCATATTACTTCCCCACTCGAAGACGGTGCAGGCGCAGCCCGCGCAATGCAGAATGCCATCGAGGATGCAGGGGTAGACAAAAACGAGATCACGTACATCAATGCGCATGGTACTGCAACGCATCACAACGATCTTTTTGAGACCCGTGCCATTAAGTTACTGTTTGGGGATCATGCAAAGGACATTAAGATCAATTCTACAAAGTCCATGATCGGTCATCTTCTTGGTGCCGCAGGTGCGGTTGAATTTATCACCTGTGTCAAAGAGCTGGAAGAAGGATACATTCACCGTACAGTTGGTTATGAGACACCGGATGACGAGATGGATCTGAACTACTGTAAAGAAGAATCCCACGAGTCATTTACCTATGCACTGTCAAACTCTCTTGGATTTGGCGGACATAACGCAAGTCTTCTGGTTCGCAAATACGAGGAGTAGAAGCTATGAGTATGACAACACAGGAAATTATGGAAATCCTGCCGCACAGACATCCGTTTTTGCTGATTGACACAGTGGAAGAAGTAGAGCCGGGCGTGCGCGCAGTGGCAAAGAAAAATGTAACCTTCAATGAACCGTTTTTTGCCGGTCATTTTCCGGGAAATCCGGTTATGCCGGGTGTGCTGATCGTGGAAGCACTGGCACAGACCGGTGCGGTTGCGATTCTTTCGCAGCCGGAATGGAAAGGAAAGACGGCATATTTTGCAGGAATCAATAAAGCAAAATTCAAGCAGAAAGTTGTTCCGGGGGATACTCTGGTGCTTGAAACCGAAATTATCAAGGTGAAGGGACCGATCGGTGTGGGGCAGGCAACAGCAAAAGTAAATGGAAAACTGGCATGTTCCGCAGAACTGACATTTGCAATCGGATAGGGGAAAGGCAATGTTTTTTAATAAAAAATATATCAAAGTAAATCACAACGAAGAACCAGAAAAAACACAGGCAGAAGAGCCAAAGCAGGAAGAGGCAAAGGAAGCAGCACCTGTTGTAGAGACCGTTACCTGTAAAATCTGCAAAAAAGAACTGGATAAACAGCGTGTCATCAAAAATAAATATGTCTGCTACGAGTGCGGATATTATTTCCGTGTCCGCACCAAAAACCGTATTCGTATGGTGGCGGATGCAGGAACTTTTGAAAACTGGGATAATGATCTTAAGACCGAAAATCCGCTGAATTTCCCGGAATACGAAGAAAAAGTTGCTGCAACACAGGAAAAAACCGGATTAAACGAAGGCGTAACCATGGGAAGTTGTACAATCAACGGAGAGAAGACAGTTCTCGGTGTGATTGATGCCCGTTTCATGATGGGAAGTATGGGGCACGTTGTCGGTGAGCGAATTACACGTGCAATGGAAAAGGCAACGGAACAGAAACTTCCGGTGATCTTATTCTGCTGTTCCGGTGGTGCACGTATGCAGGAGGGAATTATTTCCCTGATGCAGATGGCAAAGACTTCGGCAGCTGTAAAACGGCATTCGGATGCAGGACTTCTTTATATTCCGGTTCTGACCGATCCGACAACCGGTGGTGTGACCGCAAGTTTTGCAATGCTTGGAGACATTATTCTTGCAGAGCCGGGAGCACTGATCGGTTTTGCAGGTCCGCGTGTGATTGAGCAGACCATCGGTGAGAAACTTCCGGATGGATTCCAGAGAGCCGAGTTTCAGTTGAAACACGGATTCGTGGATGCGATTGTAGAGCGTGACGAATTAAAAGATACGCTGGGAAAAATCCTTCGTCTGCATCGTCCGACCGAAGGATATGCAAACTTTGATCCGGCACATGACGATGACCGTTATGAGCCGACCGAACTGATGCGCGAGAGAAATACGTTTTCCAGACCGTTAGAACCGTGGGATAAAGTGATGGCGGCACGTCAGATGAAGCGTCTGGCATCTGTCGATTATATGGGGCAGATTTTTGACGAATTCATGGAATTGCACGGAGACCGTTATTTCCGTGATGATCCGGCAATTGTCGGTGGTATTGCCTATCTGGATGGACAGCCGGTAACCGTGATCGGGGTGCATAAGGGAAAAGATTTAAAGGACTGCAAGGAACGCAACTTTGGTATGCCTTCGCCGGAAGGATACCGTAAGGCAATCCGTCTGATGAAGCAGGCAGAAAAATTCAATCGCCCAATCATTACATTTGTAAATACATCCGGCGCATATCCGGGAAAAGAAGCCGAGGAGAACGGACAGGGTGAGGCAATTGCAAGAAACCTTTATGAAATGTCCGGAATCCAGGTGCCGATTCTTTGCCTGATGATTGGCGAAGGCGGCAGTGGCGGAGCTCTTGCCCTTGCGGTTGGTAATGAAGTATGGATGATGGAAAATGCCACCTATTCGATTCTTTCTCCGGAAGGATTTGCTTCCATTCTCTGGAAGGATGGAAAACGTGCAAAAGAAGCGGCAACTGTCATGAAGATCACGGCACAGGATCTGAAAGAACTGTCTGTTGTGGATAAGGTGATTCCGGAGTATGGCGGAGCGGACGACGATGCGCTGACTTCGATTGCGGCATGGATGAAAGGAAATATGAAAGAATTTTTACGTGCACAGAATCACAAGAGTGGTAAACAGTTTGCACAGGAGCGGTATGATCGCTTCAGAAAGTTCTAATTGTTCCATAGAGGAGAATCATAAAATGAAATTTTTAGGAACCGGAAGTGCGCTTCCGAAAAAAGTTGTAAGCAATGATGACCTGGCTCAGGTTATGGACACTTCAGATGAGTGGATTCGTTCCCGCACCGGGATCGGCATGCGTCATATTGCGGTGGAAGAGACAACGACTTCCATGGCGGTAGAGGCGGCAGAGAAGGCGCTTGCAGATGCAAAAATATCCGGATGTGAAATTGATCTGATCATCGCGGGAACCATTTCCCCGGATTACATATTCCCATCGCTGGCATGTGAAGTACAGGCTGCAATTGGAGCAAAAAGTGCAACGGCATTTGATCTGAGTGCGGGATGTTCCGGATTTTTATTTGCACTGGCAACGGCGGATGCCTATTTCCGTACCGGACGTTACAAACATGCACTGGTTATCGGGGCGGAAACCCTGTCAAAAATGATGAACTGGGCAGACCGCAGTACTTGTGTGCTTTTCGGGGATGGAGCCGGAGCTGCTGTAGTTAGTGCAGAAGGAAGCCAGCTGCTTTCCATGGTGCAGGGATCAGACGGAGCCGGTGGCATGGCACTGCATTGTGAGAACCGTCCGGTGAATAATCTTTACCGTCAGCTTGGTGCACAGCATTATGCGTTCACCCAGATGGATGGGAGAGAGGTTTATAAGTTTGCCGTGCGCACGGTTCCAAAGGCGGTCAGTGAAGCACTTGAACAGGCAGAACTTCCAATTGAAGATGTAAAATATTTTCTGCTTCACCAGGCAAATATCCGGATTATTGAGTCAGTGGCAAAGCGTCTGCATCAGCCAATGGAAAAATTCCCATGTAATTTACAGAAGTGTGGAAATGTTTCGGCCGCAAGCGTACCTATTTTACTTGATAATGTCCACAAACATGGTATGATAAGCGGGGGCGATAAAATCGTATTAGCTGGATTTGGTGCCGGACTTACCTGGGGGGCATGTGCAGTTGAGTGGTAGGTCACACCAGATCATGAAGGAGTTTAACATGACGCTGGAAGAGACCTTAAATGATCTTCTTGTAAAATTATTCAAGGATATTCTGGAGATTGAGGCGAAAAGCCTGATCACAGAAGAGTTTAAAGACATCAGTTATAATGATATGCATATTATCGAGGCAGTGGGAATTGATGAGCCGCGAAATATGAAAACCGTTGCAAAACTGATGTCCGTTACAACAGGCACACTCACGAAAGCAATGGATGCCTTATGTGAGAAAGGATATGTTGTCCGGGAACGGAGTACGCGGGATAAAAGAGTAATAAAGCTGCGCCTGACAGATAAAGGGAAAGCTGCCTATTATCATCACGAACAGTTTCACCGCCAGATGATTAAAAATGTTGCGGATGAGATGAACGATTCTGAAAAAGAGATACTTGTCTTTGCCCTGGCAAAATTGGTGGATTACTTTAAACTGACCTACTATGATACGGACGAGGAATCTGAATTCGTTGACTGGTCGAAAATAAGCAGGGATAAATAAAATATATACTTATTTAGTGTTATAACCGGGCGGTTCAGAATGCAAGTTTTGAATCGCCCTGTTTCATTTTGTACTCAAAAAGTCGCTTTATTACGCCATAGTGGTAGAAAATTACAATAATAAAGAATTTTCTATTGCAAAATCCTGCATTTTTCGTTACAATAAAAAAGGTTGATGTAGAAACAGACAACAGATTATGATCAGAACATGACGATTCGGGATTTTACTGGTTCCGGACGTTAAAAATTAATATTAAGGAGATAGAAAAATGGGTTATGTTGATGAAGTACTCGAAGTAGTAAAGAAGAAAAACGCAGATCAGCCTGAGTTCTTACAGGCAGTAACAGAGGTTCTTGATTCTTTAAGACCTGTGATCGATGCAAATGAGGAATTATACAGAAAGAATGCGATTCTTGAGAGAATCACAGAGCCAGATCGTCAGATCATGTTCCGTGTTCCTTGGGTAGATGACAACGGACAGGTTCAGGTAAACAGAGGTTTCCGTGTACAGTTCAATAATTCCATTGGACCATACAAGGGAGGTTTAAGACTTCATCCTTCTGTAAACCTGGGTATTATCAAGTTCTTAG
>ERZ1031897.760-NODE-760-length-11501-cov-9.501485_pt1 | contig 11501 bp, 8 predicted proteins | sample MGYA00517881_ERZ1031897 | MGnify/ENA primary metagenome ERZ1031897 (study PRJEB33719, sample SAMN04261280) | wastewater metagenome | biome: rural village; feature: human; material: feces | host: Homo sapiens | place: El Salvador | collected 2013-01-07 ... | reverse complement strand
AATTCTGTGGGAGTGTATCTCAGCAGGAGGTTCTGTGTGTTCTGTGAATTCTGTGGGAGTGTATCTCAGCAGGAGGTCCTGTGTATTCTGTGAATTCTGTGTGAGTATATCCCAGCAGAAGGTTCTGTGTATTCTGTGAATTCTGTGGGAGTGTATCTCAGCAGGAGGTTCTGTGTGTTCTGTGAATTCTGTGGGAGTGTATCTCAGCAGGAGGTCCTGTGTATTCTGTGAATTCTGTGTGAGTATATCCCAGCAGAAGGTTCTGTGTATTCTGTGAATTCTGTGGGAGTGTATCTCAGCAGGAGGTTCTGTGTGTTCTGTGAATTCTGTGTGAGTATATCTCAGCAGAAGGTTCTGTGTATTCTGTGAATTCTGTGGGAGTGTATCTCAGCAGAAGGTTCTGTGAGTTTCGTGAATTCTGTGGGAGAACTCTCTCTATCTGGAGCTTAAGTGGAAGATAAACCATCAGTAAGACGCTTTGCCGTGGGAAGAAACGCGCTACTTCTTTGTGGGAGCAAGCGTTTTGCGATACTCCTCGGGGTTCTTCAACAGTTCGGCAGCCTTGGCAAACTGCTTGTCGTAGCGCAGCGAGTTCTGCAGCGCACCGCGGTCGAAGTAGTAAGCCGACATGATGTCGTTGGCGATGATCTGCTTCAGCTGCTCCTTGTTGTACGGATAAGCCAAGTCCTTCTTCAAGTCGTGCTTCAGCTTCGCCTTCAGCGCCTCGAACTCCGGCTTCGCATCCTCGTAGTAGCCCTCGAAGCGCGCCAGCTTCTCCAAGTCCTTCAGATACTTCTCGCTCACCTGGTCGTACTCGAAACCACTCTTTATGACATAAGCGCAGAACTCGTCGTAGTCCTTGTCCGAGAACTCGAACTCCGACGGCTCAGCCACCGTGCGGTGCTTCGCCATGTACTCAATCTCGTAGTTGAGCAGCAAGTCGGTAGTGTCGGCGAACTGCAGGTAGTAGGCGATGTTCGGCATCGAGTCGGGGAGCACCTCGATGTCGGGCTTGATGCCTCCGCCGTCGCGCACGATGCGGCCCGCCGCCGTGCGGAACTCATGCGTCAGCGAGTCTGCCACATTCTCGCTCGCCAATCCCTTCTCCGTATGCTTGTATTTGCGCGCCTGGATGCAGCGGCCCGACGGTATGTAGTATTTCGCGGTAGTCAGCTTCAGCTTGCCGTTGTAGGGTAGGGGCACGTTCGGCACCTGCACCAGTCCCTTGCCGTATGTGCGTGTGCCCATCACCACGGCGCGGTCGAGGTCCTGCAGTGCGCCCGACGTAATCTCGCTGGCGCTCGCCGTCTCCTCGTTCACCAGCACCACGATAGGCATCACCGTGTCAATCGGTTCCATCGTCGTAGAGAACGTCTTGTTGGAGCTCTTCACCTTACCGCGCATCTCGAGCAACTGCTTGCCCTTCGGCACGAACATATTCAGAATCTGCAGCGCCTCCTGCACCGATCCGCCTCCGTTGGAGCGCAGGTCGAGCACCAGTCCGCGCATGCCCTTCGAGCGCATCTCGACGAACGCACGGCGCACGTCCTTCGCCGAGTTCTCGAGAAACTGGTTGTAGCTGATATAGCCGATGCCATCCGGCTGCAAACCGTAGTACGTAAGGTAAGGCATCTGAATGGCGCGTCGCTGCACCTTCAGCGTTAGTGTCTTGCCCGTAGCCGGGCGCTTCACCTTCAGCACCATCGTCGTGCCGGCGTCGCCGCGCAGATGCTCCGACACGTATGCCGTCGTCTTTCCCTCCATCGACTCGCCGTCGATAGACAGAATCATGTCACCCTTGCGCAGACCCGCCTCCGCTGCCGGCATACCCTCGTACGGCTTGTTTATCACCACGTTCTTGCGTGTGAAGCTATACGAGATAATGGAGCCGATGCCCGCATACTTGCCCGTGAGCATCTGCTTGTATTCGCCCACCTTGTCCTCCGGGTAATACTCCGTGTACGGGTCGAGCGATCGCAGCATCTGGTTGATGGCGTCGCCCACCACCTCGTCGGCGTTCAGCGAGTCGACGTATAGCAGGTCGAGGTTGCGGTAGACGGCGTTGAACACCTCAAGGTTCTTCGCCACGCGGTAGTTATGGTCGCTGCTGTTCTGCGCCGCCGCCAGCATAGGCAGCAATATCAGCGCAATGATTATGAGTTTTCGCATTTCTTCTATGTTTTTGAGTTCGTTATAAATCTTTTTCGGTTCGACGTCACGCTTTTCGGGCGCATCGTCATTCAGCCTACAAAAGTACAACATTAACGCCAAATACATATAAATAATGTAGAGTTTTTAAGCCCGCACACCTTTCTGTGTCAGCAAAACAGCCCCATTTTTAATTTTTTTGCCATATTATAGCAAAAAAATGCTGAAAAATTTTTGAGTTACGGAAAAACTTATTACCTTTGCATCCGCAATCAGACAACAAGCCAAGTTGTCACAAGAAAAATGCTTCAATAGCTCAGTTGGTTAGAGCACCTGACTGTTAATCAGGGGGTCGTTGGTTCAAGTCCATCTTGAAGCGCCATTTAAAAAGCCTCGCAAGTATTCACTTGCGAGGCTTTTTCTGTTAGGGGGTGCAGCAGTCTCTGCTGCACCAACCAAGCTATTGGTGCACTTCTCGCTTGGTTGGTGCAGTGGAGACCACTGCACCCCCTATTTGAGCATATTATTTTTGAGGCTGCTTTTTAGTTGCTGCGGAGGCCGGAGACCTCCGCTACTAAAGCAACTCTATTTGTATTTCCTGAATCTCCACCACATCATCACGCCCGCCGACGTCAGTCCGAACGGGAACGCCATCCACACGCCCATCAGTCCGTAGTCCAGCACGAATCCGCAGAGATAGCCAACGGGCAGCGAGATGACGAAGAATGCGATGAACGCAATCAGCATCAGCGGCTTCACGTCGGCGATGCCGCGCAGCGCGTTCGCGTAGTTTATCTGCATGCCGTCGCCGAACTGATAGATGAAGAACGGCACGAGCAGCGAGAGCACTCCCGCCGACACCTCGGCGCTGTCCGTAAACCATCCGCCGATATGGTTGCGCAGCAGGAAGATGATGCCGCCGAGCACCACCTCGAGCATCACCATAAGACGCAGACCCGCCGTCACCGTGTGGCGCACGTTCTGCACGTCGTGCTGTCCGTGGAAGTAGCTCGTGCGCACAGCCACCGCAGCACCCAGTCCGTAGTAGACCATGAACGTGAACTGCGAGATGGTAGACATCACCTGATGCGACGCCAAGGCTATCGTGCCGAGCCATCCCACCATGATGATAGAGAGCGAGAAAGACGCCGTCTCCATGCCCATCTCCAGCGCGATAGGCGTGCCGAGCGAGCCGAGGCGGCGCAGCAAGTCGCGCGACCAACCCAGACGGAAGAAACCCTCTCTGTATGAAGCGAAGCGGCGTGCGCGCAGGAACACCGCGGCGAACACCACCACCATTATTATACGCGAGAGCAGCGTAGACACGCCCGCACCGATTACGCCCATCTCGGGCGAACCGCACTTACCGTAGATGAATATGTAGTTGCCGAGGATGTTCAGCAAGTTGCCCGAGAGCAGAATCCACATCGACGTGCGCGTCAGCGTGATGCTGTCCGTAAACTGCTTGAAGGCGTTGAACAGCATCACGAACGGCAGCGACGCAAACAGCACCATATAGTAAGGACGCATGTAGCCGAGCAGTTCCTCCGGCTGTCCGATGTTGCCCAGATTGAAGAAGAGCACCAGCAGCACAGCCATCATCGCCACCGCCGCCAGCGTGTTCGTAAGCAGCGAGCAGCGCAGCGCCTGACCCGCTCCGGCATGTTCGCCGCGTCCGAAGAGCGCGCCCACTATCGGCGTCAGTCCGTAAGAGAAACCCGTGCCGGTGATGATGGCAAGGTTCATGATGTTGTTGACGAACGACGCAGCGCCAAGCTCCGTCGTGCTGTGGTGCCCCACCATCATCGTATCCGCAAAGCTAAGCACAATCATACCCATCTGACCTATCATGATAGGGATGCCGATGGAGAGCAGCGTGCGGTAGTGCTGCCCCATGCTTATCGTGCTGTTACCAGAATTTGTTTTTGTCTTCGTTGTATTCATATCCGACAGCTGCCAGTTGGTCAATAATCTGTTGTTTTTCTACGTGGAGGTCGTCGCATAAAGCGTCGAGCGAGGGGTAAGTGTCGCGCAAGTGCGCATTGATGACGCTGAAGAGCATCATCGGGTCTTTGGGTAATCCAAGCATAATAATCTGATTAAATAATAGTTACCTGATAAAATTCAGAGTGCAAAGTTACTCAAACTTTTACAAACAAATGGCACGAATGGGTTTACATCTTGTCAAAAGGTTCAATATATTTCCGTTTTTTAGTGCGAGAGGATAGATTTTCGGGCTTTTTTTTGGCTCTGTCGCTTTTTTTGCCGAACTTTGCACCGAATATAGCTTTCTAAAATTCAAGCACATAGGCGACTTTACGATGTGGCGGAAAACGACTGCGCCACCTATATATAATAAATCAAAACAGAAATATTAATGGTAAAGCCATTCTCACTAATTGCTGTCGTGGCATTTGCTACGACACTCACATCTTGTTTCAAGGATGAAGCGCTCAACAACGAGTGCGACATAGAAAAGGCATGGATTCAGGTGGACAACCCCGACGAGGTGTTCTTCCAGCCGTCTAATGCCGAACTTCCAGATATCGAGTCGACAAAGACCGATCTTATCTTCCCCGACCTGCGCCCTAACAGCGATGTTACAGCCCTGCCGGTATACTTCAAGGTAACTGACGGAGCTACAATCGCTCCGGAGAACGGTTCGGTGCAGAACTTCGCAGACGGCCCCGTGACATACGTCGTGACGTCAGAAGACGGACAGTACAACCGCACATACCGCGTCTTCATCAAGGCGACGGATGCAGGTACCACCCCCGATCCGGGCAAGCCGGAGGAGCAGTTCGGCTACGTAAACTACAACTTCGAGAACTACTTCCTCGACCCCGCATCGTCTAAGTTCTATGTGTGGAGCGACTACGAGAACGGTTCTAACTGGGCAACCGGCAACCCCGGCTTCAAGATTGCGAAGGGATCTGCTACGCCCGACCAGTATCCGTCTACACCTCTCGCAGAGGGCTACGACGGAGCAGGCGTCAAGCTCGTGACAAGCGATACCGGTCCGTTCGGCGTGGTAGTGAACATGCGCATCGCAGCCGGCAACCTCTTCACCGGCGTGTTCGACTCGAAGTCGGCTACAAAGGCGCCGCTTAAGGCTACACACTTCGGCGAGGGCTCGTACAACCAGATAAACTATCGCCCCGTGACGCTCGCAGGCTACTACCAGTACACGCCGGGCGAAGTGTTCAAGGATAAGTCGGGCAAGGTGGTAGAAGACCGCATCGACCAGGGCGACATCTACGCCGTAGTGTTCCGCAACGTAGACAGCGAGGGCAATTCGTTCTACCTCACCGGCGACAACGTGCTCACATCTCCGCAGATTGTGGCGCTGGCTCGCGTGCCTAACGTCGTGAAGACCGAAGGCGGATGGCATAACTTCTCCGTCGACTTCAACTATAGCGGCGAACTCGACCCCGCCATCCTCGCCAACTACGGCTACAGCATGGCAGTAGTGTTCACATCGAGCATCGAAGGCGCAGCCTTCCAGGGTGCAGTGGGCAGCACGCTGCTCATCGACAAGGTAAGTATTGCATACAAGAAGTAAGGAAACAAGCAAATGAAGAAATCAATAATAGCCGCAGCCTTCGCGCTGCTCTTCGGCGCGCAGGGCGCGTCGGCAATCGGAATATTCGACAACCTTTGCTATCAGGCTCGTCTCGGCTACAATATCGGCGGCACAATGCCGATGGGTATGCCCGCTTCCATACGCGGTCTCAATAGCTACACGCCGAAGCCCAGCTTCACCATAGCACTCGACGCCTATAAGCCGCTCACCGAGAAGTGGGGCATGATGGCAGGCTTCCACTTCCAGACAAAGGCGATGGAGACCGACGCTCGCGTGAAGAGCTATTCAATGGAGATGCGCCAGGGCAGCGAGTCGCTGAGCGGACTCTTCACGGGCAATGTCGTTACGAATGCAAAGCAGCTTGTCGTAACGCTGCCTCTGCAGGCTACGTTCAGCGTGTCGGACGCAGTGCGATTGAAGTTCGGTCCTTACTTCTCTTATGCTCTTAACAACGAGTTCACCGGCTACGCCTACGACGGCTATCTGCGCGAGGGCGACCCGACTGGTCAGAAGGTGGAGCTCGGACATAACGAGGGCGAGCGCGGCGACTACGACTTCTCGAGCGATATGCGCCACTGGCACTTCGGCTTCGACTTCGGTGCCGACTGGTACTTCTCGCAGCACTTCGGCGCATACGCCGACGTGCAGTGGGGTATGTCGGGCGTGTTCCGCGAGAACTTCAAGACTATCGAGCAGACAATGTACCCCGTGTATGCTACGCTCGGTGTGCTGTACAAACTTAAATAAGTTGAGGTGTTGAGATGTTGATGTTGATGTGTTGTGATGTTGAGATGTTGACATTAGTTTACAGCTTAATGGCAAATCTCACCACCTCACCATCTCACCATACACCATCTCACCACACCATCTCACCACCACACCATACACCACCTCACCACCTCACCATAACAACAGAAAATTATTAAACCTAAAAAACAAATAACAAACTTATGAAAAAAATCTTTACTCTGTTAGTCCTTTTGATGGCGACAGTATGTGTGTCTGCCCAGCAGTATTACAAAGGAACATTCCACTCAAAGGTGAATGACTTTAGTGATTATGAAACAACCGTAGCCGTAACTCAAGGCGAGGGCGGCAAGTACACACTCGTGTTCGAGAGCGTAATCTTCGGCAACGACGACTTCGGCAAGTGTACATTCGCCGGTATCGAGAACTATAAGTGGGCAGGCGGCGGCAGCTTCACCTTCTCTAACGAAGGCGGCAACCTCGGCGCAGCTACAAAATACTATTTCGAGTTGTCTGACGCTCTCGGCAAGTCTGTAATCGACGACGAGAAGATCTACATCACATTCAAATACTTCCAGGTTAACACGACCAAGGAGTACAGAAACGTAGTGTTCGAAGGCAAGCGCACAAGCAGCGGCGGTGGCAGCACCGGCGGCGACGACAAGCCGACAATCACCGACACAGAGCAGTTCACAGCTGACGTAGTTTCTGTATTAGACGGCGGTCAGGCAGGCAACGTTAAGTATCCTAACGTAGTAGCAAAGGTGTGCGAGTGGAGCGACGGCGTACACAGCCTCGAAATCGAGCACATCGACACAGAGAAGGGCTCAATGTCAGGCGTTCTGTTCAAGGGTCTTGAGAAGAAGGAAGTAAACGGCGAGGTGGTATATACTGGCACAGTAGAGCCGGACATCACAGACCTTCCTGACTTCTACCTCGGCTACACAAAGCTCATGGCAAACGTTGAGGCTAAGATTGACGAGAGCGGCGACCTCTCTGCTACAATCGTGTTCACAGACGAGGACGAGCCTGCGTTCAAGCTCACAGCATGGTTCAACTATCAGGAGCCGTTCGTTCCTGCAGATCCGTTCTCTGTAGGAGGTGGCCTCGTTGGTTACACCGTAACAGACGACGGCGATTTCACTAATAACGTAGTGAATACACTCACATTCACAGAGACAGCAGAAAACGTATATACACTCTCGTTCTCTAACGTAGCTATTCCTAACGGCGTCGGTCTCAACACCGTTACATTCGAGGGCGTTGCACGTACAGGCAACGACAGCGAGGCTAAGTTTGCAAGCAAGAAGGGCGTGGCTAAGACAACAGCTGCACACCCGTCTTACACAGAGGTTGACTACACTGACTTCGAGTTTATCGTAGGCTTCGACGCAGATAAGAAGGTGACAAGCTGCACAGGTAAGTTCGTTATCGACAACTGGGGCGAGTCTGTTGCTTACACATTCAACTACGACCCGACAGCAACTTCTGTAAACACAGTAGTAGCTGCTGACGGCACCGTTAAGCACATCTACACACTCACTGGTGCGAAAGTTACTTCTCTCCAGCGCGGCGTGAACATCGTGCGCACAGCCGACGGCAGAACGCTGAAGGTTTTGAAGAAGTAATTTTAATTAATAATAGATGAACAAATTATTTATTACAATGGCTACCGCTGCCCTGAGTCTCTCGGCAGCGGCAGCCGATTTCACCGGCTCGTTCGGCAAAGACCTGAACGGCAACGGTAAGATCAGCGTTGTCGACAACGCTGACGGCAAGACAGTGAAGGTGACAATCAGTGGCGCAACCATCAAGGTAGGTTCCACCAGCGCACCTGTTAGCGACCTTGTTCTTGACGGCGTGAAGTCGTCGAAGGTCGGCAAATTCCAGCTCCTCAACGGAACAGCGCACGCCGGCGACTACGACGTGTTCTTCCTCGGTCAGGTTGCAGACGGCAAGATCACAGCCAAGTTCAACCTCAACCTCAACGGAGCTTACTATGCTCAGGGTACATTCGGCGAGAAACGCTACACACTTGGCCAGCTTCTCGGTTCCGACTTCGAGACATGGCACAAGGCTGAGTACAGCGGCAACACAAGCGATGAGCCGGACGGCTGGCACTCGTTCATGAGCGCACACGCTTCTGGTATGTATGCTTCTGCGCGCAAAAACACCCACACATTTATCTCTAAGGACGTTCGCCCAGGTGCTAAGGGACAGTGCGTCAAGGTCGTTTCAAGCAAAGTGCTCGTCGTACCTGCCAACGGCACTATCACCACCGGTCGTCTTTACGCAGGTCATATAAAGCCGACAAACCCAGCCAACAACGCTACAAGCGATCCCGCCGGTACCGATAAAGACTCGAACAACGACCCGTTCTACGCCCCGATCAACACTTTGCCCGATTCTATCGCAGTATGGGTGAAGTACAAGCAGGGAGCACTCTCTGCCTCAGACAAGCAGGACTATCCCTACGCCAACCTCTCGGCTGTGCTCACCGACGGCACCAAGTATCAGGATCCGGAGGACAAGACATACACCAACGTGTTGGCAAAGGCTCAGAATAAGAAGATCGAAGAGAACGGCAACGTTTGGCAGCGCATCTCTGTACCGTTCGCATACACAAATGCAAAGCTCGACCCGAAGGCAATGCTCGTGACGCTTTCTACAAACGCCCAGCCGGGTGTGGCTTCAAAGGATGCAAGCGTTCCTGACGAGCTTTACATCGACGACCTCGAGCTTGTATACAACTCACAGCTCACCTCGCTGAAGGTAGATGGAGTAGAGGTGCCGGGCTTCGCAAGCGACAAGTACAGCTACACTGTCTACTCTTCAAAGGACGCTGACAAGAAACTCGAGTACACGACAAACGCTAAGTCGGCTTTCGTAGCGTCAGAAGCTGTCGCTCCGACAGATGGTAGCGGCAACTGTGTATACAATGTTACCGTTACATCTGCCGACCTGCAGACATCTCACACATACGTTGTGAACGTAGTTTGCCCGACAACATACACCGACCAGCTCCTCATCAACCTTAGTGGCGAGGATCAGGAACCGGAGCAGGCAAGCATCGACGTATGCAGCGAGGGCAACAACAACTACACCTTCGTGCTGAAGAAGTTCTCGTTCGGCGAGATTCTCATCGGCGACGTTACAATCAGCGGCATTCCGTGCGTAGAGAAGGACGGCAAGCAGACCTTCGCCGTAGAGAAGGACGCAGCCATCACCAATGGCGCCGACATCGCTGAGGCTCTCGGCAACAAGGTTCACGTCACAATGAACGCAGAAATCGAGAACGGCAAGCTCTATGCAGAGATGGCGCTCCCCGTAACACTCGGCGACGCGACTATCAACGTGAAGGCTACATTCGGCAAGAAGGCTACAAATGTAGAGAAGACCACCTACAAGGACCAGCTCGTCATCTCTCTTAATGGCGACGAGCAGAACCCAGAGGAGGCAACTATCGACGTTATCAAGCAGAGCGAGGGCAAGTACACCTTCGTGCTCAACCAGTTCTCGTTCAGCGGTCTCCTCATCGGCGATGTAACAATCACCGACGTACCTGGCGTTGAGAAGAATGGCTACGTGTTCTACACCGTAGAGAAGGACGCAGTCATCACCAACGGCGCCGACATCGCTGCGGCTCTCGGCAACAAGGTGCACGTGAAGATCGTCGAGGCTTACAGCAAGGACGGCAAGCTCTACGCTAAGATGACTCTCCCCGTAACTCTCGGCGAAGCGACTATCAATGTTGAGGCTGTATTTGGCGAGAAGCCGGCAGCAGGCATCAACGGCATCACCACCAGTCAGAACGGCAAGGTTGAGGTTTACAACGTCAACGGCGTACGTCTGAACGGCCTTCAGAAGGGTCTGAACATCGTTCGCACCGCTGACGGCAAGGTAGTGAAGGTGTTGAAGTAATAAGACATAATAGACATTGAACATACATAGGGTGTGTTAAAATGGAATTGGCAAATGTTAAATTCCGTTTTAACGCACCCTATTTCGTTTATTTTAACTATTTTTGAAGCATCTAAACTAAAATCAGCATGAAGAAAGTATTTACACTCATGGTTTTCTTGATGACAGCGCTCTGCACATTCGGTCAGGTATTCACCGACGACCTGCATGTGACAAGCGGCGCAGGCAGAACAACCGACTACGCACAGAAGGAAGTGGAGCTGACCAAGGTGTCAGACGACGTCTACAAGTTTACGTTCCGCAAACTCGCTCCGATGGAATACAAGACCTTTGGCGACTTTGTCGTTGATGATGTGACGGCAACCGTTGATGCAGCCGGCGAGATGACATTCTCTACCGCAAGCACCGAGGGCACATGGACCAACGTTACGAGCACAGCAGCCATCGGTGGCGTAACCGAAGGCAGCAAGTCGTCGATCAGTGCATTCACGGCTACGCTCTCAGCCGACAAGTCGAAGCTCATCGTCGACTTCACCTTTATGACTTTGGGCTCAGACGTAAACGTCGTGTTCGGCAAGGAATACACCGACCCGACAGCAATCAACACGCTCACTACAGCCGACGACAACAAGTATGTAGCCATCTACACCCTCGGCGGTGTACGCATGCAGCGCCTGCAGCGCGGCATCAACATCGTGCGCACAGCCAACGGCAAGGTGAAGAAGCTGCTCGTGAAGTAGTTTCAGGGGGTGCACTTGTCTCAAGTGCACCAACCAAGCAGTAGCCAACAGTTTTGTTGGTGCAGCTGAGACAGCTGCACCCCCTTGCAGTGCACCAACCAAGCAGCAGCCCAACAACTCTGTTGGTGCAGTTGGGACAACTGCACCCCCTTGCAGTGCACCAACCAAACAGCAGCCCCCCAACTCTGTTGGTGCAGTTCTTGCTCTGGCAAGCGGCAAAGCCGAGCTGAGACAGCTGCACCCCCTTGCAGTGCACCAACCAAAGCAAAAAAACAATTTACTAACATTAATTAATAACAAACCCAATTTATTAAGTAAATGATCTAAATTATTTATATATATCAGTACTAATATGGTTCATT
>ERZ1031897.751-NODE-751-length-11607-cov-5.017140_pt1 | contig 11607 bp, 7 predicted proteins | sample MGYA00517881_ERZ1031897 | MGnify/ENA primary metagenome ERZ1031897 (study PRJEB33719, sample SAMN04261280) | wastewater metagenome | biome: rural village; feature: human; material: feces | host: Homo sapiens | place: El Salvador | collected 2013-01-07 ... | reverse complement strand
TTGACCACAGCTACCTGTGCCACTTCGGACACACAGAGTTTCTCTCCCTGACACCGGCCGAAGCGCCTGGCAGCCGCGCCGCCGGGGTTCTCCTCCACCAGCTGCAGGGGATTTTAGTCTCTTCCACAGAAATTCCCTGGAAGCTTTAAATACTGCTGCGGTATTCACGCGGACTGCACCCCTGCGTCTTTTTAAATACAAAACTGAAATAATGAGGATCTTTGTACCCCACCTGTGCGGCAATTTCCGATGTCGGAAGTTCCGTACTTTTCAGTAGCTTTTTTGCCTTTTCCATACGTTTTTCCGAAATATATTCGGTAAATGTCTTCTGCATATTCTGACTGAAGACAGAACTTAAATAATTAGCACCCACCTGTACCTCGCACGCAACGGTACCCAGCGATAAATTCTCACTCGTGTAATGCTCATCAATATAAGCAAGTGCTTTTTTTAACGTTTTACTGCTCAGATTGGTGTTCTGTTCATCACGCAGATCGATTGCCGTCTGTAAAATACTCAGGAAATATTCAAATACCTCGTCCTGCTGCACATGCACATTGGTTCCGTATTTGCCGATATGCGCCAGAAATTCTTCTTTTGTCACACCGTTTCGCTCCATAAACGCAATCGCCGTAAACCGGATATTAAGCACAACATAGTCACGGAATATCACGGAATGTATTACCTCGGATATGCTCTGCAGATAAGACTCTACAAAGTTGTATACTTCTTTGCTGCTTCCTTTTGCCAGAAATTCCGAGATAATTTCCGGTGACATTTTTGTCGCATCTACTTCCGCAATCCGCGTGTCATCCTGCGCCGGCAGATAACTTTTTAATGTCTCTTCCGAAAGTACATGCATTTGCGGATACAAAAAACGATATGCACCATAATGATTTACACGATCATAACACTCTTTCAGCATCGACAGCCGTTCCACAGGCGTTCCCACAACAACATACCAGTCTGCATTGGCGTTTTGTGACTCGCAGTTCATCTGGATCTGTGCAATCGCCCGCTGTGTATAATCTTCCATTTCCTCCGCATCGCATTTGACTAAAACCCCATAACAGTTGACGTTCCAGCGAAACAGGATATATTGCGGAAAACGCAGAAAATACTGCAGAATTTCTTCCTGCAGGTGCACAAAAGTATTCATCTCCCGCTCGGAACCATTCTCTTTTTCCTGCTGCACGTACAAAAACAGCAGATTGTAACACGATGCTGACAGATCCAGCGACCATTTGGCAGCTTCATCATAAATTTCTGTTACACAAAGCTCGCCTTCTAACACCTGCTCAAAGAAATGCCTTATGGAAAACTGCTCATATTCGTGCATTTCGTTTGCCAGTTTGCTCTGAAAATCTTCCTGCTCCTGCTCTGCCTCGATTTTTTCTTTTAATTCCTGCAGCACCTTGCGCAGACTCATTCTCGTAACCGGTTTCAGGATATACTGATCCACGCCAATGGAAATTGCTTCTCTCGCATATTCAAAATCATCATAACCGCTGATAATGAGTATCTTTGTCTTCGGGAATTCCTCCCGCACAATCCGGCTGAGTGACAGCCCGTCCATAAACGGCATCTTAATATCGGTAATCAGTACATCCGGACGTGTCTTTCGAATCAGCGGCAGTGCAACTTCACCGTCTGCTGCCTCCCCGACAAACCGATACCCATACTGTTCCCAGGGAATCCGGTCCCGCAGCCCCTCACGGATAACGGTCTCATCTTCCACCAAAAATACTTTTAACATTTGTTTTATCCCCTTTAATACACTCTGTCTCCCAAAACAGAAAGCACATTTTTTTGTGTATACACTTTTTCTTCTACATAATTAATTTTGTCTACCGACTCACCGTCTTCCAGCCGGTTGATAATTTCCTGTATGTATGTTCCCTGTAACGGATTACATTCAATATCCACATTGATCACGCCGGACTTTACTTTTTCAAGTGCACTCCTCGTTCCGTCAAAAGAAATCAGCGTAATATCGCCTCCCGTCCCGGTCGTCTTTCCGGCCGCACGAATTGCCTCGATTGCACCAAACGTCATATCATCATTCTGCGATACAACCACATCAATATCTTTATATTTCTGCAGATATTTTTCCATCACTTCTCTGCCTTTTGCCGTGGTAAAATCAGCATCATCGGAATCCAGAATTTCCCAGTTCGGATGCGTCTTTGCAATCTCTGCAAACCCTTTTGTGCGCCCTAACGTTGCAGATGCATTGGAAGTCCCCCGCAGTACCACGATATGTACCGTTTCCTTTTGATCAAATTTCTTCCCCTTCAGGTCTTCCTCCAGCCAGCGCGCGGCATTTCTTCCTTCTTCCGTAAAATCGGAACCGACCCACGCCGTATACAGCGATGGATCACAGCTGACATTCCGATCCATGACAATCACCGGAATATCAGCCTCTTTTGCTTCCTGCAGCACGGTTTCCCAGCCATCCTCCACAATGGGTGAAAAGACAATATAATCCACACGCTGCGAAATATAACTGCGAATTGCTTTAATCTGGTTTTCCTGTTTTTGCCTGGCATTGTTAAACAGTAAAAAATAACCGTTTTCTTTGCACAGTGCCTGTTGGATGGATGCCGAATTTGCGGTACGCCACATGGACTCGCTGCCAAGCTGTGACACCCCTACCACAATTTGATTCTGACTGGGAATCTCCTGCTCTGCCGTACTTTGAATATCTATCGTTTTTCCACAACCTGCCAGAAAAAGCACCAGCATCAAACACCCGATGACCGGTATCCATCTGCCTTTCTTTTTCATGTTATCGCCTCCCCTGTTACGTTGTGCACCGCCGGAATCACGATCGTCACCTGCGTCCCTTCCCCCGGTCTGGATGCAATCTTTACCCCATATTCCGCGCCAAAATACATGTGCAGGCGTTCATTGACGTTTGCGAGTCCAAAGCCACGATCCGTCTGTTTGCATGGCTTTTCAATCTCTTTTTGCAAATCCTGCAGATCGGCTTCCTCCATCCCCACGCCGTCATCTGTCACCGTCAGTATCAGCAGATCCTGTTTCTTTTCTCCACGGATACAGATCTGTCCTTTGAAGCGCTTGCATTTGATCCCATGATACAGTGCATTTTCTACGATTGGCTGCAATGTCATTTTAGGAATCTGATAGCCATAGAGTTCCGGATCTATTAAAATATGATATTCCATAATATCATGATAACGGGTCTCCTGAATCTGCAAATAACTCCTGACATGCTGCTCTTCCATGCGGATACTGATAAATTCCTGACCATGACTGAGTACAAGTCTGAAAAAATCAGACAGGGTAACAACCATTTCCGTTGCCTGTTCTGTCTCGTTACACTCAATCAGCCACACAATCGTATCCAGTGTGTTGTATAGAAAATGGGGATTAATCTGCTCCTGCAGCAGACGTAAATCTGCCTTCCGCATTTTCTGTTCATCCTCACGCACCTTATTCACCAGAATCTGTATATTTTCCGCCATATCGTTAAATCCGTGTGCAAGCACCGCCACTTCATCGTGCGATTTTACGTGTGTCCGCACAGCAAAATTTCCCTCCGAAATCTCTCCGGTCGCATTGTAAAGCTGTCTCAGCGGGCGTAATATTCCGGACGTAACAAAAAAACCTGCGCCTCCGACAACAATCCCCAGTGCCGCAAGAACTACAGCAAACACAATAACAAATGTGTGGATCTGCTGGTTTAAGGTGTTTGTCACAGCCTCCATGTAATTTGTCTGATAATAAATATAGTACTGAATGTCCTCCTGAATCAGTTCTGTCAGGATATAGATATTGTCATCCAGCTGCCGGATGTTCTCATCGTAGCGATCACCCTTTTTGACATTTTCTGCAATATCATCCACACGGTTTTTAAGTGTATCTACATTGCGCAGCAGACTATCCAGCCACATACAGCTTTCATAATCACTCGTCACATCCCGCAAACCGGTACAGCTCTTCTTCAGGTTCCGGATAAGCACATACGGGTCTTTAAGCGTCTCATCATTTGCAATATTGTCCATCGAAACATATCCCACAACGACTTTGTAAAGACTTTCATCCATCTGTTCTTTGAATTGAATATTGTAGGTGTTTGCAATGGTAAGATGATCCACAATCTCATGATATGTCTGGTTGTAATTAGCTAAGGAAATTAACAGATATACTGCAATCAGCAGAAATGGCAGCATTGATGCAGACAGCAATAACAGCAGCTTGCTCCGAATGGAAAACGCTACCTTCTTCGTTCTTCTTTTCTTTTTCATACCCCACCTTTATTTTGATATACCTCTCCCTGTCTCCTGTTGATTATATACCCAATTATGCAAAAGGTCAAAACCCGTCTGCCTGACTATTGACTTTTGTTTTTGCCCGGGATTATAATCGTGTTTGCTAATCAACAGGATAAAAAAGAGGGTTTTATAACTATGAAAATAAAGCAGAAAAATACAATTGATATGACCCACGGAACGCTGTGGAACAAACTGCTGCTCTTTGCCCTGCCGCTCGCTGCAAGCAGTATTTTACAGCAGTTGTTCAATTCGGTGGATACGGCTGTGGTCGGACGTTTTGCAAGCAGCCGTGCACTGGCCGCAGTTGGAAGCAACAGCTCGCTCATCGCACTGATGATTAATCTGTTCATCGGGATTTCGCTCGGTTCCAACGTAATTATTTCCCGCTACATCGGACAAAAAGCCGAGATCCATGTAAAAGCGGCAATTCACACCGCCATCGTTGTCGCTTTAGGCAGCGGCATTTTCGTTCTCATGCTGGGACAGTTCATTGCCAGACCGGTACTGACACTGATGGGAACGCCAAAAGATGTTATCGATCTGGCAGTTTTATATCTGCGGATCTATTTTCTCGGCATGCCATTTATCATGCTTTATGATTTTAGTTCCTCAATCCTGCGCAGCATCGGTGACAGCCGCCGCCCGCTGTATGCCCTGATTGCCGCCGGAATCATTAATACCGGACTGAACCTGATTCTTGTCATTGTATTTCATCTGGGAGTATCCGGTGTCGCAATTGCCACCGTTGTTTCTAATATTGTAAGTTCCGGTATTCTGTTTTATATTTTACTGCATGAACAGGAACCAATCCGTGTCAGACTCTGTGGCTTGTCCATTGACCGGGGCGAACTGAAAAAAATCCTGATCATTGGCGTTCCTGCCGGTCTGCAGGGCATGGTCTTTTCCCTTGCCAACGTCTGCATCCAGAGCATGATTAACAGTTTTGGATCAAACGCTATCGCAGGATCTGCAGCTGCACTGAACTTTGAATTTTTTGCGTATTTTATGGTAAACGCATTTGCCCAGACTACCGTTACTTTTACGAGCCAGAATTACGGTGCCGGAGATTTTCAGCGGTGCAAAAAAGTATACCGTCTCTGCATGATTTTTTCCGTGATATTCTGCGGCCTGTTATCCGGTGTTTTTGTACTCGGCCGGGACTTTTTCATTCGCCTGTACACAACCGATCCGAATGTCCTGACTTTTGCCGTACAGCGCCTTCTGATCGTCACCACACTGGAACTTCTGACCTCCACTTACGAGATCAGCGGCGGTGCCATGCGTGGCTTTGGCCATTCCCTGACACCGGCTCTGATCACCGTGGTCGGCTCCTGCGTGCTGCGCCTCATCTGGATCAACACCGTCTGCCGTGCCGTACATGAATTCTGGGTTGTTATGATTATCTATCCGATCTCCTGGGTACTGACCGGTACGGCTATGATCACGGCATATCTGCTTCTGCGGCGGAAACTGATGCGTTAAGCATCGGAACGGGCAAATGCATTCTTCATCTGTCCACACAGTTCAAACAGAACTTTATCGAGTGTATCGGCGGCTTCTTTTTTTACCATATCTGCCACCGCATTGTTTGCTTCTGTCTTAAGTGCCATGCGCTTTCCTGCGTCGGTTTCTTTTTCCAGCAGTTTATCATAATGATTGATAATCTCATGTCCTTTAGACAGCACTTTCTCCTGATACCGCTCGACATGGAACACCGATTTCTTATAAGAGGCATCTGCCATCGCACCAATCATCCGGCTTACCCAGTAAAAATTATCCGTAGAAACTTCTGCTGTCGTATTTGCCACATATTCCGGAGTTTTCTCCACCTGTGCATAAAACGGCACCATGGCATTAAAGGCATTGGAACCATACGCAACCCATTCCAGTACATTGGCATCCTCTCCATGCTCCGGGCGGATATGTACCAGACCAACAAAATCATTGCGGTTGATACCGATGGAACGATACATGCCGCGCTGCCCCGGATCTCCATACGCTCCATATGGATCGTAAGGTGTTCCCTGATAATGCGAGGAAAGCACATATTTCACATCTTCCACCGTAATCTTGCGCTCCGGTACCAGTGTCCATGGCAGATCATCGGACTCCGGTGTAAAATCCGCATCCGGTCCATCCCAGTTGTATGTGTGTGGATTCAGGCAGCGCAGCATATACCACGCACGCGGTGTATTGTACACATGATCTGCATCGTCATGGCTGCCAAAAGCTTCCCGCGGATTCAGACTGCCATCCATGGAAAGATTCAGGTGATGATCCGAAATAAACTCCCGCATATCTGCAGAACACATATGATTTCCCTGCATGGTAAATGCATCATCCAGATCAAATGCATCAATTCCAAGCTGATTTGGCATAACCACATACGCATCATCCGGCACACGGCGTGCAATCCAGTGATGTCCGCCAATGGTCTCCATCCACCAGATTTCATTCTGATCGGAAAAGGCAATTCCATTCATTTCATAAGTGCCATAGGTTTCCAGAAGTTCTCCCAGCCGCTGAACACCCTCTCTTGCATTGTGGATATAAGGAAGTACTAACGATACAATATCTTCCTCTCCAATGCCGTTTTCCACCAGCGGATCTGCACCGAGTACACGTGGATTGGATGTGATTGTCTCGGTTGCCGTCATTCCGGTCCGTGCTTCATTGACTCCGCATGCACCCCAGATTCCTTTCCCTTCCACTGCATTTGGCATAGCCGTATAGCGAAGCGGATTTTCTGGAAGCGGAATTTCTACAGAAGAAAGTACCGCTTTGTATACACGTGGCTGCTCCTTTGGCTGCACCACGATCATTTTCTTTGGCGTAAAGTGATCATTTCCACCCGCATCATCATTTCTCGCAATCATGGTTGAACCATCATAGGTTGCATTTTTTCCTACTAATATCGTTGTACAAGGCATATTTTTTATCTCCTTTTTTCGTTATCGCAATCCGGCGTTTGTCCTTCTACCTTAATTTTTGTGTCCGGGCATCGCTTCGACCGTAATGTCTTCCTTTCGTTTCACCTCAAATACCGGAATCCAAGCGGTCTCCGTAACCGGGGCATAATGCAGATTTCCGGTTGTCAGACGGTTCTGCTTCTCTGGTTTCAATTTTCCCATAAGAAAAAATGAAATCGCCCCACTCACTTCGCTTTGGGAACCGTCCGGATTCTTTTTATAAATTCTTTCTGCCGGGGAATCGTCCTCGAGAGAAACGGCCGGATCATCGGGTGTCAGTTTGTAGCGCATGCTCTGCGCAAAACGTGGGTAACACATATCATTGTCCGGCATCCGTTCTGCCGGTATTTCTTCCTCTGCTATTTCCAGCACATCCAGCCGGTAGGTCTGCCCTGTGACCGGATGTGAAAAACGGATCTGATCGCCTGTGCGAAGAATAAAACTTTCTTCTCCATAGATTCTTTTTTCTTCTGCCTGCAATGTCAGCACAAGGTTTTGTATCTTACTGGCAGCTACCGGCTGCTTCCACATAAAATGAAAACGCCCGATCCACCAGAGGTATGCAGGATCTAAACCATAATGCTGCCTGCAGGCTTCTGCCTCCGGATCCTGTTCCCATTCCAGCTTTTCCAGAATGTCTGACGGATACCAGCCCATCCCCATGGTTCCGTCGCTTTGCAGTTCCTCCCCATTACAGGTAAGCAGCACTGCCGGGCATTCACCAAGTGGGGATTCTTCCTCTATCTGCGACAGCTGCCGATCCGTAAGCCGGTCTTCGTCCGCCTCTTTCCATTTCTCATAAAACGCAAGGTACTGTTTTGATGCCACCTGCTTTGCCAGTTCCAGTACCAGCCCCTGTGAACAGGCAAAAACCGACAATGCTTTCCATCGTTCACTCTGGGAATTTTTATTTTCCCACACAATATCCTTTTGCAAAGGAATCTCTGCACCAGGTTCTTCTTGGGCCAGTTCTTCATAATTTTCATAATAAACGCGATACTCTTCTCTCATGGCAGTTCCGCCTTATCTGATATAGAATACGCGGTTTTCTTTTCTTGGAATAACATCCGGATAATCCCCGTCCACATAGCCGAGCGCACAGTGTCCGATTCCCTCATATTCATCCTCAATCCCAAGGGATGCAAGCAGTTCCCTGCCCCAGCTGCTTTCAAATTCCTCTTTCGCGCGGTGAATCCAGCAGCTGCCGATTCCCAGATCATGGGCTGCAAGCATGAGGTTTCCCATCACAAGACTTCCATCATAAACATGTGTCGGCCAGTCTTTTTTTCCTAAAACGATGAGCATTGCTGGTGCGCCGTAAAACGGATCACCCTCACTTCCCATGATTTCTGCATTTTTCTTTGCGATTTCATCGCGCTTCTCTTTGTTTGTCACTTGAATGATGATGACATTCTGTGCGCCTCTGCCGTTTGCCGCATAGGTTCCCGCTTCAATGATCTGGTCTAAAATTTCCTGTGGGATGGCATCCGGTTTGAATTTGCGGATGCTTCTTCTGGTTTTCATTTCTTCTAATACGTTGCTCATTTTGGTTTCCTCCTGTCAGTCTTCTTTTGTTAATTGCTCAATCACACACGTATGTGTTTTTGTCTCTCTGTTGTAGTTGATTCCGGCAAGGAGCAGATTTCCCCGATACTCTTTTAAGGCATCTGTATAGTGCCGGTCTTTGATCTGCGCAATGGCTCCCTGTGCGGATTTTTCCCATTTCAGTTCAATCACAACCGCCGGTTTGTCTGCATGCATTTTTCTTGGAATAAAACACAGATCCGCGAACCCTTTTCCGGTCGGAAATTCCCTTATGATCGTGTAGTATTCCCGTGCAAAATAAAACGCCAGATTGATCGTACATGCCAGCGAATTTTCATTGTTGTACTGCAAAATGGAAATCTCACGATGCGCTTTATCAATGCCTGCTGCCACTGTCTCTTCGTCCTGCATCCATAACGCTTCCAGCAGCTTTTTCGACGCTTCGACAGAATCAATGACCTCATGCCAGTCCATGGTGCTGATTGCATTTACATATTCCTGTGACACTTCTTTGTTTGGAATCGACACCGTTTTGTCCATCCAGTGATAACTCAGATAACCCAGATGAACCAGGAGTGTCAGAACATCATCCCGGTTCTGGAATGTTGTCATATCATTGGAAAATGTCCCTGTATTGATTTCCACACGATCCCCGGCAAGCATCCGCACAATGGCATCTTTTAACCCGTCAAAATTCATCTGGATATAAATTTTTAATGCCTCATATGTTTCTGTCTGATTCCAGTAATTATCATACAGACCGCTTAACATTGCATCGACCACTGATTTCGGGCTGTACATGGAATAGATTTTGGGGTTTTCTCCGTCCATTGCGACAAGTTCATAGCCATCATACCACGCCTGCGCTTCTTCAAAATTGCGCTTGTATGTTGCGCACAATGCGTGCACTTCCTCTTCGGTAAAACCGAAAAACTCCGCCATCTCGCGTGGATTGGTCATGGAATATTCCGTAAACATGTTGAGTGCCGAATGCGAACCGTATTTTTTTATCGGTAAAATTCCGGTCATGTAGGCAAGTGCCACATATTCCTGATCTTTCATCCATACCCGCAGGAAATCCAGATATTTTTTTTGCGCCTCTTTATCCTGCTTGTACTCGCGGAACAGACAGTCCCATTCGTCGATCAGTATGATAAACGGGCACTTCGTATGTGCATATACGTCTTTCATCGCAAACACCAGACTGTCTTCTCCATCCATGACATAATCAGGATATCCTCTTTTCAGATCTGCAATCATGCGTTTTTGAAAAACCGCAAGCATTTCATCCATACTGTGCGTCATGCTTAAAAATTCCTGCATATTCACTTTCAGCACATCATATTGATTCCGGTATTTCTGATAAGTCTCTGCCTTTGCAATCTGCAGAGTATCAAACAACCGCGCCGTATCGACGCTCTGATCGTAATATGCTGCCAGCATATCCGTCGCCATAGATTTTCCAAATCGCCGCGGACGGCTGACACAAATATATTTCTGCCGTGTGTCAACAACCGCATTAACTTTTTCGATTAACCCAGTTTTATCTACATAAATTGCGGAATTTAAGCTCTCCTCAAAGCCTTTGCAGCCCGGATTCAGATAACTTCCCATGCCTGACACCTCCGTAATGTCATTCGTAACCATCCACCATTTTACCAACAAACCGTTACGACCAGATTCCTGTCTTTAGCATACCACAAACATTCTGTCTTTGCACTTATATTTCTTCCGATATTCTATCCATGATTTTACAAATGGTTCCTGTCCATTGATGTTTTCTGCCCATAATACTTTCTTCATATTTTTTGGGTAGGGATTTGTATATCCCGAAAAAATTTCAGGGGACATTGTGATTTTTTCCATCACAATGTCCCCTGCTTTAAATTATGTTCTTCCTAACATTTGAGATTCTCAAAATGCCCGGAGAATCATTCATCAAATGTCAACTCAAAAGGCATAAAGGATACTCCCCGCTTCTGACCTACTACTGTTTCCAACAATAAAACGAAACTGGACATCTCCATCTATGAGTTCCATATTCTCTCCATAAAAAGCTAGTTCCTTCCGATTAACCGTAAATTTTACTTCCTGCTCTTCACCCGGCAACAGAAAAATTTTCCGAAACCGGATAAGTTCTCTATCCGGTCGCACAACAGGAGCACAAAGTGTCTCCACATAACACTGCACGACTTCTGCCCCAGGCACTTCTCCCACATTCTTCACCTTGCAGGATATGTCAATCTTATCCTCTCTTTCCTGTTTCTCAAATATGGGGGGCGTAATGGTGAACTCTGTGTAAGAGAGACCGAATCCAAATGGATAAAGCGGTTCATTCGGAATATCCATATACCGGCTCGTAAAGCGATTCTCCGGATTCGTTTCTACCATCCGGTGTCCGGTCTTTACATCCCAGTAACTGACAGGCACCTGTCCCACACACCATGGTATGCTCACAGACAGTTTCCCTGATGGGGTCTCTTCTCCATACACCAAGCGAACAACAGCCTCAGCTCCCATTGTTCCCGGTCTCCAGACAAAAAGGACAGCCTGGGATTTCTCCGCTATTTTCCGTATATCCAACGGCCTGCCCGATAGAATGACCGTCACAATATGGGAGGTACGGCCAGCTACTGCATCAAAAAACTTCTGCTGCCCTTCCGGCAGATCAAGAAATGCCCTGCTCGCGGCTTCACCTGACTGTGCCTCATGTTCTCCAAGTACAAGTACCACGGTATCCTCCGGTTCAATTTCATCCAGTGTGGCATATTGTTTTCCACTATTCACGCATATTT
>ERZ1031897.745-NODE-745-length-11673-cov-20.506369_pt1 | contig 11673 bp, 7 predicted proteins | sample MGYA00517881_ERZ1031897 | MGnify/ENA primary metagenome ERZ1031897 (study PRJEB33719, sample SAMN04261280) | wastewater metagenome | biome: rural village; feature: human; material: feces | host: Homo sapiens | place: El Salvador | collected 2013-01-07 ... | reverse complement strand
CTACCTTTCTAGTTTATAAAGTAAAAAAGTGTCTACTGAAATCAGGAAAAGTCAATTCTAACCATCAGGCAAACGTACCCGAGGCTTTGCCCAACTTTGCCCAAGGCTTTGGGCACTTATACCCGGAATTATCGGTTAATAGTGCTCATGTCCTCGGGGATCGGTGCTCATTGTCCTCGGGGATAAATCCTCATGTACATGGGCACAAACTCAGAACGTCATTTCCGGTCATTTTCTAATCAGCACATAGATGATGACGGGAGCACCGAAGAGCGGGGTTATAGCATTGAGCGGAATGATTCCACCATCAGAAGGCAGCGTGCAGAGCAGATTGCAGAGCAAGGCAAGCACGGAACCCATGAGCATCGTGGCTGGCAGCAGGCGGCGATGGTTCTCCGTGCCGATGACAAGACGGGCAATGTGGGAAGTGGCAAGACCGATGAAGGCAATGGGACCGCAGAAGGCTGTTACCACCGACGTGAGCAACCCCGTAACGACCAGCAGGGCAATGCGGAGACTGCGGATGCGAAATCCCAGATTCTCGGCATACTGTTCGCCCAGGAGCAGGGCATTGAGCGGCTTGATGAGCAGAAGAGAAGCCAGCAATCCGAGGATGGCAATGGGAATGAACCATCTCACCTCTCCCATCGAGACATTGCCGAAACTTCCCATGCCCCAAACCATATAGGATTTCACACCCTCTGCCGTACTGAAGAAATTCAGCAGCGAGATGGCACTGCTGGCAAGATATCCTATCATCAGACCAATGATGAGCAACACCGTATGACTGCGAACGATGGCTGAAAAGAACGTGATGACTCCCATCACCAGCATCGCCCCCACAAAGGCAGCCAGCAGGATGGCAAGGAAGCCGCCGACAGCCACCCCATCGGCAGTATCGAGAAAGCCCATGCCCCAATCGCCCAGCGAAATGGTGCCGCCAAAGGCGAGCATCACTACGCCAACCGCCAAGCCTGCTCCGCTGCTGATGCCGAAGACATCAGGACCCGCCAGGGGATTGCGGAAAGCCGTCTGGAGAAGCAGTCCGCTCGTGGCAAGGGCTGCCCCCGAAAGCAATGCCGTGATGGCTTGCGGCAGACGGGATTCCAAAACAATGTAACGGAAAGTTTCGGAAGAGGAATCTGCGGAATTGCCCGAGAGAATCGCCATGACCTCCCGCCACGGGATGCTGACGCTGCCCCATGCCAGATTGGCAAGAAACAGCAGGATGATGGCGCCAGCCAGGGCGAAGGCGTATAAAAATCCTTTGTTCATCATAAGTTCACGTTTAAAGAATAAAAATGCTCCGGGAAAAGTCGTTCGACTCTTCTCGGAGCATCTCAGTTATTTCAAAAAGAGTTCACACCCGTTGTTACTTGCTCTCCTCTTCAGCCTTCTTGGTCTCTGCAGCTGTAGGACCATAGTAGCCGTAGTAAGCCTGGTAACGTGTGTAGCCCCAGTTAGCCTGAGCCTTCTCTGGGTCGAGCTCCTTAGCCTTGTCGAGCACCTTGATAGCCTCCTTGTAAACTACCTTGCGGCCGTTAGGATCCTGCAAAGCACCACCCTTGCTGTTGTAGCAGGCACCGAGGTAGGTCAACACAGTTACGTTGTCTGGCTTGGCAGCAAGAGCCAGCTTCAGGTTCTTGATGGCATTGTCAGCATCGTTCTTCCGGATATACATCATACCCAGGTTGGCGAGTGCAACGAAATTGCTAGGGTTCTTGGCGATGACTGCGTTCAGAAGCGCCTCCTGCTCCTTCTCCATCTGCATAGAAGAATACATAGAGTTCAAACCGTCGAGGACTACATCGTTGTTCTCGTCCTGAGCATAGAGACCCTTGAGCTTGTCTACGTAAGCCAGAGAGTCGGCATGAGTCTTCAAACCGTCCTTCATTACATAGAGCTTGAGGTTGAGGGCGTCCTTAGCCTCCTTCTCGCTCTTCATGGCGATGTCGCAATACTTCTCGCAACGGGCTGCGTCCTTAGCCTGATAAGCATAGCGTGCAGCGAAGAGAGCTACCTGACCGATATACTCCTTCTCGCCATCCTTCTGCTTAGCGTCGATGCCGGCGAAGAGAGGCTCTGAATCTGTATCGAGGAAAGCACCCCAGTACTTCAAAACCTCATCAGCCTTGTTGTTCTGCGCTGCAGTCTGACCTGCATTGACGAGCTGAACACGAGCAGCCCAAACGCGGGCAGCGTTGCCACCGAACTTAGGAGCTACCTTACCCTTGGCATTAGGAAGCTGATCATACTTGTAGCACTCAATGGCATTCATCAGCGCATTGTAAGCGCCTTCGTTCATTGCGTTCTCGTCGATAGGATCATTCTTCTTCATGATCTGGTTGGTCTGCATGATGCTCTGCTGGTCGTTGTAAGCCTTCATACCGAGGTCAACGAGCTTGTTGTAGGCCTTGGCCTTCTCTGCGTCGTTAGCCAACTGACCCAGGTTCTGCTTCAGCAATGCCTCTGCCTCAGCGTAAGTCTTAGCCTTCATGACAGCCTTAAGTGCATCACTGTCGCCTGCAAATGCTGATGTGGCACCTAGTACCAACATAGCAGCTACGATTAACTTTTTCATTTTCTCTTTAAAGTTTAAAAGTTGTTATTGATTTTTTACGCGTCTTCATTATTCTCCAACTCAGCTTCTGCCTCGGCTGCCTCTTCGGCTGTCTTGGCACCCACTGTATCGTTCTCTATCTCCTCGCTCTTCTTGGCCCATGCCGAACGGCTCTCTTCTTCTACCGAAGCTTCGAGCTCTGAACTCATCACCTTGCATACGCTGGCAATGACATCGTTCTTCTTCGACAGGTTGATGAGGCGGACACCCTGGGTGGCACGGCCCATCACGCGGCAGTCGGCAACGGCAAGGCGAATCACGATGCCGCTCTGGTTGATAATCATCAGGTCGTTATCATCGGTAACGTTCTTGATGGCTACCAGGCGACCAGTCTTATCGGTGATGTTGAGGGTCTTCACACCCTTACCACCACGGTTGGTTACTCGATAGTCGATTACGTCTGAACGCTTGCCGTAACCCTGCTCGCTCACTACCATCACGGTCTCACGCTCTGGGTCGTTGACAACAATCATACCTATCACAGCATCGTCGCCTTCATCGAGGCGCATACCGCGAACACCGGTAGAGGTACGGCCCATGGTGCGGATCTGGTCCTCATTGAAGCGAACGGCACGGCCATTGCGGTTGGCGAGAATCAGCTCGTTGTGACCATTGGTCAAGCGAACATCTACCACCTCGTCGCCCTCTACGATATTGATGGCAATCACACCGTTGGCACGTGGACGGGAGTAAGCTTCCAGGCTGGTCTTCTTCACCGTACCATTCTTGGTAGCGAATACTACGTAATGGCTGTTGATGAACTCAGCGTCGTTCAAGCCTTTGAGGCGGAGGAATGCATTCACCTGGTCATCGCTCTCGATGTTGAGGAGGTTCTGGATGGCACGGCCCTTGGAGTTGCGGTCGCCCTCAGGAATCTCGTAACACTTCAACCAGTAGCAGCGGCCCTTCTTGGTGAAGAACAGCATGGTCTGGTGCATGGTAGCAGGATAGATATACTCGGTGAAGTCCTTATCACGGGTACGGGCTCCCTTAGAACCTACTCCACCACGAGCCTGCTCACGGAACTCTGACAATGGGGTGCGCTTGATATATCCGAGATGACTCACGGTGATAACCACTGGGTCGTTTGGATAGAAGTCTTCTGGGTTGAACTCATGGTCATCTGGCTTAATCATGGTACGACGTGCGTCACCATACTTCTCCTTCACCTCGTTGAGTTCATCCTTCATTACCTTCTTGCAGAGCTCAGGATCGTTCAGAATCTGGTTCAAGTAGTCGATGGTCTTCATCAACTCGTTGAATTCATTGTGCAACTGCTCCAGACGCAAGCCTGTCAACTGGCTGAGGCGCATATCCACGATGGCCTTACTCTGAAGTTCATCGAGTTCGAAGCGCTTCTCCAAGTTGCGCTGAGCATCAGAAGGAGTCTTGCTGGCTCTGATAATATGTACCACCTCGTCGATGTTGTCGCAAGCAATGATCAAGCCCTCGAGAATATGAGCACGCTCCTGTGCCTTCTTCAGTTCGAACTGGGTGCGGCGAATTGTAACATCATGACGATGCTCTACGAAATACTTCACACACTCCTTCAAGCTCAAAAGACGTGGACGGCCATTAACAAGAGCGATGCAATTCACTGAGAATGAACTCTGAAGAGCTGTCAGCTTAAAGAGTTTGTTCAGAAGAACATTGGCATTGGCATCACGCTTCACATCAACAACGATACGCATACCCTGACGGCCAGACTCATCGTTTACGTTAGCGATGCCATCTACTCTGCCTTCCTTGGCAAGGTCAGCAATAGCCATCACGAGCTGCTCCTTGTTAACACCATAAGGAATCTCGGTGATAACAATCTTGTCATGGTTTTCACTACTTTCAATCTCGGCAGTGGCACGAACCACGATTCTGCCTCGACCCGTTTCGTATGCATCCTTCACACCCTGTATACCATAGATGGTAGCACCGGTTGGGAAGTCAGGAGCAGGGATATACTGCATCAATCCATCGGTGTCGATGTCAGGATTATCGATGTATGCACAGCAACCGTCAATTACCTCACCCAGGTTGTGGGTAGGCATATTGGTAGCCATACCTACTGCAATACCGTTACCACCATTTACCAGAAGATTAGGAATCTTGGTAGGCATCACGGTAGGTTCCTGCAGGGTATCATCGAAGTTGTTGGTCATATCAACCGTTTCCTTGTCAAGGTCATCCATGATATGCTCACCCATCTTGGAGAGGCGGCACTCTGTATAACGCATGGCAGCAGGAGAGTCACCGTCAACAGAACCGAAGTTACCCTGTCCGTCAATCAAGGTATAACGCATGTTCCACTCCTGTCCCATACGCACCAGAGCGCCGTAAACAGAAGAGTCGCCGTGAGGGTGATACTTACCGAGCACCTCACCAACAACACGCGCACATTTCTTATAAGGTTTGTCACTGGTGTTTCCAATGCCGAGCATACCGTAAAGAATACGGCGGTGCACAGGCTTGAAACCATCGCGTACATCAGGGAGGGCACGAGCCACGATAACTGACATCGAATAATCGATGTAGCTCGACTTCATCTCCTCCTCAATGTTGATCTTCATGATTCTATCATGATCCATTGTCTGATTTTCGTCCATTTCTTATATTAATAATGTTTATACCTTATTTATATAGTGAATTGTATCATCTGCCCCTGCCATCAGGATTCTGACGTCCGCTGGCGTTTCACCACCCGCCTGCGAAAAGCGAAAAATCGCGTTTAAGGGCATTTATTTGCGTTCTAAGCCGTTTTGTGCTTCCGAAAACACCGACAAAGGTACAAAAAATAAATGAAACAAAATGCTTCGAAGCCGAAAAAAATGATATTTTAGCATTTATTGTATATTAAATAAGTTAAAAAGTTGCTCAAACTCTTGCATAATACCAAAATATTGTGTACTTTTGCATTGTAATATAAACATAATAAAACATGCAAAATCCATTTCAACATATCAACGATGTGCTCAACTTCAGCGGCAAGGAAGCAAGCCGCATGTTGAGAAGTCAGGTGAACACAGAGCACCTGATGTTGGGAATACTGCACGCAAACAACAAGCAGGTGAACGACATCTTTGACCACTTCGGAATCAATGCGGACGTATTACGCTCCACTCTCTATGACTCTCAGGAGAAGGTGATGGAGGAAGTATCCGTGAAGGGAGATGAACCGGAGACTGACAAAAGGAAACTGGGCAAGGGTCTGACCTACAACAGGGAGACTTCTGCCGTGATCAGCGATTCGCTCATAGAGGCACGTCTCTGCTCAGGACATTCGGCCATGGTGGAACCTATCCACCTGCTGCTCGCCATCCTGAAAAACGAGCAGAGCGACCCTGCCAAGCTGCTCATTACACAAGGACTCACTTACAGCAAACTCTTTGACTACCTTTCTGGCTACCACGACGAGATTGAGGACAAACTCAACAAGCTGAACCAGGAGGTGGAAAACTATAAGCGCAACCAGGAAGCAGAAAACGCAACGGAAGGAAACAAGGAACCGAATGATGAGGAAAACGACGGAGACATGATCGCTGCGGGTGACACTGACATACAGGACCACGAAGGCGACCTGATGGACCCGGACGAGGAACCACTCGACTTCAGCGACGAGCATGCTGATTCCAACCCGGGAAACCGTGGGGGCAGCAACATGGGCAACAACAGGACCAACATAATCGGTGCCGGATCGAAAACCACGAAATCGAACACGCCAACCCTCGACAAATACAGCTTCGACCTGACCAAGGCGGCAAAGAACGGAAAGCTCGACCCCGTGATTGGAAGAGACAAGGAGATTAACCGCGTGCTTGAAATCCTGGGCAGACGCAAGAAGAACAACCCTGTGCTGATAGGCGAACCGGGCGTGGGCAAGAGTGCCATCGTGGAAGGACTGGCTCTGTTGCTCGCCAAGCAGGGCAGCGACCAGAGCTCACTCTTCTTCAACAAGCGAATCGTGAGCCTCGACCTTGCCGGACTCGTAGCCGGAACCAAATACAGAGGACAGTTTGAGGAGCGCATCAAAGGCATCATCAGAGAACTGGAACGCAACGAGGACATCATCCTCTTCATCGACGAGATTCACACGATGATCGGAGCCGGAAGCGCCGAGGGAACGATGGATGCGGCAAACATCCTGAAACCTGCCCTGGCAAGAGGCACCCTGCAGTGTATCGGAGCCACCACCCTGAACGAATATCGCAAGAGCATCGAGAAGGACGGAGCTCTGGAAAGAAGATTCCAGAAGGTGATAGTAGACCCTACTACCCCGGAAGAGACACTGCAGATTCTGCGCAACATCAAGGAACAATATGAGCAGCACCACAACGTAACCTTCACCGACGAGGCACTGGAGGCCTGCGTGAAGCTGAGCGATAGATACATCAACGACCGCAACTTCCCAGACAAGGCTATCGACGTGATGGACGAGGTGGGCTCACATATCCATATCAATTCTGCCACCGTTCCGGAAGAACTGATTGAGGCAGAGAAAAAGCTCAACGAGATTGTAGCCAAGAAACAGGCTGCCGTGGCTTGCCAGAATTTCGAGATGGCGGCTACCCTGCGCGACTGCCAGACCAAGCAGGAGCAGGACATTGAGGCTATCCGAAAGAAATGGGAACACGGAGACCCGAGCCACCGCACACTGGTTGGCGAGACGGAAGTGACCGACGTAATCAGCCGAATGACCGGTATTCCTATGCAGCGCATGGCTGAATCGGAAAACAAGCGACTCAAGAAAATGGCTGATGTGCTGAAGGCGGAGGTCATTGCCCAGGATAGCGCTATAGATAAGGTGGTGAAAGCCATACAGCGCAACAGAATGGGACTCCGAGACCCGAACCACCCTATCGGCGTGTTCATGTTCCTGGGACCTACCGGCGTGGGAAAGACCTATCTTGCCAAGAAACTGGCAGAGGAACTCTTCGGTTCGGCTGATGCTCTCTTCCGCATCGACATGAGCGAATACGCTGAAGGCTACAATACGGCACGACTCATCGGTTCGCCTCCGGGATACGTGGGCTACGACGAGGGCGGACAGCTGACCGAGAAGGTGAGACGCAAGCCTTACAGCATCGTATTGCTCGACGAGATTGAGAAAGCCAGCAGCCAGGTGTTCAACCTGCTGCTCCAGGTGCTCGACGAAGGCCGACTGACCGACGGCAACGGCCGACTCATCGACTTCAAGAACACCATCATCATCATGACCTCGAATGCCGGAACCCGACAGCTGAAGGAATTTGGCCGTGGCGTGGGCTTCAATGCCGGCGGACTGAGCGGTGAGGGTACGCTTATCGGCGAGAAGGACAAGGAATACGCAAGAAGCGTGGTTCAGAAGAGCCTCGCCAAGCAGTTTGCCCCAGAATTCCTGAACCGTCTCGACGAGATTATCACCTTCGACCAGCTCGACATCAATGCCATCAAGCGCATTGTGGACCTGGAGTTGAAGAAGCTGGTAAAGCGTGTGGAAGAAAAGGGTTACCACTTCCAGATGACCGACAAGGCGAAGGAATTCGTGGCAACCAAGGGCTATGATGTTCAATTCGGCGCTCGCCCACTGAAGCGAGCTATCCAGAACTACGTGGAAGACGGACTCTGCGAACTGCTGATGGAAGAAAGCCTGCAGCCAGGCGACACCATCTGCATCGGGAAGAGTGCGAAGAAAGACGAATTGACATTCAAAAGAAATAAATGAAATGATATAAAGAGCAAATAAAAAAATGATATAAATAGTAAATTAAGAAAAAAGCTTTTAAGAGAACTGGGAACGGAAAATTCCAAGTTTCCCAGTGTGCTTCAGCGGAAGCCATTCTACTATGAACGAGCTGGCTAGTGATAGTCGGCTCGTTTCTTTTGTTAATGATGGTTAACGGCATGAAAACTTTTCGGAAATCATTTCATCAATTGAAAAATATTCATTACCTTTGCATCCGCTAAAAGAGAAAAAAGCCATGATGGCTCAGTTGGTAGAGCAACGCATTCGTAATGCGTGGGTCGCGGGTTCGAGTCCCGCTCGTGGCTCTCTTTTCTTCAGCAAGCCGTGCTTGCATCTCCCTCCAAAAGTTTTTTGTCTGCGAGATTAGCACATCGGTAGTGCACGGGCTTCCCAAGCCTGTGAGGCGGGTTCGACTCCCGTATCTCGCTCAAATACTGATAATCAGCCACTTACATCATTTTTCACCATTAAAAACATAGTAAAATCCATCATTTCCACCCACAAAATAGGTACAAAAACGTGCATAATGTACGCCAATGTGGGTAGTTTTGTGAGTAATATGTGAGTAGAATTGAGTTGTGAGTAAAATTGTGAGTAAGTATGAATAGCATCAAGACATACGTTGAAGGAAAGTCACTGAAGGTTTTCTTCATCATAAGTTACAACGGAAAGAGATTCCAGGTCTATACCGGAATCACGAGTACGGTCAAGTTCAGCGGGATGATCTTCCCGAAGAGTGTTCCGAACGCAAGAGCCAAGACGGCAATGCTTGCAAGGCTGTTTGCGTCCGTGGAGGTGCAACGAATGCACATGCAGAGAACATAGCTACTGTAGCTATGAGACTATTGAAAATGATAACCATATTTTTTAGATTTTACACCTTATTATATAATGGTGCAGTCAGACGGTGGATAATCAACAATTTTCCACTCATTCTTCTTTACCTTAATAGCCTTACGGAATATCACGACAGGCTCGCCGTTGTGACGTTTCCTGTTGTGGGCGATAAGTCTTGCTACGACAGCCTTAGTCGTTATCGAGAACTCTCTGAGCTTAGAGGTGTAGAGGCTCTTGACATCGCATATCACAACCTTGTCTCCTTCCCTGTAAACGAAGTCGGCAGTATAGTTATGCCCGTAAAGCAGTGACCTTCTCTCATACTTGACCTTTGTCTTAAGCTGCTTCGGTCTAAGTATCCATACCGGTTTGATGGCCGTGATGGTTACCTGCCTGTGAATGCAGCTTATGCCAGGATCATCGAGGATGGTCTGCAAGTACAGATACTCTTCCCTTGAATCGTATTCGTTTCCGTCGGGAGCATTATACTTCTTCGACCCTACTCTTCCCATGCTGCTCCTGCCTCCTTTCCGGGATTCTTCAGAAGCTTCTGGAACGCCTCGGCTCCAAACCTCTGCCATTTACCACTATTGAACTGCACAAGATATTCTCCCTTGCGTAGTTCTGGTTTTCCGTCCGTGTAGCCAGGAAGCAGCTTGACAACGATATTGCCATCATGCCACTGCTCGATACGTTCGACGCATTCCTGTTTAAGGAGCTCGTTAACCGTCTCCTTGCGTACTCTTATAGTCTTTTTTACTTTCATCTACAGAAACCTCTCCGGTTAGCCCACCACGCAAGGCAGGAGAGGTGATGCACGTGGTGATACAATATGAATACATTACTAAATAGCCTACGTCAAGAATCGGGAGGAGGATGACTTAACAACCTCGCTCCATTTCTCTAACCAATAAAAAATTTAAAAAACGTTTGGCAAACACATTGAGCTACATGCAGGACTCGAACCTGCGACCCCTTGGGTACAAATCAAGTGCTCTGACCAACTGAGCTAATGTAGCGAATACCTCCTACTTTCACAAGCAAGAGGAAAATCTAAGAATGTTTTCATTTTCATCTAATCATCATAATGGAATACACTCTGAACGCTTTCAGAGGAACAATGATAAAATAAATACAAAAAAATTACCTACTTGTGAAGCCCAGGAGAGATTCAAGCTCCCAACCTCGCGGATACCACGGCTCTATTCAGTTGAGCTACTGGGCTTTCCATTTCAACCAATTTAAAATTTTACGAAAAACGAAAAGAGCTTATAGGGGTGGAGGATGGACTCGCACCATCGACCTCCTGCATCCGATACAGGCGCTCTAGCTACTGAGCTACTCCACTTGATTTAGAACGAATATAATCTATTACACGAAAGCTCCTTTAAAAGCAGCCTACCCTCACGGGCGAGCTGCCTACATGTATCAATCTTTTTCACCTATTTTAACTTGAAGAAAACTATTGTTGCAGGTGCAGAACTCGAATCTGCGACCTTTGGCTCATGAGGCCAACGAGCTAGCCAACTGCTCCAACCTGCGATATGGCAGCCTATTCTCACGAACGAGCTGCGAAGGAAACAATTCATATAAGTTGAATATATAATATCAACAGAATGAAACAAATAATCATTTATTTGGAGACGATGAAGGACTCGAACCTCCATCTCACGACGATAAGAACGGTATCATCTAGTTGTCGCTGTGCTTCCATTTACACCAATCGCCTCTCTTTGATTTTATTATGAATGAACAATTCTCACTTCACATTGGATTTTCAGAGCTTTTCCTGCTCACCAGACTGCAACGTTTTCACCAGTGCTTGCACCGACGATTCTTCATTCCGATGTAGTACGTCTGTCTACTTGATGCAGATTAGCTGGATTTTTCGTATTGCGTGCGTCCTTTCACCAGAGTCACGGCGCTCACTGCGCTATCAAGTTACTTCTTTTTCCACGCCACTTTTTAACCGATGTGTCAAAGAACTACTTCTCTGATCCTTTCCGAACCTCTCCCGGTGCAAGATTGTCGCTGCCCTAAAACGACCTACTTTATAAGGTAAGGACTTACCTTTGCGCCGTTCGAGATACATACGAAACGGAATTAAAGAGAGTGTGACTGAGGTGAGGCTCGAACTCACGACCCGGTGATTAGGAATCAACCTGCTCTATCCAACTGAGCTACTCAGCCAAAATGGGGCGCAAACGATATGGGTAAAATCCGCCCAATCACTCATCGCTATGAGTACTATCAACATAAAACTAACCTATCACCCTCACGGGCCACGGCATAAAGCATTAATAACTAAAACTTACTATTATTAACTAACAACCTTATTCTTCTCTATCATCTTGCGGACATCAGCACACCTTGTGTCCTTCGATGAGCTCATCTATATCGGACTTCTTGAAGAATGCGGTGTTGCCAATCATGTAGTGATGAATCTGACCGCTCTTTCTCAAGTCATGTATGTAGCCAGTACTCATGCCGATATACTTGGCAA
>ERZ1031897.743-NODE-743-length-11688-cov-18.390527_pt1 | contig 11688 bp, 9 predicted proteins | sample MGYA00517881_ERZ1031897 | MGnify/ENA primary metagenome ERZ1031897 (study PRJEB33719, sample SAMN04261280) | wastewater metagenome | biome: rural village; feature: human; material: feces | host: Homo sapiens | place: El Salvador | collected 2013-01-07 ... | reverse complement strand
AAACGCCCAACTTCTTGATTTTCAATCAAAGTCCAATTTAGAGCGAGTTAGTTTTCTTAACGTTTCCCTTATTTCACCACAGAAACCCATCTTATTTCAACACAGGGAATACATAATATTCTCTATCTACGTCGAAATCCAATGCCCATTGGTCGATAATCACGTTGTCATCCAATGCCTTGATATCGATGGTGTGATAACCGTCGAGCAGGGTGACGTAGAAACTCTTCAGCACCTGACCTCGCCAGATGCCAAACTTGCCGTCCTTGCTGCTGTAATCCTCCTTCATCTGGCAAACCACTGGTTCGGCATTGTCGATGCTCACACTCACTCGCATATCCTTCTTATTCGACAGATAACCCGGAATCACGGCCAGCGTGAAGCGGGCATCGCCCAACTGACTGCTTGCAAATCTATAGCGCAGACTCGCTCCCTTAGGCAACTTCACGGCTTTGTTGCTGTGACCCAATAAAGGATTCAGCTCTATATCCTGTGCAGTCTGACCCTTCAGGACTGGGGCTTTCGTATAACTCGTATAGTCGTAGGCGTTCTTGGCGATGATCGGCTTGGTAAAGTTTACCAGCGGCTGAAGGTCCTGATCTCTGTCGAAGGCTTCCCCCTTCAGTTGCTTGATTTCGTTGGCTGTAAGGGTTCCCGGCAATTGCGGGGCTTGCATCTCGGCACCATTGGTAGTGATGAAGTTGCTCCATTTGCCCTTGCCCAACTTCATATAATAGGCGTTGAGCTGCTTCAGGGTGCTGTAGGCGCTGAGGCTCACGGCAGCGGCAGCCTTGGCTTCATCGTCGTTCGGGAACAATCCCGGGCGGGCGATGTCTCTTGCCTCCTGTGCCTCCAGCTCCTTTTCGGCGATGAGGGCAGCCGAGAAGATAGGGTATTTCACGATCTCGAAGAAACCGTCGCGCTGGTTGGCTGGCAGGGTCTTCTCGATGTTCACCGTCTTCGTCTTCAATAAATCATAGTTGTAGAGGAAGCGCTCCAGCTCGTTGCCGAACTCGCCCGAATGGAACTTGGTGTCGCCGTATGGCATGGCCATGTAGGCTGGCTGGCGGATGCTGGTGAGTCGGTAGTACTCCTCCATGAGCGGCTGGATCTTCTTTCCGGCAATGCTTCCGAAGAGATGGTTGAGCCACGATTGCAGATAGTTTCTGATGCCCCCCTTGAGTGCATACGGGTTCCAGGCAAGATCCGACATCATGGCAAGCTGCAAGGGTGCCTTCTTGGGATTGGTTACGTTGGCTATCCAGGCACAGTCCTCGTCGTTGTGAGCCTCGTGGCGGTGGGATTTCTCGTGGCGTTCTGATTTGGTTTCCTGATAATCCCTGTTGTTGAGCATATCGAGTACCAGGCCCGGAGCCACATTCTCGATAGGCATTTCTGCGTTATCGCACACCATCTTCACGTTCTCGATGGTTTTTCTGTGCTTCTTCTTGTGCTTCTTGCCCGTCCATTCCGTCACCTTGTAGTTGTCGGCGATGCAGATGTCGAAACTGTCTACCACTGCCTTGTTGTAGGTGGCGTCGTGCTTGCCATCCACCTGCCAGAGGGTGTTGTATTTCAGGCGCAGCATCAGGCGGGCAATGCGGCTGTAGTTCTCAGGCTTCATCCACTTGCTGCCATTCAGCGCAAGACCTCTGAATTCGATACTCGGGATGCCTGTCCATTGCTGGTCTACGGGGGTGAAGAGGCTCTTGCGTGGCTGAGGCTTCAGGTCGTACCAGTCCTTCCAGGGTGAAACTCCTGCCATCTTCGAGAGTTCGAGGATGGCGTAGGCGGTGCCTCGGGCGTTGCTTCCCACCACAATCAGCTTGTTCTTTCTTACTCCGATGAAGTAGGCGTCCTTGGTGGTGATGATTTTCTGAACGGGCGCACCGAGTTTCTCCAAACCTGAAAACTCCTTGTTGCTGAGCTGGTCGAGCTGGAATATCTGGATAGGAGCGGCGGCTTTCTGGCGGGCAGCATTTCCGGTTACTGCCTTCATGTCGTTCTCGAAAAGGTTGAGAGCGATTTTTACCACAGGGGCAGTCTTAGCGTTGATGTTGTAGCTTACCTGGCCATTGGCATCTGTCCAGTAAACATTGGGTGCTGAAGCATCCACAGCCTTGTGGCTTCTGATGGCTGCGGCAGGTTCGGTTGCCGAAAGATTCGAAGTGAATCCAGCCAGGCCCAAGGCGATGCATATTATAATCTTCTTATAACTCATTTTCTTCGTTTTTAAACGTTGATTGTTCATTAAATGACGTTGTTCGTCGATATTTTGAACCGATGTTCTTCGATATTTGAACCGATGTTCGTCGTTAAGTGCAAAACTTCACATTTTGCAGTTTTGCAAAGATACATAAAAGTGTTTAATATCTGAAATAATTTAGTTTTTATTTGCTTATTACATTATTTATTGTTACTTTTGCACAAGACAAAATTAAAAATTATGACATTATATCCAAAATTGATAGAAGAGGCTCTTGCTACGGTGATTTATCCGGGCACCAAGAAGAACCTCATCGAGAGCGAGATGCTGGCGGATACGCCTAGCATCAACGGTATGAAAGTGAAGGTGGTTTTGCTTTTCCCTCGTGATACGGATCCTTTCCTGAAGAGTACCGTGAAGGCGGCTGAGGCTGCCATCCATTATCATATCTCTAAGGAGGTTGAGGTGGAGATTGTTACTGAGTTCAAGTCGGCTCCACGTCCGGAAGTTGGAAAGATGCTTCCTCAGGTGAAGAACGTCATCGCCGTTAGCTCGGGCAAGGGTGGAGTAGGCAAGAGTACGGTTTCTGCCAATCTCGCCATCGCACTTGCCAAGTTGGGCTACAAGGTGGGCTTGCTCGATACGGATATCTTCGGTCCTTCCATGCCTAAGATGTTTGGCGTAGAGGAGGAGCGTCCTTATTCTGTTCACAAGGATGGCAGAGATTTGATTGAACCTGTCGAGAAGTATGGCGTGAAACTGCTGAGTATCGGTTTCTTCGTAAGTCCTACTACGGCTACCTTGTGGCGTGGCGGTATGGCTTGCTCTGCCCTGAAGCAGCTGATTGCCGATGCTGATTGGGGTGAGTTGGATTACTTTATCCTCGATACGCCTCCTGGCACCAGCGATATTCATCTTACTTTGCTCCAGACGCTCGCCATTACGGGTGCGGTGATAGTAAGTACTCCTCAGCAGGTGGCGCTTGCCGATGCGAGAAAGGGTATTGACATGTATCAGAACGATAAGGTGAATGTGCCTATTCTGGGTCTCATCGAGAACATGGCTTATTTTACGCCTGCCGAGTTGCCTGAGAACAAGTATTACATCTTCGGTAAGGAGGGTTGCAAGAACCTCGCCAAGGAGATGAATGTGCCATTGCTCGCCCAGATTCCTATCGTTCAGAGCATCTGCGAGGGTGGTGATGATGGTGCGCCTGCTGCTACCAAGGTTGATTCCATTACCGGTCAGGCTTTCCTGAGCCTTGCCCAAAGCGTAGTAACGGTGGTGAACCGCAGAAATGCCGAGAAGGCTCCAACCAAGATTGTTAGTACACACTAAGTAGTAAATATCCTATTTGATAAGGGTATAAAATAAAAAGCTAGGATTGCCCTCAAGCAGTCCTAGCTTTTTTTATCAGAGGAGTTAACAGGTTAACAGTTAACAGCCCATTTTTTATAGTTTATAGTTGAAAGTTTATAATTTATAGGGCTTAGCCGTTAGCAAGATTACTATAAACTTTTAACTCTAAACTCTTAACTATCAACTATTTCTTCCGCCTCATCCTCTTCTTCTGCTACTTCGGCAGTAAGGTTTGCCTTGAGTCTTGCAGAGCGCAGTTGCTGTCTGAAAACCAGGCAGGTAGCCAGGAAATAGACACCGGTCTGAATCCAGAGTGCTCTGAATTCCGGCAGAATATCTGAAAGCGAAGCACCCATACTGCTGATTCTGAGGAATCCGCGGATGCCGAAAGTGGATGGGAAAACCCACGAAAATCCTTGCCAAAAGCCCGGAATATTGCTCTGTGGCCATGAAATTCCCGTCATAAAAAGCAATGGAACGGAGGTAAATACCACCAGAAGCATCACGTTTTCACGATATCTTACCAGACATGACAGCATCAAACCGAAGAAAATGCACGATAGGATATAAGGCAAGAGGAAACCAAGAATGGTGGTCCACGTTACCATGCTGACAAATCCGAACAGTTTCGGAACTACCAGCGTAAGATACATTCCCATCACGGCATAAACCATGAAAAAAACCATCGCCTTACCGAAAACAATGCGGAAAATACCGCCATAATGCTTGCTTACCGGTATCAGTTCGCGATTTCTGTTCAATTCTCTTGATGTTCCTGCCGCCATTCCGATGCCCAGCAGCATGGTTTGCTGCAGAATCAGCACCAGAACGCCTGGAAGAATCGCATTACCGTATCCCCCAGTGGTGTTGAATATCGGAACCTCATCAAACGCCAGTGGTTCGGTGGTAATCTCATCGTCTCTATCCGTGAATCCGCCACCTTTAGAAATCTGAATGCCCGAATTGATATGGCTTGCCACGCCTTGAGCCGTCTGATAAATCGCCTTATAGGTGAGCATCAGACTCATATCACAATAAACGCCTACATGCGCCTGTTCGCCACGATTCAGCTTGGTGTCGAAGTCGGCAGGAATATAGATGATTCCATGCACAGCCTGCTTCTGTACCAGCAGCTTCGCCTCATCAAGACTGTTGCAGTAATACGTTGCCTTGGCATCAGGAGAGGCATCGTAATCCCGGATAAACTCGCGGGAAGTATGGCTGTGGCTGAGGTCGACAATCGCCGTATCCACCTCTCTCACCACCTCGTTGTTGTAAATCCACGAGTAGAGCAGCGGATAACCCAGCGGCACCAGAATGCAGAAGATGAGCACACCCTCATCGCGGAAAACATTGCGCATTTCCGTCTTCCAGATGTAGCACATGTCCCAGATGCCATTGATAATCTTATATAATAAACTACTTTTCTTCATTATGGTAAGTATTTATATACCAGCATTGCCTTCTTGATGTTCCAGACGGTGAGCATTGGCAGGGCGCAGAAAAGCACCAGCGCACCCCAGTGGAGCACGGCATCGCTCATCGGGAATCCATTGAAGATGTTCATCTGGTAAATCATGTAGTAGTGACGCATAGGGAAGAGCTGACCGATGGCTTCGATAGGGGAATCCATGGCAAAGAGCGGATAGGTGGCTCCGCAGATGGAGAAACTCACCACGCCCCACAGCGAACAGATACTCATCGACATGCGGAGCGAAGGCATTAGTCCGAAGGCAAAGATGCCGAAGCACTGGCAGGCAAGTACGCTCATTACGCCCAGGAGCAAGATAGGCAGTACGCCGCCCGGATGAGGGAATCCCAATACATAATAGATGTAGAACTCAAAGAGCAGGAAGATGCTCAGGAAGATGAGCGTCTGCGGCAGCATCTTGCCGGCGATGGCGAGATAAGGGTTGTTGCCTGACATGCGCATCCAGTCTTTGGCACGGTTGAACTTCAGTTCCGTTCCTATAGAATAAGGTGTAAGAAGAAAGATGAAGAGCATGATGAGTCCCGGCACCATCACGGTGGAGAGATAGTAGTTGTAGTTGGCGTATGGGTTGCCAATCATGTGCAGATCCACGGCGATGGGTTGCAGGAAGGTCATGATTTCATCATTCGTCTTTCCCAGTGCCGAGAGCTTCGCCATTCCTGCCGCAGCGCCTCCCAGGGTAGAAATGGTCTTCAGGTCTCGGAAGAGCAGGGAGCCTGCCGCCAGCGACACACTGCTATAGTAGAAGGAAATCTTAGGCTGTCGGGAAGCCATCAGCCCTGCCTCCGTACCATCGGGGATGACCAGGAAGGCATAGATTTCGTTCTTCTGTATAGCATGTCTTGCCTCAGCGATGTTTTCGTAATGCGACACCACCTTGGTGGTCTGGAAGGCATCGAGCTTATGCACCAGTTGTCGGGATGTAGCCGTGTGGTCTTGGTCAACGATGCCCACAGGCATATCCGTAGGCACACCTTCCTTCATCAGTGAGGTGAAGAAGATCACCACCACGATGGGGAAGATGACCATGCAGAAGAGATAGATGGGGTTCTTCCACATGATGCCGCATTCTCTGAGGGCTATATGATATAATCTCTTGAACATAGAAGTTATTTAATGATGAGTGACATTCCCGGGCGCAAACCATCGAGCTTGGTGATAGGACGGGCCTTCACCTCGAAGGTCTTGCGGTCGTAATCGCCATTGTCCTTGGTGGCCTTCCAGGTGGCGTAAGAGCCCTGATCCTTCAGGTAATACACCTTCATCTTGATTTCCTTGTTGAAGGCAGGAACGAAAGCGGTGAACTCATCGCCCTTGTTCAAACCCTGCAGATGGTCTTCACGCACATTGAAGGTGCCCCACATATCGCTCATGATAGAGATGCTCATGATTGGGGAACCGAGACCTACCAGCTCGCCTACCTTAGGATAGACATTGCTTACCTCGCCCTCGCACTGAGCCACCTGAACGGTCTCCTTCAAGAGATTCTTCACTACATCCACGGCGCTCTTGGAAGCCTGGGTGTTGTTGGCAGCCATGCGCTTCTCCTGCTCACGGGCACCGTTCTTCGCCATTTCATACTGGCTTCTGGCTGCTGCCACCTGCGCCTCTGTAGCCTTGTAGGCAGCGAAAGCCTCGTCGCGCTTTTGACCGCTGATGACGCCCTCGTTGTAGAGGTTCTGCATGCGGTCGTAGGTCTTCTTGGCGATGGTAGCGGCTGCTTCTGCCTGCTGAACCAGCTGGAAGGCACCCTGAATCTGCTCCTTGCGGGCACCGGCATCGGTCAGATCCTTCATCGCCTCGGCTGCCGCATTGGTAGCCTGGAGCATCTGCTCCTGCGATTTCATCTCTGGAACTTCGAGGATGGCGAGGGTATCGCCCACGTGAACGTAGTCGCCCTCTTTCACTCTCAATTCTACTACACGGCCCGGCAACTTGCAGGATACTCTGTATTCTGATACTTCCACTTCGCCCTGGATGGTGTCGTCCTTCTGTTCCAGGGTGAAGAAACCGATGACACCCACGAGGATGACTACTGCCGTAAATCCGATAACGGCGAGCAATATATTGTTATGCTGTGATTTCTTAGACATATCTCTTCTGTATTTTTATTTTATGTTTTTATAATTACTGCAGAATACCCAGCGCCTTGTTCAAGCCCACCTGGGTGAGCTTCACGTCGATTTCTGCGTCAATCTTCTGGCTCTGTGCCTGCTGCCAGGCAGTCTGTGCAGCCATCACATCGGTCACCTCCATCACGCCTTCCTTGAAGCCCAGGTTGGCGCATCTCAGGTTCTCCTCGGCACTGTCGATGTTCTTCATCGCCATGCTGAGCTTCTTCTGTGCCTCCTTTGCCTTAAACTGGCTTTGGGTAATCTGGAGATGGATTTTCTCGCGGGTATCGTCGAGATTCATCTGGGCGATGTTGCTGGCAGCCTTGGCGGCACGCACCTTGTAGGCTCCGTCGAACCAGTTCCATACCGGCACCTGAACGATGACGCCCACATTCCATACACCTGCGAACTTCTTCTCGAAACCGTTGAATACATTCGGATTCGAGATGGTGTATCCGCCGGTTAAAGCCACGTGTGGCAGATAGACGGCACGCACCAGATTGGTGGCCTGCTTCGAGATGTCGAGGGTGTTCTGCAGCATGCGCAACTCCGGACGGGTGTTCATGGCTGAATCGGTTGCGGCTACCCGCTGCTGCTCTGTATCTACAGGTGTTCCAGAAAGTGCCAGCGATTCCTTGTCTTCATCGGCAAGGGTTATCTGCTGGTTCATCGGAATGCCACAGAGCTGACAGAGCAGCATCTTCGAGAGTACCAGACCATCTTCTGCCTGAGTAATCTTCATCTCGGCTTCGTTCACCTTCACATCTACCTTCAGTCCATCCGCCTTGGTGGCTACTCCCTGCTGAATCATCTTGTGCACATCCTCGTTGAGCTTCTTCACCAGGTTGTGATAGCTGGTGGCAAGTTTGTACTTCTGTTTCAGGGAAACGGCGAGCCAGTAGGCCTGGTCGATGCTGTAGAGGGTCTGCTGGGTCTGCATGTCGAGGTCGTTGTCGGCGATTTGCTCTCCGATGTCGGCTATCTTGTTGGCTGCGATGATGGCTCCACCCATGTAGATAGGCTGTCGCACCATTACGCTACCCGCCCACATGTTGCGGGTATCGGTGCGGAAGGCATCTACCACGCTCTGTCCCAGGGCGTTGCCCTGCTGCTGGATAAATCCACCTTTCTCGTTGAGCAATCCGCCAATCTTCTGCGCCTGTTCTGGGGTAAGCAATCCCTTGCCTACCAGTTCGGTCATCAAATTGTTAGCATTGCCGGAAATGCCGCCCAGGATATTGGATCCCAGATTGCTGAATGCTGATTTCTGACCATCATTGAGCAGGGAAATCTCCTTACTGAACCATTCGTATCCGCCCAAGGCATCAACCTTAGGCAAATATTTCGTGCGTGCCGACTTCTTCAGGTTGGTCGCCACGTCTTTCTTGAGCTTAGAGGCATTGAGCTGCTTGTTGTTGCGCAGCGCCATGGCACGGCAACTGTCCAGGTTCAATTCCAGAGATTGAGCCTCGGCGGCAGTCATTGCTCCCATCAGCATGATAAGAGTTAATATTTTTTTCATCCTTTTACAATAATATTATATAATATCGGATGCAAAATTATGGAATTATTCTTAAATGGCAAAGAAAATTTAATTATCAAATCTTTAAGAATCGAAAAATATATTATATTATGGAAAAAAAGAACATACAAGATGAATTCTCGTTGTTCTTTTTCTCCTAAATAATATGGTAAGTTATTCTCTTTATCTTTGATAAGTTATTCTCTTTATCTTTGATAAGTTATTCAAATTCAACGTTTATTTCTCCTGCCCATTCCGGATTGAATAGGATGTTGAATCCGCCATTTCCTTTATCGTCTTCATCTTCTCCATCGCCGCCACCCGGATTGTCGCCGGAACTTTCGGCTATGCTGATGTTTGCCTTGGTGATGTAGTTGCACTTCACCTCGATGTTGTCTTTGTCCAGTTCCCTGAAGGGTTTGCCGTCGGCGTCGGAGATGCTGATTTTCATGTTCAGTCCCTGATTGTCTTCATGCGGGAAGGTATATACGGAATAGTCTCTCTGGTCTTTAGTCAGTTTGAAGACTTCGGTCTGGCGGCTGTTCACGCATCCGTAACCGCTGGTGGCGTCGAGGGTGCTGCTTCCTCCCGTGTAGTAGAACTTGATGCTTCGGGCATTGGCAGGGATGACGGAGTCGGTGATGTGGACCTTGAATTGTGCCACGGCTCGTTTCAGTTCTATCGTCTCTTCGGTTTCCTCGCTGGTGATGTTGAGTCTGCCGTAATAATAAAAGGTGTCGGTGAGTTTGTTGTTGCTGAATTTTATCTTTTCCGGAGAGCTGATGGTACAGTTGCCGGCTCCGTTATGTCCGATGATGACTACCCGGTATTCGCCTTCGTCCAGAGCGACGGAGAGTTTGCCGTATTCCTTGTCTGTAGATAGGGTGTTGAGGGTCTTCACCTTTCCTATTTCGTCGAAGATGCCGAGTGAGAGTCGGGAGCATACTTTCTCTAGCGGGATGGCATTGCTGTCGGCAGCCTTGGTGTTGAATCCAGCAGCCTTAGTGTTGAATTCTGTCGACTGGTTCTTTCCCATGGAGACATGGAAGGTTACATTGGCGTTTGCATCATGTGGGTCAGTACTCGTTTCATCGAGTGCAAACTTTTCGCATGAAGTAAGCGTCGCTACTAGCATCATCAGGAAGGATGCTACGAGAGCGTAGTTCTTCTTCTTCATAATCTTTTTAGGTTTTTGGATTGCTTTCCTATGCATAGGTCAAGATGTTTTCTTGTGCATGAAAGTCGAAGCAAATATACGTTTTTTCTGCGAAAGTGGCAAGGAAAATTTAAAAAATCTGCATTTCTTTTGCTAATTATCTGTTTTTTAGTAATTTTGCACCTGAAAATCAGAGCAAGATGAGGCTTACACCTCTTTATATATATTAAGGTTTAAAAGACATATTTATGGATAAGAAAATAAAAGCATTGTTTTTCGACATCGACGGCACGTTGGTTAGTTTCAAGTCTCACAGGATTCCGCAGAGCACAGTGGACGCCTTGGAACAGGCTAAGAAGAATGGGGTAGAGGTGTATATTTCTACGGGACGCCCCAAGCAGATCATCAATAACCTCGGTCAGATAGAGCATCTCATCGATGGTTACATCACAGCCAATGGTGCCCGCTGCTTTGTGGAGGATACATTGGTGAGCCAGCACGCCATTCTTCCTTCTGACGTGAAGAAAATCATCGAGGCTGCTGATAGAGATAACTATCCTGCCATCGTGGTAAGCGAGAGCTATTTTGCCATTCATCATTATACCGACGAGGTTTATGAGATTTTCTGCAAGGGATTGGGGGTAGACAGCAGCGTTTTCGTCACCGATATCAACAGTTTGGGTGATGAGGCTATCCTGCAGGTTACTCCTTTCTGCACCGTGGAGCAGGAGGCGCTCCTGATGCCTACGCTCGAAAATTGTACTTCCGGCAGATGGCATCCTGCCTTTACCGATATCACGGCACGTGGAGCCGACAAGGGAAAGGGACTCCAGGCAATGGCTGATTATTTGGGCTTGAACATCGATGAGACGATGGCGTTCGGCGATGGTGGCAACGACATCTCTATCATCAAGATGGCTGGTGTAGGTGTGGCAATGGGCAATGCCGGAGAAGAATTGAAGCAGGTAGCCGATTACATTACCACCCATGTGGATGAGGATGGAGTTAGGAATGCCCTGCTGAAGTATGGAGTAATCTAAAGTGCAGCTTTTTGATATTAATCCTTACCTTTTGTCTCTTTTTTAGTTCTAAATAGTTTCTAAAAGTAAATAAACATGCGGAAAATATACGAAAAAGATAGAAAAATAAGGTAATTGTGGCGTTTTGTTATCAAAAAGTTTGTTTGTTTTATAAAATGTATGTATCTTTGTACCCGAATTTGTAAGTTGTTAAACAAAAGAGGGATGATGTATGACAAAAAGTCATATTTGTGAGGCGGCTTGTTATATAAGAGATAATGAATATAAAGATATAAGGCAAAGTGATTTGCCTCGTTGTTGACCAAGTCAACACTTATATCTCTCTCGTCTTTGGGGACTGGTGGTGGCCGGTCCCCTTTTTGTTTTTAGAGAGTTTTCTTTATTTGTAAATGAAGTACTATTTATGGATGGAGTACTATTTATAGATGAAGTAGCAGCCTCCATCGCTTTGGCAATACTTCTTCAGAAGCTGGATGATGAATTCAGCATTCTCTCGTACGTGCTGCTCATCTCCATCATAGCCGTTGATGAGAACCACCAGATGGGTCGTGTCAATGGTCATTTTGGTTCGCTCGTTGTCGCTGGTAGGAGTTCCCACGCCACCTATTTTGTCTCGGTAAACAGGCAGACCTTCGATGTTGATCATGCCTCTGCCGATACCCTCGTATGGTTCGCCAGCCTTGCCCACACCCAGAGTCAGGGTGTCTCCCTCAAACTTATCGGCATCAAAACCGCCGATGCTGTAGCCGTAGGCGATGCTTGCCAGGTTCACCAGGTCCACCAGCGTATCTCTTTGATA
>ERZ1031897.739-NODE-739-length-11744-cov-6.247498_pt1 | contig 11744 bp, 7 predicted proteins | sample MGYA00517881_ERZ1031897 | MGnify/ENA primary metagenome ERZ1031897 (study PRJEB33719, sample SAMN04261280) | wastewater metagenome | biome: rural village; feature: human; material: feces | host: Homo sapiens | place: El Salvador | collected 2013-01-07 ... | reverse complement strand
ACTAAAGGGGCTTACTTTTGTGGAAAAAGAGCATGAAGTCCTATTTATAAAGGGATTAAGACGGAAAAAGTTGCGTTTCGGCGTTTTACCGGACAGCAACAATTTCCAAAGAATGCGTTTACTTCAGCACACTCTCAAGTTCCTCAACCTCGCGTCTGAAAGTCTTTTCCACTCCAATGCGACGCGTCACCTGATTACAGGCATAAAGTACGGTGCTATGATCGCGTTTGCCAAACATTCTACCTATATGGCTGTAAGTGGTGTCGGTGTACTTGTGTATCAAGAACATTGCCAACTGGCGCGCCTGTACAATAGTCTGTTTGCGGCTTTTTGACGAGAGGTCCTTTTGTTTCACACCATATCGCTGGCACACCGCTGCAGATATGTCATCGGCAGAGAGTTCTTTCTTTTCCAAATTTACGGCACGTGCCACTACACGCTGGGTTAATTGCATGTCTATTTCGCAATTATCAACCACCGAATAAGCCATAATGGAATTGACAATACCCTCGAGTTCACGCACACTGCTTTCCACATTCTGTGCTATATACTGCACCACATCAGGCGGGATAGCCTGCTCCAAACCGTCGCGGCGTATCTTTGACACCAATATGTCGCGGCGCAACTGCGTGTCGGGCTTTTCCATTTCCACTACCATACCCCACTTAAAGCGGGTGAGCATACGCTCCTCTATGCCCTCAAACAGCACGGGCGGACGATCGCAGGTAATGATTATTTGTCTGTTATTCTGCTGCAAATGGTTGAATATGTGGAAAAAGGCCATTTGAGTTTTCGACGTAGTAATCTCCTGTATATCGTCAATTATCAATACTTCAATCGACTGATAGAAATTGATAAAATCGTTTTGCGTGTTATGTATTACCGAGTCGGTATATTGGGTTTTGAACACGTGCGCCGATACAAACAGCACACGTTTTTCGGGATTTAACTGCTTGATGCGTACACCTATGGCATTGACCAAGTGCGTTTTGCCCACACCGCTCGGCCCGTACAGAAAGAATGGGTTAAAAGCACTTTTGCCCGGACTTTCGGCTATGCTTAGTCCCACACTGCGCGAGAGCTTGTTGCTGCCACCCTCTACAAAATTCTCAAACGTGTAACGACGGTTGAGTTGCGAATCGAGCGGCGGCATTTTTGCCTGCGTCTGTTGTGGAGTTACCCGGTATCGGTTAATTTCCTTTTCGTTTGGCGTCACCAATATCGGATTGGGCGCTACATTCTCAGCCGGCTTTTGCTCTATCACATACTTCAGCCTGACGCTGCGCCCACAATAGTGACTGACTACCTGCAAGAAATACTTGGCATAGTTGCTTTCAAACAACTCTGCAAACAATTTGTTGGGCACTCCAACCTTTAGCAATCCCTCGTCAAAACTGACAAACCGCAAAGGCTCGAACGATGCCTTGTATATGTCTGCAGGTACATTTTGCTTGATATACTGCAACGATGTCTGCCAATATGTGAGCGTAGGGTCTTGCATTGAGATTATTTAGAGTTTACAACTTGCCGATAGGGTTTGCAAAGTTCCGAATTTTATTTGAAATGACGAAAGATATAAAGCACATTTTGCTAACAAGGATTGTCAATAGAACATGAAGACAGCCGCTGCAATAAAGTTCTACTCACAGCCCGTCACACGCAGCATGGCACATACTAAGACAAATGTAACGGGCACGCCTATGCGCCCGTTCCATTTGTATAAAAACACCTGTCACCTGAGCAGTTATTCTTCTTGCCGAATATGGGGAAATGCACATAACGTTGGGGGGGGGTGCGACTTGAGGTTTATCATCAACAAGTCTGCATTGCGCAAGGTAGAGTTCAATTTGTCACATACGCCACGATCGTTCAAGAACAAACCAAGTGTGTTCTGGCTTCGTCACCCCTCTTATAAACGAATACGTGTGATTTCACTGCCATCTTACACTTTTTGTACATAACAAGTTGATTTACAAAGGTTTCAAGTGTGTAAGATGATTTCAAAGTATCTTACACTCCCTTGCATACATCTTACACATCACACCCCGCTGTCGGGCAGTCGGTTTGGGCGTATGCAGTGGGGTATACGCCACAGGGAAGTAGAAGAATCTGACGGAGCAACAGACTTTTCTGCTCCCCTATACCGTAATATCTCCCTCCCGTGCTCGTGCCGTGTGGCAGCGTGTGGGTTGTGTAGGTTGCGTGTAGGTAGGATTGGCAGCATCTTACACTGGCTAAAGTATTGATAGTCAACGAATTGCAACGTATTTGTGTAAGATGTAAGATACACGATAAGTAAAGTTTTTGTAGTAAGGTAAAGGTACCAAGTGCAACTTTATCGTCTTGACCCTTTTATAAATTATTGCTTTTCGGTAAAACGTAAACACATGCGCCGGACTCAAGCACCAAACGCTACCATCAAACGCTACCACTAAACGCTACCTCTAATGGGGGCGACGCGTCCCGCGTCGGTTTTTTCAACAGTCTCGTCTTGCGGTCATCAGAAAAAGAACTGTTCGCCCCTAAAAGAGCTAAACAAAACCAGCTTTTTTTGCTTGCGCCAGCCCAATTTGCCATATTAAGACAAATGGAACGGACACGCTTAAGCGCCCGTTCCATTTGTATAAAATCACCTATCACCTGAACAGGTGTTCAATATTGGGTAATTACTTATCCTTCTTGCCGAATATGGAAAAATGCACATAACGTTTGGGGTGCGACTTGAGGTCTATCATCAACGAGTCTGCATTGCGCAAGGTAGAGTTCAAGTTGTCATATACGCCACGATCGTTCAAGAACAATCCAAGTGTGTTATCCTTACTCTTGAGTTTTGTATCGAGCGACGTAGACATTTCGCCAAGCTGGTTGGCCAAACGATTGGCACTGGCCAACGTAGCATTGGCACTATTGAGCGTGGTCTGCACATCAAGCGCCGCCAATTTGCCCGTAAAGCGCTCGGCATTGGCACTGGTATTTTTCAAACTGGCAAGCATCACAGGCACATCGTTCTGCATCAGCACGTTAAGTTTCTCTGACGTCTGCTTCAAATTGCTTGTAATAGCCTGTGCATTGTGTAATGTGGCAGCCAAGGCGGGGTCTGAAGTGAGACGGTTCAAGTTGTCCATAATCGAGTCGAGCTTTGGCAGCATCTTTTCTATCTGCGGCACCATCTCGCCCACTCTGTCCATTGTACCGAGGTGCATGCCGCCCTGTATGGTGTCACCCTGCTCTATATTCTTAACAGGATTGGGGCCAAGCACAAGCGTCATTTTCACGCCACCCATAAGTTCGGCCTCGAGTTCGGCACGCGTTTGTTGCGGCACGCGCATCTCATCATCGAGTTCGATGCCTACCACCACATACTCGCCACGCTTATAGTCATAATCTATCGTACGTACAATACCCACAGGGTAGCCGTTGGCATAGACGGGGTTCGACACAGCAAGACCTGCTACGTCCTTAAACTTGACATAATAGGTATTGGTTGACTTGAACACGTTAATGCCCTTCAAAAAGTTCAGTCCCACAAACAGCAGCACGAGTGCCACCACTGCTGTGAGTGCTATTTTCATTTCCTTCTTCATACTTTGTTCTATTCTGTTGCAAGTAGTTGAGTCTGTTATTATTCTTTTTCCTTGGCTCGCGCTTCGGCCACAGTTACACTTTTGCCTGCCACAGTGGCTACTATATAGGCTGCGGGCAATTTTGCCTTCACCGTTTTCTGTGCTTTTTGCGCCTCAGCGTAAGTGTGATAGGTGCCATAATAGTATTTATAAAGCGCACCTTCCTTCACACGCGTTACGTCCAAGCCCTTAAACTGTGGGTCGTTAGTAGCAATTTCCTTCTTGCCCGCACCCACTTGTATACGGTAAGTCACACGTTGCTTGGCACGTGCGCCCACTTGTTCTTTCTTTGTATCCTTACCCTTTGTCTCCTTCGGGGTCTCCTTCTTCGTTGCTGTTTGCTTGCCCTTGGCTTTATCTGTATCCTTATCCTTGGCTGTAGACTTATCCTTGGCTGTAGACTTAGCTGCCGCATTTTGCTTAGGTGTAGGTTTAGCACTTTGCTTATGTGCCGCATTTTGCTTCGGTGTTGCCACAGGCTTATTTGCCACAGCCGGTGTCCGCTTGGCAGCAGGTTCCTCCACCTTGCGTACTGGTGCAGCCTGCGCCGTTACCGGTCGCGTTTTAGGTTGTGATGGTCTGCGCGTTTCAGTCACAGGTTTCTCTTCATTTTTATCAGCATCAGACTTCGCTATACGCGCCGTGGGCACAGCCTCAACCGGTACAACAGCCACCTCTTTAGCTGAGGGGGTGTCTTTGCCGTTAGCGTTCACAGGTTTCTGTGCCACATCATTCGCAGCAGCCACCTGCAATGGCAGGTTAGCCGGAATGTCGTTGACACCACGCTGGTGCATGCGGCGATAGGCCAGAAAACCATTATAAATGCTGCGGCTCAACTCTGTCACACCCTGTTGTGAATTAAGATACGCTTCTTCAGAGGGTGTGGTAATAAAGCCCAATTCTGTCAGCACCGAAGGCATCGAGGTATTGCGAAGCACCAAAAATCCAGCTTGGTGTACACCTTTATTAGGTCGTCCTGCCGAGGCGTACTGACGCTGAATGCAAGTGGCGAGATCGACACTTTGCTTCATAAACTTGTCCTGCATGAACTCAAATATCACATAGCTCTCAGCCTTATTCGGATCAAAGCCCTGATAGGTGCTTTTGTAATCGCTCTCGAGCGTAATAACTGAGTTTTCGCGTTTGGCCACAGCCAAGTTGGCATTGGCACGTGCCATACCCAGCGTATAGGTTTCAGACCCATAAGCCTGTCGTCCTGCGGGCAACGCATTGGTATGTACCGACACAAAAAGGTCTGCTTTATTATTATTTGCTATATCGGCGCGTCGTTGCAAAGGTATAAACACATCTGTTTTACGCGTATAAACCACCTTTACGTCAGGGCAATTATCTTCAACCAGCCTGCCAAATGCCAACGCCACTTTTAGATTGATATCCTTTTCTTTTGAATAGGCACCAACTGCTCCTGCGTCATGCCCGCCATGTCCAGCATCAATTACGAGTGTAAAATTACGTTTTTCTACGTCAGCCAACGAGACAAACGGCATTATTGCGACAAACAGAACAATTTGTAAGTATTTCAAAAGAGAAGGCCTCATGTGTTTTAAGAGATTTTGCTATAAGTTTCTTAGTGTAGTATAAAGTCATTACTACATACAAATGCAGTGCAAACCGAGCGCAGAACGTCAAGCCCGCTTGAACGTTATGCCGAGGTGCAGCCTATTTTGTGCAAAGGTAATGCAAAATGATGGTTGTGCAAAATAATCGCGCAACATATAAAACAACATGCCGTTCAAGGTGGCACACTTGTCCAACCCTGAACGGCACATACTGTCATTTCATGTTAAAGCATTCGGAACATTGCATTCCGACCTGCTATTCACAACTCGATTTTACTTCAATTTGCTGACAGCCTCCTTAATGCGGCGCAAGGCTTCAACAATGTTTTCATCGCTTGTGGCATAGCTCATTCGGAAGCACTCAGGTGAACCAAACGCGGCACCACCCACTGTAGCCACATGGCCTACTTCAAGCAAATAAATGGCAAAATCCATAGAATCTTTGATTACACGCTGTCCATCAGTCTTGCCGAAATAATAGCTGCACTTGGGGAAGAGGTAGAAGGCACCGTGAGGATCGTTTACTTCAAAGCCAGGAACTTCCTTTGCCAATTTTACAATCAGGTTCTTACGACGTTCAAAAGCCTGTCGCATATCTTCCACGCACTGTTGCGGACCAGCAAAAGCTGCAGTAGCAGCCATTTGGCTCACCGAGCAAGGACCACTGGTGTACTGTCCTTGCAATTTGCTGCAAGCCTTGGCCAATTCGATCGGGGCTGCCAAGAAACCGATACGCCAACCTGTCATGGCGTATGCTTTCGACACACCATTGATAACGATTGTACGCTCTTTCATACCCTCACAAGTAGCAATTGAAGCATGCTGGCCTACATAGTTGATGTGTTCGTAAATTTCATCGCTGATTACGTACACACCCTCATGCTTGCGGAGCACCTCGGCCAGAGCCTCAAGCTCGGCCTGATTGTATACCGAACCAGTTGGGTTGCTGGGCGAACAAAGAATGATGGCACGTGTTTTAGGTGTGATAGCAGCCTCGAGCTGTGCGGGAGTAATTTTGAAATCCTGCTCTATGGTAGCCTCCACAAATACGGGCTTGCCATCAGCCATGAGCACCATTTGCGGGTAGCTCACCCAATAAGGTGCAGGAATAATCACCTCCTCACCCGGTGAAACGATGGCCATCACAGCATTGCACACGCATTGCTTGGCACCATTCGAACATACAATCTGCTCTGGAGCATAATCCAGTCCGTTCTCATTTTTGAGTTTATCGCAAATAGCCTTGCGCAACGCAGGATAACCTGCCACTGGCGAATAGCGCGAATAATTCTCGTCAATAGCCTTTTTAGCAGCCTCCTTTATATGATCGGGGGTATTAAAGTCGGGTTCGCCAACCGAGAGGTTGATAATGTCAACGCCTTGTGCCTTGAGTTCTGCACTCTTTTGCGACATGGCAAGGGTGGCCGAAGGGGCCAAACGGTTTACGAGTGTTGAAAGCATTTTTGTAGATATGTATTAAAGATGTATGTGTAAAAGGGGCGAGTGCCAAACCTCATGTGTTTTGCACCCAACCCCTTCGTTTTTTTATAATCAGCTGCGTCTGTCACCCAAAATGCGGAGCAGATACAAGAATAAGTTGATAAAGTCCAAATAAAGCGAAAGACTGCACAACAAAGCTATTTTCAGCATGTTGGTATCGCCTGCGCCCTCGCTCTGGCGAAGTATTTCCTTCATTTTCTGCGTGTCATAAGCAGTCAGACCGCAAAACAAGAACACGCCAATGTATGTCAAAGCCCAATCTAACGTACTGCTGGCCACAAACATATTGACCACAGTGGCTATAATAAGGCCAAACAGAACCATAATTAAAAGGCGGCCAAATGCCGAAAGGTCCTTTTTAATAGTAAAACCGACCACACTCATGGCGCCAAATGTACCAGCTGTCACCAAGAACGTCGTAGCCACGCTCGACTCGGTGTACGCCAACAATATATATGACATGGCCACGCCATTGAGCACTGAGTAAGCCACAAACATCAGCCCTGCCACAGCAAACGACAACCGCATGATATTGGCCGAAAGTATCCATACCAAAGCCAACTCGGCAATGAATATGCCCCAAATCAGGCCGCGGCTCGAGGCTATGGTATAAAGCAAGGACTCATTGCCTGCCACATAAAAGGCTGTCATACCTGTCACAGCCAGAGCCATTGTCATCCACAGATACACCTTCGTCATCAGCGATGACGTGCTTAACGTGGCCGACTGCGGAGCTTCAACCACATTGGGATTGTATTCATAAATGTTACGTTCCATAATCGATCAGATTTTTATAAGTGCAAAGTGTGTCCCATGCGCTCCTTTTTGGTTTCAAGGTAACGCTTGTTATACTTGTTAGGTGTAATTTCTATTGGCACATTTTCAGTAATCTCAAGTCCATAAGCCTCGAGACCCACACGCTTTACAGGATTGTTGGTGAGCAAACGCATTTTGCGCACACCTAGCATGCCGAGTATTTGTGCCCCAACACCATAGTCACGCTCATCGGGATCATAACCAAGGTGCACATTGGCATCTACCGTGTCATAGCCCTCTTCCTGCAATTTATAAGCTGCAATTTTGGCCATCAGCCCAATGCCGCGCCCCTCTTGATTGAGGTAAAGCACCACGCCCTTGCCTTCTTTCTCTATCATGCGCATGGCTTTGTGCAGTTGTTCGCCGCAATCGCAACGCTCTGAGCCAAAGATATCACCAGTCATACACGATGAGTGCACACGCACAAGCACGGGGTCATCAGCCTCCCACTCGCCCTTTATCAAAGCAATGTGTTCGAGTCCGTTACTCTTTTGACGGAACGGTATCAAACGGAAGTGACCATATTCGGTAGGCATATCCACCTCTTCTCCTTTCTCAACAAGGCATTCCGTTTTAAGGCGGTAGGCTATAAGGTCCTTGATGGTGATGATATGCAAGCCCTCGCGTTCGGCGAACGCCTGCAACTGCGGCATACGCGCCATGGTTCCATCTTCATTAAGTATCTCTATCAAGCAAGCGGCAGGTTGCATGCCGGCCAAACGGGCAAGGTCTACTGCAGCTTCGGTATGTCCGGCACGTGCCAACACACCACGATCTTGTGCATAAAGGGGGTTGATATGTCCCGGTCGTCCAAAACTCTCAGGCCGACTGTCGGGGTTGGCCAAGGCACGTATGGTAGCTGCACGGTCATGGCAACTTACACCAGTAGTACACCCCTCGAGCAGATCGACTGTTACCGTAAACGGGGTGCCAAGCATACTGGTATTGGTCTGCACCTGATGTTCAAGCCCCAATTGGTTGCAACGCTCTATGGTAACAGGCGCACACAACACACCACGGCCATTGCGCAACATAAAGTTCACATGCTCGGGTGTCACCAATTCGGCAGCCATAATCAGGTCGCCCTCGTTTTCGCGGTCCTCGTCATCTACTACAATAACGAATTGTCCTTTTTTGAAATCTTGTATAGCTTCCTCAATCGAAGCAAGTTTGAATGAGCTCATTATGTTTCGTATTATATTATCTTATTTGAGTGTGCATAGCCTAATGTTTGCCAACAAATCGCATTGAGGCCACACGCATAAAACGGGTCTGTGCCAGTCCCCACTCCACTATTTGTCAAGGCGCCTGTTGCGGCAATCGCAAGGGAAGCGGTGCGCCATTTCCAAGAGGTAATTGGCCGGGCGCAACACCGCCATCGGGCTGTTTGGGAGTATTCGGCGTGAGTTCGCCATGCTCCTGCATGTAGCGTTTATACTGATACCGGCGCCAAGCGTGCCAACCGCCGTAACCGGCCACGGCCAACAAAACAGCAGCCAGCAAGGTTATGACAACACGCCGGTTCAAAGTCCAACGCTGGATTATACCCCCCGAGGGCGAAACAGCTGCGCCATTGGCCACGGTGTCACCTCCTTCAGCGAGCGTATTTCCCTGCAGCAATGCCAAGAGTTGCTCACTGGTACGCACAATCACACGCATATCACGGTAAAGGCGCAGGCGGAAACGCCAAATTCTAAACCAAAGCACAATGCCCAACGGCACAAAAAGCCCCGCCGCCACATTGGCCCATTTTTTGTCAAAAGGCGAAGTGTGCGCATGAGTATATAATATCGGATAGCGATTTAGCACCTCAAGCACCACGCGGTTACGACTGTTCGACAATTCCTCAACGATGCGCTCCATCTGTTCATCAATTTGCTCTGCCACACGGTCTGGCACATGATGGAAGAATATATTCGCATAGCTTGGCGCGCGCAACAATTTAGTCTTCTCGTTGTAAGCCTTGCATGCTGAAATGAGCGCCTCAATCTCTGCAGGCAATTTGTCCAAGCGCGGCTCATCAATAATCACCTCTTTCCTGAAGATGTGACGTGACGTACGCAAGCCAAACAAGCGCACGAAGAAATGCTTGTAAGCATCTATGTTAAACACAACCGAATCTTTGTTGGCCTTATACGTAAAGAACACGCTGAATGGTGCAATGACCATTGTGCTTATCCACATACCGAGCACCATGTTGATATTGCCATCGCGAGCCATTTTCATGCCCGAGGTGTAAATGATGTACCACACAATGAATATGGCCACCGAAATGACGGTTGGCATACCGAGGCCCCCCTTGCGTATGATGGCACCCAGCGGTGCACCTACAAAGAAGAAGAGCAAACAAGCCAACGAATAGGTTATCTTATTATGCCATTCCACCTCGTGCCCCAGCAAGCTGCGCTGTTCTTGGTCTGCGCCCATGGCTTTCCATTCCAAATCTGCCGAAACAGACTTCACGCTCGACAGTGCAATTTGCCTTGCCATCTGTAACTTTTGAGGGTCTGCATGAGCCACAATCGTGTCAAAAGCGAGTGTGCTCTGCCCTTGGCGCGACCGCAACAAGTTCAACAACGCCACGGAGTCCTTTGCTGGCAACTGCGGACGTCGATAGTATGTCACACAGGCATCTTTGTAATATTGCCGTCCCACAGAGTCCAGCTCAGCATTCATCGAGTCCACGCTTTGCTGAATTTGCTTCATATTTTTGGCAGTGGGCATACCGGCAATCAGGCTCTTGTCCATCAAATTGAAGTTGCTGTCAAAGTCTATCAGCAAAGTCTTGAAACGGAATGTTTCGCGATCGAAAGGCTCATGCGCACCATTCTGCATCATTTGCGTGGCTGCACCGCCCGACGATTCAAGAATCTCAAATTGTTCACCATTCCACAGTTCCAGGCGCAAGTGCATTTTATCACGTGTCACCTCCAGACGGGCTGAATCTGCCAGCACAATCTGCGCACGGTCAAAACCCTGGTCAGTTTTGTAAATTATGGTTTGGTACAACATGCCTGTGAGCGTGTTCTTACGCTGCACATATATGTTGATATTAGGCACGCCATTGTAGAACACACCTTCGGGTATCTCTACCGCAGGCGACTGCTCTTTCATACTGAACAGGAGCGTGCGCATATTTATCTGCGCATCTGGCGATGTAAAATTCTGAAAATAGAATGATGTACCCGTCAAAAATGCTGCAAAAATGGCCAGCGGGCGCATGATGCGTATCAATGGTATGCCTGCTGCCTTCATGGCCAGCAACTCAAACGACTCACCCATATTACCAAAGGTGATGAGCGAAGCCAGCAATACCGAAAGGGGCAAAGAGTCGCGCACCAAAGTTTGAGCCATATACCAGTAGAACTTGGCCAAAATGTCGAACGACAGTCCCTTACCTATCAAATCGTCTACATAACGCCAGGTAAACTGCATCATAAAAACAAAGAGTACGACAAAGAAAGCCCCTGCAAACACGAGCAGGAACTTTTTGAGTACATACCAGTCTAACTTCTTTATTATGACCATTATTGTTTATGATGCAATATTAAGCCACGCTCGGACACTATGCCATACCGCATGACTATGCAAAAATACAACTTTTTTCGGAGCTATGGGCTAACAGAACACAAAACAAACAAATACGCGCTGATAATACAAAATACAAATAAGAAAAAAGCAGTCACAACCAAAGTGTTGTAACTGCTTTGTAGCGCGAGACAGGATTGAACTGTCGACCTCATGATTATGAATCATGCGCTCTAACCATCTGAGCTATCGCGCCATAATTGGCTTGCGAGTGTCGTTGTTTCTCGTTTGCAAGTGCAAAGGTAAAACAAATTTATAAACCTGCAAACTATTCAAGCACTTTTTTGAAATAAATTTTCAGTCACAATCTATACGGCATGCACAAGAGACGCACTAAAGCTTTGATATTCAGCGACATGGGCAACACTACAAAAGGGAGCAAGAAACGGGCAAATAAAATGACATTTTCCACATTCCGACAAAAAAAACGATGCCGCACCCGAGCCAGGGAAATGCGTCAAGACTACAAAAAACTGTTGCGGTCTGGTAAAAAGGAAACAAGCGAACAGGCTCAAGCGCTAAGCGCTACCGCCAAACACAAGCACTAAACGCTACCTCTAAACACTACCACCAAACGCTACCTCTAATGGGGGCGACGCGTCTCGCGTCGGAAAAATAAGAAGGAAATATACTAACT
>ERZ1031897.736-NODE-736-length-11760-cov-7.554977_pt1 | contig 11760 bp, 9 predicted proteins | sample MGYA00517881_ERZ1031897 | MGnify/ENA primary metagenome ERZ1031897 (study PRJEB33719, sample SAMN04261280) | wastewater metagenome | biome: rural village; feature: human; material: feces | host: Homo sapiens | place: El Salvador | collected 2013-01-07 ... | reverse complement strand
TCACAAAATCCGTAAAATCCGTCATCTCCGTGGTGCTAAAGCACGTTGCACAAGCGAAAAAATCCGTGCAATCGGTGCGATCCGTGAGCGATAGTAATATATTGCCTTCTGGTAAAACTCCAAAGCATAAAAAATGTCACGGACAACGTGGTCGCTGCCATATTTCGTGATTCGCTTTTATGCCAATAAAAGTTTTGCGGCTATGGACAGTTAACTAAAGGGGGCTTACTGTCTATTCAGAGACGTTGGCTGATATACGATTACCACTTAACGGGCTCGTTAAGGATAACGCCATCGGCAGCATCGTCTGCAGTGAAGGTGTTGCCCTTGTATTGCACACAAAGCATGATGAGCGGCGCGCTGCCGTTGTTGCGTACAGAACGTACACCAGCAGGTGCCACGCGCACTACGCTGCCCTCGCTAACGGGGAATATCTCGCCATCTACTTGGAACTGCCCTTCGCCGCTTAAGAAAAAGTAGAGCTCTTCGTGTGTTTTGTGAGTGTGAAGAAAGCCTGTTTCGGTGCCAGGCTGGAATACCTGGAATGAGAACTCGCCGCCTGTTGCACCCAAGGCCTGGCCTCCAAACACCTTGCCGGGGATTTTAACCTCCGGTCCGAGTTCGAGTACATAGTCAGACACTTCGTTTAACTTGCCAACATTGATGGCTTTGAAATTGGTGGCAGAAGCCACAGTCTTTACCTGTTTCATTGTTCTTGCTTATATTTAGAGTGAATACTATTTGCTATTGTCATAATTTGATTGTAACTTTACAACCATTGTATAACTCTCTTTTTGATAGTGCAAAAGTAACCAATAAATGATTGGTACACAAGAGGTTACGAAAAGGTAACTATCTTACTTTGTACTCACTCTTGAAGAATATCAGCACATTGTCATGCTAAAAAAACAGGAAAAATATTCTATCATCGAAATCTGTCCCATACGCAACGTGGTGTCGCGTTTCGGCAATAAGTGGGCACTGCTCTTGATTTTGATTTTGAGCGAGAACAAAAGCACCCGTTACAACCAGTTGGCCAAGCTCATACCCGACATATCATCGAAAATGTTGGCGGGCACTTTGCGTGCGCTTGAAGCCGATGGCTTGGTAAAGCGTACGGTGTACCCCGAAGTGCCCATGAGGGTGGAGTATGAACTGACGCCTGTGGGACACAGTCTTGTGCCGTTAATCAAGCAACTGACTGAGTGGGCGCAACAACATATGAAGGGCATAATGAAGCATCGTCATGACTTTGAAATGACTAATAGTAAAGCGCAAGCGTAAGACTGTGATGTATGAAAACAAAAGAACACATTGTAAATTTGCAAGAACCACTGCTCGAAACTGCCGACGAGCTGTTTGATGCCTTGTGGCGTATCAGCAGCCATCACAATGTACGTACACGCTATGGTGTGTTGCGTGAGGTGCTGATGGTGGGCGTCGACCAACAGTTGCGCGATGTGACGGTTAAAATGAGCGGGTTGTATGCCAAGATAGACTATCTTGTGAAAAAGCACCAATTACGCGAGAACGACCGCAGTCTGTCGTTTGCCATAAATGACACGCGTAACCGCCTGCGCTATTTGACGCTTGAGAAAGACCAAGAATTGGCAGATGCGTGGCTGGTCGACCTCAAGGCCGTGGTACGCTTTTTAGAATTGGTGTATCAGACCGCTGCTCCCGGCAAATTGCAGCAGTTGTTGCCACGCACCACCAAACGCGTCATGCCGCAAAGGGAGAAGGACGCCGCCGGACGCGACGAGCCTTATTTCAGATGTATCATAAACAAGTGGGACAACACCTATATATATGCCACGCGCGAGGACAACGATGAGGAGGTGCGCATAAACTATGTGGCCGAAAACAAATTTGTGCCAGGCGACTGGACCTATCTGCGCCGTTGCCTGACCGAAGGCGAGGCTCTGAACGTGGTCAGACCGCGAAGGGTGGGGGAGGACATCTTGCCCGAACTGTTGATTTATGCGCCTGACTATTTAATAAACGTCACCTCGGTGGCCAACTGTTTTACGCAGGCAGGGTGCTCACCGCTGGCCGAACTCGTTAACCGCATCAAGCCATTTAAGCAGACATCGGCCATGTTGCTCGGTAACTTTGCAGGGCAGCTGCTTGATGAGGAGGCTTATAAGCAGAACTTGACGTATGCCGAGAGCATGAAGCGCTTTTTCCGTCGCAATGCTGTCAACTTTGTTACTTGTGAGGACTTGACGAGCGACTTTCATGACCAGGCACGGCGGCAGCAACAGCACATACGTCAAATGATGGCGCACGAGTATGAGCAGCAAACGGCGGAGCAGTTCAGGTCGGACCACATCATGCTCGAGCCTTCTTTCTTTTCAGACATGTTGGGGCTGCAGGGACGTATGGATTTCCTCGACTTAAACTTTAGAACCGTCATAGAGCAGAAGTCGGGCAAATGTAAGTGGCTGCCTGGGGCTTCGGCTGAGGAGTACACCGGCAAACAGGAACCACACTTTGTGCAGATATTACTATATCGTGCCTTGCTGCACTACGATTACGAGCGCGTCAATGCCGATCAGATGCAAGCTTTCCTGCTTTATTCGCGTTATGCACACGGGTTAGATGCTGTCACTTCAGCGCCCAAATTGTTGTTCGAGGCCATCAAATTGCGTAACCAACTGGCTTGGTGCGACGGTTGGTACGCCAAGGGCGGTATGCGGGTGCTCGAAACACTCACCCCTGAGCGCATATATCCCGGGGCAAATGGCGTGTTGTGGAACCGTTATACGCGGCCCGAACTCGAGGCGCTGCTCAAGCCCATACGGCAGGCATCGCCGCTCGAGCGTGCCTACTACTTCAGGTTTATGCAGTTTGTGGCCAACGAACAAGCACTTTCGCGCATTGGCAACCGTACAAAGGAGCATTCGGGGTTTGCCTCGGTGTGGAATGCCTCGGTTGAGGACAAGCGCGAGGCTGGCAACATCTACGAAAATCTGACCATTCACCCCGATGGCGAGGACGACAAGGTGGAGGACGTAACCTTGGAGTTTGACGACAAAAGTACAGGTTGCATCGATGCCGATTTGTCAAACTTCCGCGTGGGCGACATCGTATTCTTCTACCCTTATGCCAAGGGCAGCATTCCCGATGCCACAGCCACCATGGTGTTTCGCTGCACCATTACAGCCATTGAGCAGCATGGTGTAAAGGTGCGATTGCGCAATCCGCAAACCAGTCGCCAGGTGTTTGAGTTTTACCGGCACAAGGTGTGGGCCATGGAGCACGACTTTATGGAGTCGTCGTACAATGCGCAATACCGAGGTCTGCAAGCACTGCTCACCGCACCTAAGGAACGGCGCGATGTGTTGCTTGGCCAGCGCAAGCCTGAGGTTGACGCACGCATCGTGCTCAAGGGCGACTATGGCAATGCGGAGTTCAACCAACTGGTGCAAAATGCACGGCGGGCGCGGGATATGTACCTGGTTATCGGTCCACCGGGAACGGGCAAGACCTCGTATGGCATGAAAAACATATTGACCGAGGATTTGCTGCAAGAAGGCAGCCGGGTGCTGCTCTTGTCGTACACCAACCGTGCTGTGGACGAAATATGCAGCAAATTGGTAGATATTCCAGGGCTTGACTTTATACGCTTGGGCAGCGACTTCAGTTGCGACGAGCGCTACCGCCCACATTTGTTGAGCGAACGCATTGACCAAATGGAGCAGCCCAATGTGCAACAGGTGCGCAACTTGATTATGGGCACGAGGGTGTTTTGTGGCACAACCACCTCGGTGTGCGCCGCTTTGCCACTGCTCGAACTCAAGGCTTTTGATTTGGCCATTGTCGATGAGGCTTCGCAGATATTGGAGCCTCATATATTGCCTTTGCTCTGTGCGCAGAGTCATGGCGAGTGTGCCATTAAACGTTTTGTACTGATTGGCGACGAAAAGCAGTTGCCTGCAGTCGTGCAGCAAGGCACCGACGAGTCGGCTGTGAACGAACCGCTGCTGCACGGCATTGGGCTGACCGACTGCCGCTTGTCGTTGTTCGAACGCTTGTTACACCTGTATGGTTATAATGCTGATGGGTCGGTGAACGAGGCAGTGTGTCATCTGCTCACACGGCAGGGGCGTATGCACCGCGACATAGCTAAATTTCCGAGTGATGCCTTTTATGAGAGCGCATTGTGCGAAGTGCCGCTGCCGCATCAAGTGGAACCAACGTCAAAAGTCAGTTCGGAAGAAAACTGGGTGGAGCAGGTGCTGGCGGCGCAGCGTGTGTCGTTTGTGTCGTGTGTGCCAGCTGTCAATCCCGAGGAGCCCGACAAGGTAAACCAAGCCGAAGCCAAATTGGTGGCACAGATAGTAGGTGAGGTATATCGTATGGCACAAAGCAGTTTTGATGTGGCCATGACGGTGGGGGTGATAGTGCCCTACCGTAACCAGATAGCGACTGTGCGTTCGGCTATTGACCGCCTTGGTATTCCCGTTCTGCACCAAATCACCATCGACACGGTGGAGCGCTACCAAGGCAGCCAGCGCGATGTGGTGATTTACAGCTTTACGGCAAAGAAGAAGTATCAGCTACAGTTCCTCACCAACAATGAGTATGTAGATGAGCGCACGGGCAGCATCATAGACCGTAAGCTCAATGTGGCCATGACGCGTGCGCGCAAACGCTTGATAATGGTGGGCAATGCGCCCTTGTTGCAGGCCGACTACACGTTTGGCCGGTTGATAGATTTCTGCAAAGAACGCGATGCTTACTACGAGCCTGACTGAAACGTCGCTTCCATTAGTGCTTGCGTTCATCAAAAAGTGCCGAGTGTAGACAAAGTCGCAAAACAAATATCTTTGGCAGGGCATCTGCACTTTGTGCACTAAACAACACACCATCACCCCACAAAAAAGCGTTGCTTGAACAGTAATGACTTATCTGTTTCAAGCAACGCCTCCATGATGGAAGAATGTAGTCTGTGTTTGTGCGGAAATAACCCGCGCGGAATTTTATTCTGCAACCTCTGCAGTCTCAGCAGCAGCCTCAGACTCGTCAACAAACTTGGTGTAACCACCATTCACGAGAATGTTGTACCACTGAATGAGTTTCTTAATGTCAGAGTCGTGCACACGGTCACGGTCGTAATCGGGCAACACGCTGGCCATGAAGTCTGCCAACTCCTGCTTGCTGGCTTTTTTATAGTCGATGCTGGTAGGCTGGCCATTCTCCTTGTCGGCAATAGATTGGAAAATTTCCATCAGCGGTTTGTCGTCCTCATTAGTGTACATTGATATATCGTTGAGCGATGTAACGCGGTCGCGCGCACCTGCAGGCAAACGCTTCTTGTCAGCACCAACAGTTTCAACAATAAGCATACCGCGACCCTGCGATATGAGACGATAAAGTCCAGGCTTGCCAGAAATGGCCAAAATTGTGTCTTGCATTTTATTTTCTGTTTGTTATGTTGTTTGTTATCGGTATCAGCACGTACACCAAGATGCGACGTGCCATGAAAAGAGAGTTGCTTAAGAAAGCAGACGTTTGGCAAAGATAGTAATATTTGTGCAAACTATGTGCAAAAGCTCACCTTATAAATAGTGCGCACCCCCATATATTGTGCATACATCAAGAAATGAGCAGGTTCACTCATTCATGATGTAGGCATCGGCCCGTGCCATTTTCTCGCTTTCGGAGAGTTGCAGGTCTATCCAGTTTTGTGCCTTTTGGGCACTGATGTGGTCGCGTGCCATCAGGCGCTGCAACTGCGTTTGCGCACTGACATGTACCAACACCGAATAGTCTACCAAGCGGTTAAATCCCGACTCGAAGAGTAAGGCGCACTCCATAAATACGACCCCCGAAGCAGGCAGTTGCTGCAAGGTTTCAAGGGACAAGCACTTGCCGGGTGGTATGGGCAGGTTCGCATTGGTCGCGGACGGCTGCGCCGCACAGAACTGACCGAACGCCTGCGCCACACGGGGGTGGACAATGCGGTCGACTTGCTGCGAATAATGGCGCCCCTGGCACAGATAGGCCGCCAGCACCGGCTTGTTAAGCCCACCGTCGGCATCGTACACCTGTGGCCCTACCAAGGCACGCAACTCGTCCATCACATCAGGGTGCGTCCTGATGATGCGCTTAGCCTCATCGTCGCAATAAAATATGCGGTGGCCAGCCTGCTCAAGCTGATGGCAAACATAGCTTTTGCCACTGCCTATCCCCCCCGTTATGCCGATGCGCAAGGGCAGTTCCGGGCTATTCGTTGTCTGTTTCATCTTCAGGAATTTCCTCTATTATATATTCAACATCTTGCGGCGATATGCGCACATGGCTTACACCGGTGGGCGTGGTTTTGAGCGAGAGGTGGCACACGTTAGTTTTGTTGCGCAACAACTCCTCATAGTTCACCACCAGCACAAAGCTTTCGCTCGTTATGCTGCGGTAAAGGCCCATGCCCACCTGGAAGGTGACATTGACCGTGGCGGGGAAGGTGCGCAACTGTTTTGACGCCGGGAAGTTGACTTGCTGCACGGGCACTTGCACTGTTTTTTCGACAAGGCGGTCGACACAGAAGGTGACACTGACCTTGTTGGGCACAAACTTGGCACCGCGCACGGGCATAAAAGGCGCACTGACACGTGTGGTGTCGGTCAGTCCATGCAGATTGAGGGGCTGTGTGTAGGCTGCTGTTATGGTGTCAAGCAACTCCTTGGCAGCATAGACTGTTACAGAATCTTGTCCCAACAGCATGTTGGCCAACGAGAACAGGCGCCCGGCTCCCACCTTGCCCTGCATAACCACCGGCACACGTTTGCAAAGTCCGTAGTTGTAATAGAACTCGAGCGTGTCGGGCTTGATTGACACTATCTGTGTGCTGCCCACCAGCTGCGTGGCTATTTGGCGCATGACTTCGGCCGTTTGCACTGCACCATAGCCATTATTGTTGCTATACGTTGTGAAGTCCACCACAATAGACTTGAACTTGTGGGTGTAGCGATAGGCAAGCAGCACACTGCCCTTGTCGCGCAACGACACGTGTACCACATTGGGCAGGTCGGTAGTGACCACCACATTGCCTGGCACATTACGCAATTCAATGGGTATGGCAAAATCCTCCTCGTAGGTTTCGTTAAGTGCTTGAAAAAGCCAGAAGGTGGTGCTGAGCACTAAAAAGAACAGGAAAATGAAGGTTTGCTTGTTCCATAACCACGACAGCCATTTGCGCTGCAACCATTTGCGGTGCAGCTTGTCGGCATGGTGTGTATTGTTGGGTTGGTTGTTTGCCATGGTGTTTTTCTTGACAAGCAGGTGTATAGGTGACGCCTACTTAACCAAAAAGGCTTCGGCCCATGCTGCCATGCTGTGTGTTGACAACATGCTTATAACATTGGGGCGAAGCCTTTTTAATTGGGTGTATATGTGGGTTGGCAGAGCAGGGGGGGGGACCTGCTTGTCCCGTTAGAGAAAATCCGTCAACCAGTTTACTGTCTTACTTCTTGTTGTTTGTGGCAATAGGATTGATGGCTTCCTTGGCAAAAGTAATCTTTACGCCAGTAGCAACTTCAAGAGTCACGGTGCCTTCATCTTCGTTAATGGCCTTTACAGTGCCATGTATGCCACCAATGGTTACGACGTCCTGGCCCACGGTCAGAGCGTTGCGGAACTTCTGAATTTCTTTCTGCTTCTTGTTCTGCGGACGGATCATGAAGAAGTAAACAATGGCGAACAAAACCACCATCATGATAATCATGCTCATGCCACCGCCTTGCTGGCCCTGGGCTGCATCTAAAACAATTGCGTTCATTTTGTGTTAAGGGGTATGAATTAGTTTTTTATTTATCTGTACATTGTGCGTGCTTTGCAGGAGCCTGGACTCATACAAAACCGCAGTTAACAAGTTTACTTGTTGTCGGCCTCCTTCTTTACCTTGCGCTCGCGCACTTTGGTGATACGGCCTTCCTTGGCCAATTCTTTGACAATGCCGTCGAGCATGCCATTGATGTACGACGAACTGCGTGGTGTGCTGTACACCTTGGCTATGTCAAGATATTCGTTGAAGGTGACATTGAGGGGTATTGAGTCGAATGTGAGAATTTCGGCCAGGGCTATCTGCATGATAATCACATCCATGAAAGCCAAGCGGTTGAATTCCCAATTTTTGGTGTGAGCACGGATAATGTCGCGCAATTCGGCTCCACGCTCAAGGGCAGCCTCAAAGAGTTTGCCAGCAAACAGGCGGTCCTCGTCGGCAGCGTATTCGGGCAGGAGTTCTTGCTCGGGTGTGCTTTTCTCGTCAAAGCGCTTGATGGTTTTCATTACAAACGAGTCTACCACCTGCTTGTCGTCATTCCAATAAAGAGAGTGTTCCTCGAGCAAGGCGTCAAAGTCGTCATTGTTGCACACAAAAGTTTTGTAGAGTTTGCGCACCACTTCGCGGTCGGCCTCGTATGAGAAATCCTCCTTGGTGATGTACATCTCGTAAATGTCGCTTTCTACCATTTGGGTATAAAGTTTCTTTACGAAAGCGTCCTCCTCGGGCCATTGCCCTTTACGGTTCTCTCGATAGTCAATCAGAGCTTTGTTGTCGTCCAACTGGCAAAGCAACTTGTTGTCGGCAAACTGCTTGTCGGGTGATATGCCACCAACTGCGGCACCAGTACGTTTTTCGCGTGCCACGCGCACGGCGTCTTTACGTTCGGCGTGTTTTTTAAGTTCTACCAACAATGAGAGCAGGTATTGATAAAGGTCGTAGGCCTTCTGCAATGAGAAGTTGAGTTCCTTTTCGGCCATATCAATAGTTTTGCCTTCATTTTGATAATACGAATATACGAGCTGAACCACTTTCAGCCTTATCAGTTCTCTGTTGATCATAATCGTAAGGGTACCTATGTTTTCAAGGTGCAAAGATAGTGCAAGGCGAGTGAAGTCCAAAGCAAAAAACACTTTTTTTGATTTGGGCTTCCGAGCCGCAGCCTATCTTCGCGAAGCAAAGCAGTGCAAGGCGAGTGAAGTCCAAAGCAAAAAACACTTTTCCTAACTTCGTCAATGCGTCACCCAATCAAATGACGTAACGCTTCGTTTTTCAACATGCGCCATTCAATGGTATAAAAGAGCGATGAAGTTAGGAAAAAACGCAAGCACTAATGGCGACGCGTCTTGCGTCGGGAAAATAAAAAGGAAAGGCACCCCTCACTAAATAACAACTGCACTATCCCCGACGCGAGACGCGTCGCCCCCATTAGAGGTAGCGTTTTGTGCTTGCGTTTAGTGCTTGCATTTTGTGGTAGCGCTTTTTTCAGACTTTGTCAATGCGTCACCCAATCAAATGACGCAACTCACTGATTTCCAATATGCGCTATGTGATGGCGCAGGAAAGTGATGAAGTCAGGACTTTTTTTGATTTGGACTTCCGGGTAATACTCCGAACGATGCTTCAAGCTATGCTCAGAACGTTAGTTTGAGCGATGGTTTTAGACGGATATTAGGCAAAAATGAGCAGAAAAACGCGTTCGCCCGTCATTTTGTAAACTATCTAACGAAATCAGACCACTTTTTACTGTCAAAATAACTTGCAACATGATGTATATCACAAAGAAAATACTATTTTTGCACTATTCAATCACGTTTGGCATAAAATGCAATATGCCAGACGCGACACACATCATTACAAACATTAAATATTAACAGACATGTTAGCATTTATCAAATCAAATTATCAGATTGGCGACACCATTGAGGTCACCTGTTCGGAAGGCGTGATTGCCGGACAAATAGAGTATGTAAACAACAAATACATTGTTTTGCGCCAATCTAATGGAAAGGTCTGCGGCATTGCAGCCTCAGACATTCGTACTTTTACAGCGGATAGTCCGGTGCCTATGATGCCCTGCAATGGCAAGCAAGCTACAGTTGCACCAACTGAAAGCGATGAAGACCTACAAATTGAGGACTTAAATTGCGCATCTACCGCTGACGCAGACATTCGCACCGACGCAGAGGAACGTCCACAAACATTGCGCGATGTACTTGGCGATGAAGCAGACAACATACCATCGGCCGACAACCTGACCGGCGCGGCCCCCGTGGCTGAACCCAAAGTGGTGGGACACATCGACCTTGAACGACTGCAAGCTATCGACCCCCGAATGGGACGTAAAAAGTACTTTAAGTCTGATTACGCAGATAATGACGGGATAAATGCCTACAACCAAACTAACGGATATAACGGCTCGGGCGAACAAGGTGTGGCACGCACGCCATACGTTGGCGCACGCGGACGCATCACTTACTACAATGCCATAAAGCGCTATGGCTTTATTCATGACTTTAACACCGAAAATGACCTTTACTTCTACATTCAGCAAATAGCCGAAGATGAATTGTGCAACGAACTGCACAAGGGTACAAAGGTCGTTTATTCTATCGGCAGAAACAACATGGGGCCTATTGCCACCTGCGTGCATCTGCCGCACACAGTTGAGGACACGCTGGCCATAGCCGACGACCAAATTGACGCACGCCACTATTATCTGGCCAAGGGGCTTATTGAACATGTGCTTGAACTCTTCCCCGACAATGCCGAAGCCAAAGACATGCTTGAGGTGGTGAAGGACAAACTGCCGGCACCATCGGCCTACAACAACACTACGCCCGATGGTATACAAACCTACAAGCCCTGCGCCACCTACGCGCATGCCAAACGTGCTTACCTTAACAAGGAATACGACAAGGCTGAAGAGCTTTACACCAAGGCTCTGATCAATGGCGAACGCCCCGAAAGCTGTGTAAAGGACCTCGTTACCTTGTACGTTTCACGCTACAAACAGGCTGAAACTGAGACAGAGAAGGAGGCTGCCCGCCACAAGGCCAAGGAGTTTATGAGTGCACACCGCGACCAACTGACCGACTCACTCACTACCAAGCAATTCTTGGCGCTTAACTATTACTTGCCCATTCAGGCCTACGACGAGTTTATTGCTACTGTAGACAGCATCATGACCGACCCGCAAGTGGCCAACTCGGTTGCAAGAAAAGTGTTTTACATGTGGCAAAAAGCCATTTCGCTCAACAAACTCGGCCGTACCGATGAGGCTTTGGAGTTGATTGAGAAGGGACTGGAACTGGCGCCGTTTAACCGCCAACTGATCAACTTGCGTGAGAACATTCTGCACCCTGAAACGGGTGACGCCCCTACACAAGCAACACACAATGTGGCTAACGACGAAGCGAATGCTGCCACGGAAGCTGAAACTGACAAAGAGGCTGCCGACAACACGGAGGACAGCAAAGAGAATGCGGACAATGCGGGTGATGAAGACGCTGCCTCTGACAACGACAGCCCGATAAGCACAGCCTCAGCACCTTGGTGGGGGAACAACTAAAAACACCCACTGCGTGGACGAAACTCGCAAACAAGTTGACGAGTTGATATTACTGTCCGTAAGACAATAACATAGAAAACCTATCCGCAATGCCTACAACCAGGCGTTGCGGATATTTTTTTCGGGAAAAGCGCCCCCCCCATTAAAGGTCGCGTTTGGAGCTTGAATCCGTTCGCATGTTTACGCTTCACCAAAAAGCAATATATTACTATGGCTCACGGATCGCACCGATTGCACGGATTCTTTCGCTCACGCAACGTGCTTTAGCACCACGGAGATGACGGATTTGACGGATTTTGTGAGCATTGCATGCTCACTTCGCCATTAGCTCGTTGCAGCGACCAGGTCCCCTTACTACATAATCTGTGCTAACATATTTCGCCACGGGTACGTTACGGGCCAA
>ERZ1031897.735-NODE-735-length-11761-cov-3.623612_pt1 | contig 11761 bp, 8 predicted proteins | sample MGYA00517881_ERZ1031897 | MGnify/ENA primary metagenome ERZ1031897 (study PRJEB33719, sample SAMN04261280) | wastewater metagenome | biome: rural village; feature: human; material: feces | host: Homo sapiens | place: El Salvador | collected 2013-01-07 ... | reverse complement strand
CGGATGGTATGGAAAAATAGGAAACTGGGCTTCTGAATGCAATAATCAGCCAGTCTATAGTTGGGGATATCCAGCCGATAAACCTTATGGGACATTGTGGAAGACAAGTGGAACATTAGTCGATACATTAAAATATAAATATAACTACAATTTAGAAACATATAATGGTCAAAGTGGCTCACCAATATTTATGGAAGACTCCTCTGGAAACTCTTATGTTTGTGGAATACATACAAGAGGGGAAACTAATTTTAATAGCGGCACAAAAATCACATACTTTATATTCCACTATTTAAATAGTTTTGTGACAACTGATTTACGAGATTATACTTATGAAGCTCTTGATTTATCAATTAAAGCTAAAGTAGGATTAGATTGGTCAATCAATATTACAAATAACTCATCTCATATAAGAGAAGTAACATATAATACAAAAATGTGTTTTTATTCTGATGCTCAAAATTGGTCCAATTTAAAAGATACAAAGATTATTACACTCAAACCATACCAAACAAAAAATGTAATGATTTATTCGAATTGGTTTGCAACATCAATTACCGCATGTTATTACTACAATGGCCATCAAGTAATAACTTATGCAGATAATTTAAATGGAAACAAGACATTAAAACAATACACCAATATTAAATAACCTATGCTTCAAATAATAAATATAAATAAAAAATATGATGGCAACAAAGATTATTCAGTTAAAGATGCTTCTTATACTTTTAACAATAACGGACTATATTTAATAACCGGTTCTAGCGGAGCTGGTAAAACAACACTGCTAGGAATAATGTCTAGAATAGATCAAGAATATGAAGGTGAAATTAAATACAACGATATAACAATAAACAAAACCAATTCAACAAATTATCGCTGTCAAATATCGACAATAGTTTTTCAGGATATAAACTTAATAGATTCATTGAATGTAGAAGACAATCTAAAAATAGCTTTTGAACTGAGTGATGAAAGATATAGTAGAGAGAAATGCACTGAAATATTAAAAAAAGTTAATCTCCCAGACTGGCCAGACGATCTAGATCATTTTCTAAAGAAAAAGACAAGTGAGTTATCCGGAGGTCAAAAGCAACGTATAGCAATTGCAAGGGCAATTATTAGAAAAAGCAAGATTTTGTTTTTAGATGAACCTACATCATCGCTAGATGAAAAGAATTCCAAAGAAATAATTTCAATATTAGCTGGACTAGCAAAAGAAGTCTTGATTATTGTTGTAACACATATTCCTGACTGGTTTAAAGAGCAAAATATAACCGATATTCTCGAGATGGAAAAAGGTGTAATCAAAACACACAAAGCGATTCTAGATAACACCAATGTTCAACTACCAAAGGAAAAGAAAGAGAAAAAGAAGTCTCTCTCTTTCAAAACATCGCTTAAGATTGGATTAAAATCCTTATTTCTTAGACCTGTAAAATTGTTTTTCGCTTTGTTATTAACTGTTATTTCCTTAACTTCTTTTTCTTTGTTTCTCGGACTCAAAAACATAAACACTAATCATGTTTTAATAAACAATCAATTCAATGATAACAACAGCATTTGCATAGTTAGTAGCAACGCAAAAAAGCATCAAGATTTTTTTATTACTAGCACTTATGAAACAAGCGGGTTCTTACCCGAGCAAATCAATACACTTAATTCCAATGATGCACATCGGATATTTGAAGCAAATATATATAGTTCCAATTTTCTTAAAAGAGATTACATTTATAACACTTACAATTATCCATTGATCAGTTTCATAACTAAGAGGACCTTTTCAAATTGTTTTTTAGAATTATGGTCTGAAGATGACCCTAATTTCATCCAAGATGAAAGACTGAAAGATAATACAAATTGTCATTTTCCTTCAAATGATTATGAAGTAGCAATATCGAGTATCTATGCAGAATTTCTTATGAAATATAGCGTCTATGAAGTAAGTAACATAAATGAATTAATAGGAAAATATTTAGGATCTTATAAGATAGTTAATATATATACCACTAGAGATAATTATATATTGAGTCCTTTAGTGGAAAACTTAGACACTGTAACAGCTGAATTGGCTGACTTAAGCAATTCCGACTCATACTCTCAACTACTATATGTCAGACCAGGCTTTTATGAATACTACAAAACTCATCTAAGTTTTTCCGACGATGATGAAGGAGAAGACCAAATAGCCAACTTGCAGACTTCAAAAATAAAAGAAGCGAAAAAAGAAAAAACAATTTATTACTATGCTTACGAAGCAAAAGACAAGCACACTGCCAAAAAAATAACTGATTCTTTAACAATAAAAAAAGACGATTTAATTTATGAGGCAAATGTATTAAACGTTTATAACCAGAGAATATTCAATACAAATATAATGGAAGGACCAGGTGCAATGCTGATCTTCTCTCTTATTATTCTATTCCTTTCAATTTCTATTATTTCTTTAATATTATTATTCTCATCCAATTATAAAAGAGAGATATACACCTATGGAATATTAAAAGCTCTAGGTTGTTCAAACAAAGGAATCGATAAAATAATAATCTTTGAATCAATCATAGTTTCAATATTAGTATTTGCTTCAGTATCAATAGTCACTTCTATAGTGTATTTATTGTTAAACATATATTACCGTATAGAGATGCTAAGCATAGATTGGCTTTTTATCATTACCAATTTCGCTATTATATTATTTATCAGTCTAATAGTTTCCTTAATCAATTTCATTAAAGTAATAAAAACAAATACATCAAAATTATTGAAGAACAAATAAAGCTATGCGACACTGTAGTGCATAGCTTTTTTAAACCTTATCAAATAAACATTATAGCAATCTTCCGTAATGCTTTTTATAGAAATACTTCACAGGTTGAGTCAATAATCCATACAGCAGCACTTGTCCAAATAGAATGACGAGGAATATTGGATTAATAGAAACCATATCAAAAGTAGCATTGACATTAGGAACATAAACTACAAAGAATCCCAATAGACATGATACGACTATTCCTAAAGACAATGTGACGTTAGGCCAAGACTGGATCAAAGGAATTCTATCAGTTCTCAAGAAAGCATAGACGACATTCTGCGTTATCAGTGATTCTAAGAAGAATCCGGTTTGGAAAGTCATCATAAAAGTTATATATTCATCGGATGTCTCAGCCCAGTTCCAGTTGAACATTCCACTTTGGAAAGCCCAGTTGATAGTGTCACCAGTTGAATTCATATTCACGACCATTAATGGAGAGATGAAGTACATCAAGAAAGCAAATGTGATCATATCGATGCAAGAAGATAACGGCCCGAATGCAAACATAAACGATCGTATTTGTTTGACTGAGAAATCCAAAGGCTGCATTATATTTCTCTCATCTACCGAATCGAAAGGAATCATAGAACAAGAAACATCAGTGATGATATCCAACAAGATGATTTGTAAAGCTTGCATTGGAATAAATGGAATCCAAATAGCTCCGATCATTTGAGAAATCATATTTCCGAAGTTTGAAGAAGTCTGGCCTTTCAAATACTTCATCATATTTACATATGATTTTCTTCCTTCGATAATTCCATCTCTCAAAACATTCAAATCATTCTCCAACATGATGATATCGGCTGATTCCTTAGCTATATCAGTTGCATCCTTGAATGAAATTCCGACATCAGCAGCATGTAAAGCAGCTGCATCATTGATTCCATCACCCATGAATCCGACAGTATGTTTATTTCTTTGAAGACTTGTAACAATTCTGCTCTTGTCATCGGGTGACAACTTAACGAACAAATTACATTCCTCAACCTTTTTAGTCAATTCATCATCGCTCATCTCTCTAATCTCATCACCAGATAACACTTTAATATCATCAAACCCGGTAGCTCTACAAACAGCTCTGGCAGCCGGCTCATTATCTCCGGTTAATACTTTAACTGTAACACCAAAGTTTCTAAGGCCATCCAAAGCTTCCTTAGTCGAGGCTTTAGGCGTGTCTTCAAAACATATATATCCAGCAAAGACCAAGTCAGATTCATCCGATACTGTTATCGAATCTTTATCTGTATCCTTAGTAGCCATCAATATTGTTCTTCTACCTTTCAAAGATTCTTTATCGGCAGTGAGCTTAATCTTAGCTATATCATCATCAGTAATAGGTCTTTTTCCTTGTGATGTTTTGATAAAGCCCAATGTCTTTATCATAGAATCAGTAGCACCTTTCACAACCATAAATTTAGCACCGGTGTGATCCTTTAATAAAACAGTTAATCTCTTTCTATCAAAGTCGAAAGGAATTTCATCAAGCTTTACTAATCCTTCAGTCAACGATTCATAAAATGATCTATCTGATTCAGCATATGCAACAATCGATTTATCTATAACAGACTTAATTCCAGTTTGGGAATACGAATTTAAGAAAGCGAGGCGAAGAACACGTGGAGATGAAACACCATCAAAGTTAAAATACTCAGCTAATGTCGAGCTATTTTCAGTAAGTGTTCCTGTTTTATCCGTACAAAGAACATCCATGGCTCCGAAGTTTTGGATAGAGTTGATATCCTTTACTATAACTTTCTTTCCAGACATCTTGACTGCACCTTTAGCTAGATTAGCTGCAACTTGCATAGGGAGAAGTGCGGGAGTGAGTCCAACAGCTACGGACATAGCAAACATCAAAGCTTGAATCCATTGCTTATAATCGTTATATCCTGAAACTACCAACCCTTCTGATGTTATATGAATACCACAACCATCGATGATAAAGATAAGAGGAACCATAACCACCAAGAAACTCATGAGCATCTTAGCGACTGAATCGACACCTTTTTCAAAAGCAGTCTTTCCTTTTTTCTCTACTACTTTTTCTCTCAAAGCACCAAAAACTGTTTTATTTCCGACATTGACTATACAAACCTCGCCTCTTCCAGACACAACATTAGATCCTTCAAAAGCTAAAGAAGAGACATCGAAAGGATTTGCTTTTGCTAAATTTCCATTATATGAATTAGTATTCTTTTCAACAGGTTGTTGTTCACCAGTCAAAGCAGATTGTGAAACGAATAAATCTTTAGCAGCTACAACTCTAACATCTGCTGGCAGCATATCACCAGCACCGATTCTAACTATATCTCCAACAACCAATTGATCGTTAGGAAGCTCGATTACTTTTCCATTTCTGATGACTGTCGAAGTATTCTCTGTCATGGATTTCAATGAAGCAGCTGAGCGAAGAGATTTAGTCTCTTCCACAAAACTTACAGTTCCGGAGAGAAGAACCATTATGATTATTATCAAAGGAGTAACCCACCAAGTAGCTTTATCTTCAGCAGTACCTCCAGGAAGCCAAGCGACAATAGCTGATATGATAGCTACAACTAGCAAAATTAATGAAAAAGGAGAAGTAAATGCTTTGAAAAGCCTATGAAAAACACCATTACTTTTGATCTTAGTAACTGTGTTTGCTCCATATTTTTCTCTATTGGCTTCAACAGTTTCGTCATTTAAGCCCGTCTTTTCATCCACACCGATATCCTTGAAAAAATCAGCTATAGACAAACTACTAGCTCTCAAAAGTCTATCTCGATCTTCTTTACTTTGAACAACTCCAGTCTTTGCTATTTTTTGAGCATTAGCCTTGTTAATCAAATTTTCTTCCTTGACTATTTTTTTATTAGCCTTGGCTTCTTTCCAATCTTTGAGACCCATGGGTTTACCCTCCTTTCAATAAAAAACTTATGGCAAGTCAAATGCCATAAGGATAATTTACTCGTGAGTAAACCTTATGACGCTTGAGCTTACGCTCTCAGTGGTATTAGAACTTTTCTATCCCATACCTTGGCTTCGATTAAGGGATGCTGACCGTCTAAAGAAGTCTCCTTCAATAGCCGGCGAAAGTCCATGTCCGACTGAGTAACCTGGCCTTGCTTAAGGCAAAAGAACAATAGCACTCACAAAGATAAAATACAATATAAAAGAGCTTTATTTCTTATCTTTTTCATTCATTTCCTTTATATCCTCATCAAACTTCTTTATGAAATAAAAACTGATAAGGCATTCATATAAAAGAGCAAAGGCAAATTCAATCCAATCAAATATTTTCTCATATGGATAATAGTATTCATAAACAATCAAAAATAATTTTATGATATTTATTTTTTGTAGTTGAAGCAGATAATTTAATATGAGCATAAGATTATCTAATTTAATAGTACAAACATTTATATTTGACTCTCCACAATCAAAATCGATGAAACCTTTTATTCTAAATCTAAAAACATTTTTATCATCTTTTTTATCTAAAATGAATTCATTAAGAATAACAAATGTGTATTTTTATACACATTAAGCTTAATATCATTCATTTTATCCATCAGTTGAATCAAATCTATGAGAAAATGGTGAAACTTTGAAAGAGAGGAAACAAAAATGGAAAACAAAATCAAAGATTTCTTGCCTAATGTGTTCGGATACGACACTATCAAAAAACAACTAAAAGAAGTTTATGACCAGTATATGGATAGATTAAGAAATGGAAAGGATATCTCAGATCTACCCAAAGGATTTGTTTTCTATGGAGAGCCTGGAAATGGTAAAACTTTGATATGTAGAGAATTCTCAAAGATTTTTAACTGCCCAGTTATCAATCTTCAATGTGACCTAGATAATATAAACAAAGAAATAGTCGATGCATATACTAAAGCTAGAAAGAACAAATTATCAATAGTAATAGTCGATGAAATTGACAATTTGTTAGGACTAAATTGTTGGGGTGAAGTAGATCCTAAATTCCTTAGAGCTTTTCAATCTCAAATGGATGGATTTGATAAGAACACTTCTGTAATCACACTTGCAACATCAAACTCATCTCCTCAAGATTGGCCTGAGTCATTAGTTAGAGTTGGAAGATTGGAAAAGAAATATTGTATGAGCAGTTCAACTATAGTTGAAGATTTAATAGATGGATTCAGCAAGAAATACAATGTTCCTGTAACTGCCGATGAAAAAGAAGAATTAAAATATGAGTTCAAGAAAATAAACATTACTAAAATAGAATCCATATTTAGTCAAGCAAGTATAAAATACGGAGAAAAAACAAAGCTGAATGATATTTTGAAAATATTAGATGAGATGGATTTAGTAGATCATAACCACGAAGAGCCTGACAATATCGAAAGGATGACCGCAATACACGAAGCAGGTCATGCACTCTATTTGCAATCATATTGTAAAAGGATATCTTTTTTGAGAACTAGAATAGTAGATAACATCAATGCAGAAACTCTATCTTCTGATAAATTCTCTACCGAGAGATTAGACAGAGAAACATTAGAAGAAAGTATCGACACAAGTCTAGCTGGAATTGCTAGTGAAAAATTAATCTTAGGCAAGTATGATGTAGGGGGTGGCAGCGATTTGACTAAGGCATTAAAACTAATCGACAACTTGCTATGCCGTGGATCTATTTTGGATCCATCATGCCATTATGCCCACTCTGAAGAAATATCGTATTTGTTGAAATTTAAATACGAAAGAATTAAAAGAAAGTATTTAAAAAGCGAATTCAACAAAGTATATAAACAATTAAAGAAAGAAAAGAAACAAATAATTAAAATAGCTGATTTCATGCAGAAAAATATAGGAATCAATTCCATACAATTAAAAGAGTTGCTATCAGATTAAATATATATGTCAAAGTCTTAGCCAATCCTAAGGCTTTTTTATTTTTATTTGGATATTGATTTTCATTTATCAAACCATTATATTAAAACTGCTATCCCGAAAGGGTGTGTAGTGGTAAATCCACAGGTGACTTACAAGATTCCGTTAGACCTTATATAAGGTGACGACGGCAGAAAAGGAGCAATCCTTTTCAGGCGACAAACTATTTAAAGATAGAACTCTTGAAAGGACCGGTGATTTACAATGAAAAAGTTCTTATCTAATTATTACTTAATTATTTTGACAATTGTTGTTGGAATATTAGCTTTAATATTTCAATTTGGATTCCAGTTGAATCTAGTCTCTCTTATCCTCATCCATTCATGTGCTGCAATTTTTGTAGTTATTACTGTCGTAAGTATGATAAAAGATTTAATAAAAGGACATGTAGGATTAGATATTTTAGCTTTGACTTCTATTATTTCTACTCTATTTGTCAATGACACCATAAACGGAATTACTATCGAAGGTTATTGGGCTTGTCTTATGATAATGATTATGATGGCTTCTGGTCAGGCCTTAGAGTCTTTCTCTTCAAGGAAAGCAAATAAAGAATTGACTGAGCTCATAAATAAGACACCTAAAGTTGTTCATCTATTGACCGATAGCGGGTATTGTATGGATATAGACATAAAAGAAGCAAAAATAGGTGATTTGTTTTTGATAAAGCCTAATGAAACAGTTCCATTGGATTCGACGATAATCGATGGAAACTCACCATTCAACATGTCTTCTCTAACAGGAGAAAGTATTCCAGAATCAAAAAAAGTAGGAGACAAAATACTATCAGGATTTATAAATGGTGATGCTCCTATTATTGCTAAAGTCGATAAAAAAGATGCTGATTCTCAATATCAAACTATCGTTAAATTAGCTAAAGAAGTAGATAAAAAGCCATCTAAATTTGTAAAGATGACTGATAAATTAGCAATTCCATTCACTATTGTTTCTTATCTACTAGCAGGATTAGGTTGGCTTATTGCTTATATTACAAATCCATCAATCTCATTGATGGATGGCTTTACTAGATTTGTCGAAGTATTGGTAGTCGCTTCTCCTTGTCCTTTATTATTAGCAGCTCCGATTGCAATGATTTCAGGAATATCGCAAGCCTATAAAAAGAACATCTTAATAAAAGATCCTATCGCATTTGAAAAACTAGCAAATACTAAGACTTTTGCTTTTGACAAAACAGGAACTCTAACCATTGGAAAACCATCGATTTCAAAAATAGAAACTATAGATGATTATTCAAAAGATGATTTGCTCTTATATATGGCTAGTCTTGAAATTAATTCCAATCACATCTTTGCTAAATCTATAATAGAATCATCAAATCAAACAAATCTATTAAAAGCGTCTGATATCAAAGAATATCCGGGAAAAGGAGTTGAAGGGTTTATAGACGGAGTTAAATATAAAGTAGGAAACAGATCTTTTGTATCTTTAGATGATAATATAGAAAAAGGTGAAACATTAGTAGGATTATCAGTAATTGATAATCCTGTCGGATATATCATCTTTAGAGATAAACTTAAAAAAGATACAAAAGAAGCTTTATCTTCATTAAGAGATCTTAATGTCAATAAGATCATCATGCTTACCGGTGATAACGAGAAAACTGCTTCTAGAATCGCAAAAGAAGCTGGAATTGATAAATACTATTCATCTCTATCGCCCCAGGACAAATTAAATATAATAACTTCTGCAAGTGATGACGATAGACCTATAGCAATGGTAGGAGATGGAATAAACGATACACCTTGCTTAGCAAATGCAGACATAGGAATAGCAATGCAAAGCGGAAATGATGGTGCTATCAGTGAGGTCAGCGATATCATCATTTTAAATGATTCGATAGATAGCATTGTATTAGCTAAGAAAATATCAATAAATACTTTAAAAATAGGAAGACAAGCTGTTTTAATAGGAATAACAACTTGCATAATATTAATGATAGTTGCAACGTTTGGAGTACTTCCCGCCATCATAGGTGCTATATGTCAGGAAGGAATAGATTTGATTTCTATTTTATGGGCCTTGAGAGCTCATAAACAAGTAAAATAAATTCAATATAATGGCGGCCCAACAGGTACGGTATTTGAACTTTTAAGCTCATTCAGATTGATTATGGTCTTCTCGCCAAGAAAGTTGAAGAACACCATCATGTCCTCATCCTTATCGAGGAATACGGAGTTCACAAAATGACCGATGGCTTTTCTTCTTTCTTCTATTGAGGAATTCTCATCGTAAACACCCTGATTTCGGATAAGGAATTCAATTTGCTCTTGGGTCAAATGCGGATTCCTTGTTTGGACCTTCAAGATCTCCTCTCTCGTCTGATCCAATTCTTTCTTGAGCTCTTTCAATCTGTCCTTGACCAATTCGATGGTCGAATCCCCGTCCTCCAAGGCGGTCATGAGATTCCTGATCTTGTTTTCCCGTTTTGTTTCGTTGGATTCGAGGACGGCAAGCTCGTTGCTTTTGGAATCCTGAGAATCAAAGAGAGCTTTGGAAAGTTTCTTTATGAAGCTGAAACATCATAGAGTGGGATTTTGTGAGCAGATGGCAAAAGAAATCGAAGCCTATAGGAAGACATGTTTCAGTGGTGTAGAACCAGATTCCGAAGAAACTATTGCTTTGTCGGAAACAGCAAAGGATCTTATAGAGAAGATTGAACGCGTGGAAGGATTATCCAGAAAACTGGATTCGATGGCAGAGAAAAACAAGAACTACAGACATCTATTGACCATACCAGGTGTCGGGCCGAAGATTGTGTCCACGATTTTCTCGGAAATAGGAGATCTAAGCTCCTTTCCGAGTGGGGACAAACTTGCCAGCTTTGTTGGAATAGTTCCTCAAACAAAACAATCAGGAACCTCGTACGGATTACATTCGCCAATATCCAAAAAAGGCAATCCCAGGGTAAGAGTGATGTTATTCCTTGCTGCAAAATGTGCCCTTTATTGCAGGGAAGACAATAAGTTCAAAAGGTTCTACTCTCGTCTAACTTCAACCAACGAAAAAAGGGCTGCACTTTCCCCAAAGCAAGCCCTTATAGCAGTTGCCCACAAGATTCTTTTGGTAATGAGAGCACTGGTTGTAGATCAGACAGACTTCAAATCGGATTAGAAGTCTGACAGACTTATTCTACTTCATAAGGGCTGAAATCAAGCAACTTGATAATTCAGGTTGCCTATTTTCGCATGCTTTTTATTCTTGCTTTTTTAATTGAAAATATACTTGCTTTTTTATTATCTAAGGTTTGAATTTTGAAGACACAAAAATATTAATTTTGAAAAATTTCATTTTATAAAAAAGATAAAAGGTTGTATAAAGTTGTCTTATTAAAAACTTAAAATGCACTTTCAAAAGAATAAACAAAAAGGAGACATAATTTTTAAATTTAATAACGCTTCATCTGCTTATCAAACAACTTCTTTCCCTCCACAAAGCTTAACTCTGGATGCCTTGATAAGAAATTATAAAGTTCTGGATCTTTTTGATATCTCTTTTGCTTTTCAATGGAGAAGGACTGCAATTTCTCATATAAATAAGGATTCTTATTCCAATATGTAAGCTCTAAATAGGCTGCTAATAAGATCAAATGTTGCTTGAATCGACACATGATTGGATTACTCCCATTGTTATACGCAATTTCAATTAGACACTCCCCGCCACACATCTTTTTAAAGGGCAATCTAGACAACGTCTTACTTGCGCAATCAAATTGTCTTTAAAAACCTGTGTTAAATTATTTTTCAATGCAAACATAGAATCACAGGTTGCAGATGAACAAGGATAAACATTTCCATCTAAATCACAAGAGAATCTTGAGATAGCAGCATCACATCTATTCATGGTTCTAAAGCCACCAAAGGCTCGATTTAAATATCTTCCAAAGAAATCCTCGCCGTTCATTAAACAGTAGAAAATTTTTTCATCATTCTTATTAATACATTCCATTAAATATGAGCTTAAATTATCGTACTCTTTTTCCCAAGACTTCTCTGTATCCTTAGTAAATCCATATTCTTTACCTCT
>ERZ1031897.733-NODE-733-length-11779-cov-3.335807_pt1 | contig 11779 bp, 10 predicted proteins | sample MGYA00517881_ERZ1031897 | MGnify/ENA primary metagenome ERZ1031897 (study PRJEB33719, sample SAMN04261280) | wastewater metagenome | biome: rural village; feature: human; material: feces | host: Homo sapiens | place: El Salvador | collected 2013-01-07 ... | reverse complement strand
CGGTCCGTATTTTGACTTGCTGCCGACTGTAACCGACAGAGAAAATTTGAGCCTGTGGGCTGATATCGGCGTGATATTTCTATTGTTTGGGTTGGGACTTGAATTTAGCTTTAAAAAGATGATTAACGTTGGTAAAGCGGCGATGATTACGGCTAATGCCAATATTTTATTTATGCTGTTTTTGGGATATAACACCGGTTTGCTGCTGGGCTGGACAACTATGGACAGCTTTTTTTTAGGCAGTATGATTTCTATGTCGTCAACCACGATTATTATCAAAGCTTTTGATGATTTAAATATTAAAAAACAAAAATTTACGGACTTAGTATTTGGCGTATTGATTGTAGAAGATTTAGTGGGTATTTTACTGTTGGTTCTGTTGCCGACAATCGCTTTAGGTTCTACGATTGACGGCGAAGCGCTGCTGTTCAGCACCGGCAAGCTGATTTTGTTTTTGGTGCTGTGTTTTGTGACCGGCATATATTTAGTGCCGACGCTTTTGAAAAAAATAGACAGCTTTTTGAATGACGAACAGCTGCTTTTGGTGATAATTGCCTTGTGTTTCGGCATGGTGGCGCTGGCTAACTATTCCGGTTTTTCATCGGCTTTGGGTGCTTTTATTATGGGGTCTATTTTGGCTGAAACACCGTTGATTGAGCGTATAGAAAAAACAATAAAGCCTCTTAAAGATTTTTTTGGTGCTGTGTTTTTTGTTTCGGTCGGCATGATGGTTAATCCGGCAATGTTTGTTGAATATGCATGGCCGATTTGTGTGATTACTTTTATTGTTATGGTGGGCAAAGTCGCATTTTCATGCTTTGGTTTTGTGGTTTCGGGACAGCCTTTGAAAACGGCAGTGCAGGGTGCTTTTTCATTGGCTCAAGTCGGTGAATTTGCTTTTATTATTGCCAGTCTCGGTATGAGTTTGGGTGTGTTGCACAAGCAGGTGTATCCGATTATTGTGGCTGTATCGGTTATCACAACTTTCTTTACGCCGATGATGATAAAATTTGCCGAGCCGATGTTCAGCGTGATTAAACGCTATTTGCCGGAAAAATGGCAGAAGTTTTTAGCACAGCACGCAGCAGGGCAAAAAGAAACTAAAAGCGAAGAGCGTTTATGGAATATGCTGCTGAAAAACTATTTGCTGCGGTTAATACTGTTTATTATGATTAACTCAAGCTACTTTGTACGGCCGTGGGTACATCAATATTTGCCGAATATGGCGGCGAGGGCTGTGGTTACTGTTATTACGCTGCTGCTGATGTCGCCGTTTTTGAAGGCGCTCATCGGCTGGGAAACAGTTTTGCCGGTAGTGCTGTCCGAAAAAATACGTCCACTGTCAGATATTTCGCACAAGCTGTTTAAGGTTAATATCGGCGAAAATAAGATGGTGCAGAAAGTAAAAGATACATTATTGTGTTCTTATGAAAGTGAAAATATTAAAAATCTGTTTGTTTCCAACAATCAGGTAGCAACGGTTTATTATAAGCTGTGGAAGGCTAAAAAGGCGAATCGGTTGCCGCTGCTGTTTTTAACCAGCTTCCGCATGCTGATTGTCTGCTTTTTTATTATGACGGTAGTTCATCAGTTTTTAACTGAAAACAGCAAAGTCATTTTTTGTTTGGTGCTGATTTCTTTAGTTATGCTGTCGCAGTCGCGCTGGCTGTTTGAACAGTATATGAAAATTGAAAAACAGTTTCTGGATAATTTGAACGGAGGTACCGGAAAAGAAACAGAAAACAAAGAGCCTAAAGATGAAAAGCGGCAGGTTTAAGTTATGCGTATTTCTAAAAATTCAGTTTTACAGCGCTTCTTTCAGCCATTCGCGGATTTGTTGGTTTTCGATTTTTAGCAGAGTTTCATTCAGATAGGCTTCAATCAGAATCTGCTTTGCGTCTGCTAAGGCTATTCCTCTGGTTTGCATATAAAACAGCTGTTCTTTATCCAAATCGCCGCTGGTAGCGCCATGCGAACATTTTACATCATCGGCAAAAATTTCCAGTTCAGGCTTGCAGTCAACTTCGGCGTTGTCGCTTAAAAGCAAAGCGCGGTGCAGCTGATAGCCTTCAGTCTGTTGAGCGTTCGGCTCTATATGAATTTGGCCTTGAAAAACTCCGCGGCTGCTGCAGTCAAGTACACCTTTTACCAATTGGTTAGAGGTTGTATGAGCCGCTAAATGGCGGATGTTTGTCGTTATATCGGAATGACCGTTATTATATAAGCGATAAACGCCGTTTACGTTTGCTTCCGCACCTTCTTGCTGCAGCTGAACATACGATTCGCTGCGGGCTAGACGGCATTCGCTCTGCGCGCAAAAAGCATTATATCTGCCGTTTTGGCGGACAATAACGCTGTTTAGGGCAATATGCAGCGCCGAAGAGGATTCTTTGACACGTTTATAATGCGTCAAAACCGCTTCATTGCCGACATATATTTCATTGACAATATTGTTAAAATAAAATTCATTATCGCCGGAAAAATCTTCCAACAAAGTCAGCTGCGCGCCGCTTTCCAAAACAATCAGATTGCGTACGTTTTGCCACAAATTTTGCCCATGCGAATGGTATGCGAGCAATATCGGTTTTTCAATTATGGTATTGCGTTCCGCCACAATCATTAAACCTTGTTCCAAATAAGCTGTATTGAGGGCGGCAAACGGGAAATTTTCTATATCAAATGATTTGTTCAGGTATTTTTGCGCATCTTTATCATAAATCGCTTCAATCAGTGGTTTTATAATAAGGCCGCGCGGTGTATCCAGATGCTCTATATCCGGTTTGCCGTTGCAAAAATGAACTTTAATCACCTTAAAAGGCAAATTATTGGTATCAAAACAATGACATTCGCCGTGACAGCTGCATTTGTGCGGTTCGGTGTCAATAATTAAATCATCAAAAACGGATTCTTTTATATAAGAATATTTCCAGGCATCCGTTTTGGCGGTTGGCAATCCTGCCCTTTCAAAAGCCGATAAGCCTTTTTCGCGCAGACCGACCAACAATGGTATATTGCCGCCCCAAAGTTCAATATTTTGCCGTGTTAAACTCATTTAGGCCGCCTTTATAAATTGAGTGTAGCCGTTGTTCTCTATTTCTTGCGCTAAAGACATATCACCGGAACAGATAACGTGACCGTCAGCGTAAACATGTACATAATCAGGCTGCAAATAAGTCAAAAGCTTAACATGGTGGGTGATGACCAAAAGGGAAGTATCTTTGGTACGCAGGCGGTTGACGCTTTCAGCTACAATTTTTATAGCATCCACGTCAAGTCCGGAATCTGTTTCATCAAGAATAGCTAAATCAGGCTCTAGCAGACTCATCTGCAAAGCTTCCAAGCGTTTTTTTTCGCCGCCGGAAAAACCAACGTTCATTTCCCGTTTCAGCATTTCTCCGCTGATGTTTAGTTCTTTAGCCTTATTCCGTAAAAGTTTCAGAAATTCGGCAGCATCTAGTTCTGCTAAATTCATTGCTTTACGTTTGGCGTTTACGGCATGTTTCAAAAAACTGCTGCAGCTGACGCCGGAAATAGCCACCGGTGCCTGCATGCTTAAAAAAAGGCCCAGCCAAGCCCGTTCTTCCGGTTTTAAAGCAAGTAAATCTTGTCCTTTAAACACAGCGCTGCCGGCCGTTACTTCATAATCCGGCTTGCCGGCCAAAACATAAGATAAAGTGGATTTTCCGGCGCCGTTCGGCCCCATAAGTGCATGAACTTCGCCTTTGTTAATAGTCAGGTTTAAGCCTTTGATTATTTCTTTTTCTGGCACGCGGGCGCATAAATTTTTAACTTCTAACAAATTTTCTGACATGGTAAAATCCTTTATCCTACGCCCCCTTCAAGGCTGATATTTATAAGTTTAGCCGCTTCTATGGCAAATTCCATCGGCAAATGCTGCATAACTTCTTTGCAAAAGCCGTTCACAATAAGTCCGATTGCTTCTTCTTCGCTAATTCCGCGCTGTTGACAATAAAACAACTGTTCATCGCTGATTTTTGAAGTGGTAGCCTCGTGTTCCAAAACCGCAGATTTATTTTTGTTGGTAATATACGGTACAGTATGCGAGCCGCAAGTCGAACCAATCAGCAGACTGTCACACTGCGAATAGTTACGGGCGTTGTCGGCATTTTTGCTCACAGCTACCAAACCTCGATAAGTTTGGTTGGAGTGACCGGCGGAAATACCTTTGGAAATAATTTTCGAGGTGGTGTTTTTACCAATATGAATCATCTTTGTTCCGGTGTCTGCCTGCTGATGATTGTTGGTTATTGCCACCGAATAAAACTCTCCTGAAGAATTATCGCCTTCCAGCACACAAGACGGATATTTCCAAGTCACGGCCGAGCCGGTTTCAACCTGCGTCCAAGAGATTTTAGCATTGCGGCCGCGGCAGGCAGCTCTTTTGGTCACAAAGTTATAAACACCGCCTTTACCGTCTTTATCTCCCGGATACCAGTTCTGCACAGTGGAATATTTAACTTCGGCGTCGTTTAAAACCACAATTTCAACAATAGCGGCATGCAGCTGATTTTCATCACGCTGCGGAGCGGTGCAGCCCTCCAGATATGAAACATAGCTGCTGTCTTCGGCAATTATCAAAGTGCGTTCAAACTGACCGGTATTTTTGGCGTTTATGCGGAAATAGGTGGAAAGTTCCATCGGGCAGGTAACGCCTTTGGGAATATAAACAAATGAACCGTCGGTAAAGACTGCTGAATTTAAGCAGGCAAAAAAGTTATCGGTATAAGGCACTACCGAACCCAGATATTTTTGCACTAAATCCGGATGTTCTTTAACAGCCTCGGAAATAGAACAAAAAATAATTCCCTTATCGGCCAGCCGTGCGCGATATGTTGTGGCAACCGAAACGCTGTCAAACACGGCATCCACAGCCACACCGGATAATACTTCCTGTTCTTTAAGAGGAATACCCAGACGATTATAGGTGTCTAACAGATTTTTATCTACTTCATCTAAACTTTTTGGCTGAGCCTTTTGCACAGGAGCAGCATAGTAGCTCAGGTTTTGATAATCTATTTTGTCATACACCAGTTTAGCCCATGCAGGTTCTTTCATAGTCAGCCAGTGGCGATAGGCTTTCAAACGGCGTTCCAAAAGCCAGTCCGGTTCGCCTTTTTTGGCCGAAATAAAGCGAATAATATCCTCATTCAGGCCTTTAGGCGCGGTATCTGCCGCAATATCAGTCACGAAGCCGTATTTATATTTGCTGCCGCTAAAATCTTCTATTTCCGGTTTTTCTGCCAATTTATGACTATCCTTAATATTTTTGTTTTTAAAAACTGATGCATAATACGTAAAATAAGTAAAAAAATCAATACTTGTTTACTTAATATTTATTTATTCAGAGTAATCTTGCAAAGAGTAGAAAAGGATAAAAAATGATTTATGTACTGTTTGGACTGATTCTTGCTTTAGCAGTTTATGCGGTTTTACTGCATTTGAAACTGCATGAAATGAAAGAACTTGTGCAGGAAAGCAATATTTTGGCAGATTCGGAAAATGCCCGCGGTCAGCAATCATATTATTTAAAGTTCAATATAGATAAAGATTTGAAAATAACTCAGGTGAACGGTGATACGCTGAAATACGGAAGCTATAACCGGGAGAATCTGATTGGGCAAAGTGTTTTGGGGACATTATTGAAAGATGTTCCTGCCAACAGAGAAATGCTGGAAGAAACCTTCAGACAGCTGAAAAGAAAAAAGCGCATTATTTCTTCGGAACAAATTTTACAAAAGTCAGACAGTACGAAAATTCCGGTTTTGCTGCGTGCCCGTCCGATTTTGAACGAACTTCTGCAATGCAAAGGCATTAGTTTTTGGGGATATCCGCTTAAACAGCAGCTGAATTTGGAAAAACAGCTGAAACAAGTGCAGGAGCAAGATCAGCTTATCGGCGATATTTTGAACGCAGAAAGTTTTTATAAGTATTTGGACGAACGCGTAAAAATTTGTAACCGTTATAATCGGCCGCTGCTGCTGATTGTGGTGGAATTGGCTGATATCTATAATTTTATCAATAAAGGATTCAGCTTTGAAACCGGTGACAAAATGCTGCGTCTGGCGGCGGATGCATGCATTGAAAGTACGGGAAAAGACGCTAAAATCGGGCGCTTTGAACACACTAAAATCGGTATTGTTTTAGAAAAATTTCCTGACGATAAAATTGGAGAGCTGACGCAGACTTTGTGGGAAAAATTGATAGGAAATATCCGCAAACTGAATGTGGATAAGGTAAATGCCGGTATGGTCTGTATTTATTACGCTCGCCGCAAGAATAATGACGAAGCCGAGAATATGCTTTCGCGCACCCGCAAATATTTGAGTAACAGCCGAGCGATTCATCGCTATGGAATTGGAACAAGAGATAAAAAATAATGTTAAACGCAGCAACCGGCATTAAAAAATTTTTAGGCATGGCGGCAATGCTGTTTTGTCTGACCGGATGTGTCGGGCGAAATTGGGTTTGGAACAGCTGGGGTTCCGGCAATTCCGTTGTGGTTCAGCGCGGCGATACGCTCTATAGCATTTCCCGCCGTTACGGTGTACCGTTGAAAGATTTGATTAACGCCAATAATTTGCATGCGCCATATACTTTGCGAGTAGGACAAAGCTTAAATCTGCCGGCAAAGCAATATCACATAGTGCAGCGCGGCGATACGCTTTATAGCATTGCCCGTCAGCATAATGTTGATGTGACTTCGCTAAGCCGGGTTAATAATATGCAGACGCCGTATTCTTTGAATGTCGGCGACAGATTAGTGCTGCCGGCTTCGGTGGGAACAGTTCCGTCCGCTTCATATTCTTCGGTTTCTGCTTCAACGGCAAATTCTGTTTCTTCAACAGTTAAAACTGCTTACACGCCCGCAAAATCGGCGCCGATAACCGATAGCTATGTGGCTCCTAAAGCCCGCAAAACAAAATTTGACTGGCCGGTTAGGGGAAAAATTATATCAGGCTATGGTAATTTAGGCAGCGGCCGCAAAAACGACGGCATAAATATTAAAGCAGCGCTGGGAACTAATGTAAAGGCCGCAGATTCTGGAACAGTCGCCTATGCCGGCAACGAACTTAAAGGTTTTGGCAACTTGATTTTGATTAAGCATGTTGACGGTTGGATAACGGCTTATGCTCATAACGACAGGCTGTTTGTTAAAAAAGGACAGAAAGTTACACGAGGCGAAAAAATCGCCACTGTAGGCAGTACCGGCAGCGTGACTACGCCGCAGCTGCATTTTGAAGTTCGTTCCGGTAAAAAAGCCGTAAATCCGCGCCCATACCTTCCGTGAAGCTTAAAAATTCCGTTAATAACTTGAAATTTTAGTTTTTTCTCACAATAAATTGATGTAAAACTATGGCATAAATTTATGTGAAAGGAGAAAAATATGCTGATTAGTAATGCTTTTGCCGCGGCCGGAGAGGCCGGAATGCAAAGCGGTTCTATGGCTGTTACATTGACACAGCTCGGTTTGATTTTAATAATTTTTTACTTTTTCCTCATTCGTCCGCAAACCAAAAAAATGAAGGAACATACGGCGATGGCGGAAGGATTGAAAGTCGGTGACAGAGTTTTGACCAGCGGCGGTATCTATGGTAAAATTACCAAGCTTAACGGTATGGAAGTTACGGTGGAAATTGCTGCAGGCGTAAATGTGGTGGTTGAACGCATGACTATCAGCGGCGTTGTTGCTCCAGAAACAAAACAGGCCGAAACAAAGCCTGTTAAAACAAAAGCTAAAAAAACAAAATAAAAGGAATATCAGATGTATAAGTTATCTCTGCAAAGAATTTTAATTATCATCGGTATCTGCTTGGTTGGCGTGTTTTTTGCGATTCCAAATATTTTATCGAATCCGCAGAATCTACCAAAGTGGTGGCAGCCGATTAGTTTGGGGTTGGACTTGCAAGGCGGTTCCAGTTTGCTGCTGCAAGTTAAAATGGATGATGTTCTCAAAGATAAAATGAGCACGCTTGAAGATTCTGTGCGTCAATCTTTGCGCGAACATAAAATTCGCTATCAGGATTTAAAATCTTCGGACAAAGGCGTATTCGTAAAAATTTCTGATTATGCCGCCCGCGACAAAGCAAAAGAAGCTTTTCGCAAGCTTGATCAAGGTTTGGAGGTGACAGATGACGCCAACGGCGAAGGTTTGGTGACAATTACCTATAGCGAACAGGCTATTACTGCTTTGAAATATCAGGTAATTGACCAATCTATCGGTATTGTGCGCCGCCGTATTGATGAACTCGGCACCAAAGAGCCTAGCATTCAGGGGCAGGGTACAGACCGTATTTTGGTTCAACTGCCGGGCGTGCAGAATCCGGAAAGCGTGAAAATCCTTTTGGGTAAAACCGCTAAAATGTCTTTCCACTTGGTAGATGAAACCACCAGCGTGGCTCAGGCTAAACGCGGTAAAATCAGCAAAACTTCACGCGTAATGAACGGTTCGGAAGGCGAACAGTATGTGGTTATCAAAAAGCCGGTAGTCGGCGGCGAAAATCTTACTGATGCCCGCGTTTCATTTGCCGACGGTATGCCGGTTGTAAGTTTCCGTTTCAATACTTTGGGCGGACGTAAATTTGGTGAAGTTACAAGCAACCATGTCGGTGAAAGATTGGCTATTGTTTTGGATAATGAGGTTATCTCCGCTCCAAATATTCAAGGGCCGATTACCGGCGGCAGCGGTATCATTACCGGTAACTTTACCACAAAATCAGCCAACGATTTGGCTCTGCTGCTGCGCTCCGGCGCTTTGCCTGCTCCTCTGGAAGTTATGGAAGAAAGAACAGTCGGAGCCGGTTTGGGAGCTGATTCTATTCATGATGGTGTTATTGCTTCCATCGTTGGTTTGATTGCGGTGGTTGTGTTTATGGTTGCCGCATACGGCTTGTTTGGCGTAATGGTTGATATTACAGTGTTGCTTAATATTGTTTTGATGCTCGGTATTATGAGTTTTATCGGCACAACTTTAACCTTGCCTGGTATTGCCGGTATTATCCTGACTATGGGTATGGCTGTTGACGCCAACATCTTGATTTTTGAACGTATGCGCGAAGAAGTAAACAAAGGCCGCTCTATCCGTGATGCCATTACTTTGGGCTTTACCGAAGCTTACCGCACGATTGTCGACTCTAATTTGACAACAATGGTAGCCGGTTTTGTATTGTTCTATTTCGGCAGCGGACCGGTCAGAGGTTTTGCCGTAACTTTGATTATCGGTATCATTACATCTATGTTTACATCAGTAACGGTCAGCCGTTTGTTGGTAGAAGCTTGGATGGCTAAATTTAAACCGACTAAACTTCCACTATAAAAGAAAAGGATAATAAAAAATGAAAATATTTAGTTGGATTATAAAAGATACAAGTATTGATTTTTTGGGCTACCGCAAGTTGGCATACGCTTTGTCTGCCGTTTTGCTTGCCGCATCTATCGCCAGTGTTGCCGTTCGCGGTTTTAATTACGGCATTGATTTTTCCGGCGGCGTGCTGATTGAAGTTAAAAGTAAAAACGGACCGGTTGATGTGGATAAGGTTCGTCATGAATTGGATACCTTAAATTTGGACGAACTTAATTTGCAATCTTTCGGTGATGCTCAAGATGAACTTATGATTAGAGCTCAGGCTAATAACGCCGATGAAGAAAGTCAGCGTGTTGCCGTTAAGCAGATTAAAGAAATGCTGAACAATGATTTTACATTTGAGAGAATCGAATCGGTTGGCCCTCAGGTAGGTGACGAGCTGAAACTATCAGGTATTTTGGCATCTGTATTCGCAATGCTAGCCATAAGCCTTTATATCTGGTTCAGATTTGAATGGAAATTTGCTGTCGGGGCTTTGCTTGGTTTGTTTCATGATTTGCTGATTACCGTCGGTTTAGTTTCTATTTTTCACTTAGACTTCAGCTTAACCACCATTGCAGCTATTTTGACTTTGGCCGGTTATTCAGTAAATGATACAGTGGTAACCTATGACCGTGTTCGTGAAAATCTGCAGAAATACAAAAAAATGTCGCAGTATGACTTGTTAAATAAGAGTATTAACGACATTTTCTCTCGTACGATTTTGACAGGTATTACCACATTTTTAGCCTCTGCGGCTCTGTTGATATTCGGCGGCGATGCTCTGCGCAGTTTTGCCTTTGTGATTACGACAGGTATCATTATCGGTACATTTTCTTCTATTTTTATCTGCGTGCCGGTAATCAATATGTTTGATTTGCGTGCTACGCCTGATGAAAAAGATGTAAATCCGTTCGGCAATGTACAATAGCTGAAACAGCTATAGATTCAAAAAAGACAGTTCATTGATTGGAACTGTCTTTTTTGTATTTACATTTCTGGTTTGTTTAGTTAAATTGATACCGAAAACGCGATAGCGTTTTTAGGGCGTAGTAACCCTGTGCAATATCAGTCGTTGAGCATAAACGACTTTAATTAGTTATGCCGATTTTCTGTTTGTTGGACGGATGTCGGCTAAATAAGGCTATCGGCCAAATAAGCCGAGCCGTTTGATATTGCACGGTTTACTAACATCCGCCCGCTTTCTGTAGATTGCGGGTTTTGTTTTTATGTAACAATTTACGGAGTTAGAAATATGTATAAGAATTTTGAACATGGCCGCAGTATGATAGAAATGCTGGGAGTGTTGGCAATTATTGCTGTGCTGAGTGTCGGCGGAATTGCCGGTTATTCTAAAGCAATGGAACTGTGGAAAATCAGTCGGCAGAAAGAACAATTAGCTGAGTTTTTTTTACAGTGTGTTAATTTAAAAGATGATTTTCTGCGTGAATATAATACGACAAAGAAAATTGTGCCGACAGCGGATATTATGGAGGCAATGGGAGTTATTCCAGACGGCATGAAAAAGGCAAGTTCATCTCTGATTAAAGATTTTGCAAATAATCTTATCTATGTTTATTTTACCGAAAGCAAGTGGAGTAATGAAGACGGAACAAAAAGTTCATTGTTGGAATATCTTTTGATGTTTGATATTTATTCGGCAGAAAAATCAAGCCGGTTAAAGCAGCAATATTGTGTGACGTTTTTGGAACAAGCGCAGGCTGTTTCTCCATATATAAAACAGGTTGAAAGCCGCGGCAGCGATGACAGTTTCGGCGGTTATAATGTTAAAAATATAAAAATCGGCTCGGCTAAGCCGAATGAAATTTATGATTTTTGCAAAAAATGCAATTCAGACAGAGCTTGCCAGCTTGTTCTGCATTTTAAATTATAAAAATGGGCGGTACAGCCTTGAATTTATCGGAAGAAGAATTTTGCAATAATTTGCTTCAAGTAGCTAAAGAAGCAGCCAATGAAGTATCAAGAATAGATTTTTGGAAAATGGATTCAACATCTACAAGTCCTAACGGTGACACCGGCATTACTTTGTATTCTGGAAATTCTTTAAAAAATGCTGCTATGGCTGAAATGCGCCAAAAATGTAAAATGGTATTTACCGAAACCGGATTTGCCCATTTTAATATTTGTCTGAAATATGATTAAATATACTTCAGTAAATTGATTGATTTGAGGAAGAAATAAAAAAGAGGCGGTAGCTTTATGTACGGCCTCTTTTTTAGATGTTATGGACAGTTTAGAGAAAAACAGCCCATTCGCTCGGCATAGTCATTGAACTTTCATAGTCACTGCTGGAGCTGTCTGTGGAACTATCATCCTTAGAAGAATGATCCTTTTTGTTCTCTTTCAGGCGAATCATCATTTTGGACAAACCAGCGGTGCCCGCCGAAAGTACGGGAG
>ERZ1031897.717-NODE-717-length-11899-cov-37.662361_pt1 | contig 11899 bp, 16 predicted proteins | sample MGYA00517881_ERZ1031897 | MGnify/ENA primary metagenome ERZ1031897 (study PRJEB33719, sample SAMN04261280) | wastewater metagenome | biome: rural village; feature: human; material: feces | host: Homo sapiens | place: El Salvador | collected 2013-01-07 ... | reverse complement strand
CCGAATAGGTCTCATTTGCGGATAAGAATAGTAGAAGAAAAAATCTGTGTAAATCTGTGAAATCTGTGGGACAAGAGAAAGCAAATCTTTGGGAATTCGAAGCTGCTTCGATGTGTTAAAATCCAGAAATCCCTTGGCAATTTCAGATATTTCCCTTATATTTGCACCATGTTTTAATTTGATGGTAAAGCTATGAGTAAATCAAAATCATATCAAGTTCCAGAGGCAGCGCCAAGTTTGGTAGCGGATCCTGTGGGAGTCTGTATTTCTCCAAATACGGATATACAGACGTTGCGCCATCATGTAATGGATGCAGTATATACCACGAATGACCAGAGTGCATTATATAACTGTTTGGTATTTCTGTCTAATCTTACCAATCAATCAGCGACCCCAATCAAGGGTAAGCTGCTCAAGCGTTTGGAAGAATTAGCTTTGCTGAAAGAGGGCTGGGATGGAGAAAACAGTGTTTCTATCGATTCAGGAATACAAGATTTCATTCGCAGAGTCATAATGCTATCTTCAGATAAGGAGTTGGTAAATTGGGTATTGTTCCCTGATGCCCGAGGCTATTTATATTTAGATTATACTGAGGGAAAGAACCTGGCTGGTATTACGGTAGCCCCTCATCAAATTACAGCTTTTATCAAGCGTGATGGTCATTTATCCAAATACAATTACGACCACCTTAATGAACAGGATGTTTTGAATTTATTGGAGGAGGCACATGGAAAAGAAAATCAATGAAATAAATGATGAAGAGCAAGTCGCAAGAATCTTGTTCTCCCCTTCTCACATCTATGAGGGGCGTGTTTCGCCAAAGGCATTCAAGTTAGAGATGCTAAAAAGTGGAGCTGAGGATTACATCTCTGTATTGCGAAATAAAGCCGATGAACTGGATGATATATCTAGTATATTTCGTTACGATTTTACAGGAAGAGCTGATTCGTGCAGGTGTGTAGCTTAAGGATTATGACTTCGAGGCGCATAAGGAACTTGTACCAATGCAGCCAGGTGATGTGCCTGTAACCTACGCTGATATTACACCTTTGGAGCAAGACTTTGGTTATAAGCCAGATACGTCTTTGTGTACAGGACTGATGGCATTCGCCGAGTGGTACAAGGGGTACTGTAAGGTCTATTGATGCTATAATATTAGAAAAGTGACAAAGGAAAGTGTTAAATAACAAAATTTATTTGCATATTTAGATTATAAACCTTATTTTTGTACTAAAAAATAATGTATTGATATGATTGATAATAACGTTTTGCAGGCATTAGACTATCTCCACAATATTTCTGATGAGAAATTGCTGGAAGAATGGAAGCAGATAGAGGCTCTCGATCTGCCTTATGTTGATGCCATTACCAACGATGAGATTTGTCAATTATAATATTGTTCGTTTGGAGCTAATGCCTCCTGTGCAGTTTTGTGTTATGGATAAGTCTTTTTTGTTAGGTGATGTCTATAGAATAGTTTATCCTGCAAAATATATTTAGGAGGTAGGAACAGTGCTTCTTTCCTGTTAACATGTACGAAACATAGGTAAAAAATCTGCGTCATCTGACCGAATAGGTCTCATCTGCGGATAAGGTATAATAGAAGAAAAAATCTGTGTGAATCTGTGAAATCTGTGGGACAAGAGAAAGCTAATATCGTAAAAGTCTCTTAAATTTTTTGATTTCTCAAAAATAATTTGTATTTTTGCCGGATAATTTAATAAAACAACAGAATGGCAATGACAAAATTGAAGGTAGAGAATTTCGGTCCCATCAAGTCAGTAGATGTAAGTCTAGGTGACTTGAATATCTTGATAGGTCCTCAAGCAAGTGGAAAAAGCTTGTTTCTGGAGCTGTTCAAATTAGTCATGGATAAGAATAGCATTATCGAGACTTTACGAAAGTATAATTATATTTTGTCAAAGACAGATGTGGAACCTCTCTTGGATTATTATTTTGGAGAGGGTTTGCATACGTTGTTCAGTGGAGATACAAAAATAGAAGTTTCAGATAAGGATTTTGCAATTACGGATTTATTGAAGCCGTCGAAGAACAAGCAGAATACCCGGGAAACCGTCTTTTATGTTCCTGCTCAACGAATTTTAGGAATATCGGATGGACGTCCGAAGAATTTTATGGAGTTTGATGGTTCTGCTCCATTTGTCTTGAAAAACTTCAGTGAAACACTGCGTGTGTTCATACAGAGTGGCTTAGGTAATCCTGATGTGATATTCCCGATGCGTAATCGTCTGAAGGGTGCGGTGAAGAATTCTATAGACGAATCCGTTTTTCATGGCGCAAAAGTTGTTATCGATCAAAGTTCAGGTCAAAGAAAGATGAAGCTGAATGTTAACAATGTCAGTCTTCCATTTATGACATGGAGTGCAGGTCAGAAGGAGTTCATGCCTCTTCTGCTGGCAATGTATTGTCTTTCTGGGTCACCAACATCTGTAATCAATAAGGAAGATTACAAGTGGGTAATCATCGAGGAGCCGGAAATGGGATTGCATCCTCGAGCTATCCAGACTGTTATCTTGGAAATCATAGAATTGATGCAGGCAGGATATAAGGTAATAGTATCTACTCATTCTCCTACGTTGTTGGAGTTTGCCTGGGTATTTGAGTCTCTCAAGGATTTGCCGGCAGAAAGTTTTAAAAAAGCTCTTAGTGAATTATTCGATATAGATAAGAAATCTACAGCCGTTCAGGTAATGAATGGTTTGCAGGAAAAGGAGTTGAAGACATATTTCTTCTCATCAGATGGCGGTGGAGTAACTTCTACCGACATTTCATCTCTGGATGTTGAAAATGATAATCCGTTGATTGCGGAATGGGGTGGCTTGTCGGCCTTCTCAGGCAAGGCTTCGGAAATAGTAGGAAAGTATTATCAGGAACCGGAAATGTGAGATGATGAAGAAAAAGAATGTAAAATCAGACACGAATGTCTTTAAGTCTGCGGTGGATAATACTGTAGAATTGAAGGATGGTTATTGCAGAGGCTTACAGGCATTGAAGGGTAATTCTTTGAAGGTATCAGTAAGCAAGCAGCAGAATCTTTTGGGAAGTGTGGATATAGACAATTGTACGAAGGGTCTTTATCCGAATGCTTCAAGGTGGGATTACGCAATAGGATATGATCAAAAAGCCTGGTTTGTGGAAGTTCATCCTGCGAATACGAGCAATGTCAAAGAGATGTTGAAAAAAGTAGAATGGCTTGAGGGTTGGCTCAAGGATAAGGGAAGTCAACTTGCTAAAATCAGGCGAGATCATTTGCATTATTGGATTCCATCCGGTAAGGTATGCATATCAAAGACTTCACCGCAGTATAGGAGTTTGGCCAAGCATAAGCTGCAGATTACGCCATCTCCTTTCGTCCTGAAGTAGCCCTTTACCAGTAACGGCAGTCGGAAAATTCTGTGTAATCTGACCGAATAGGTCTCATTTGCGGATAAGTAGAAAAAATCTGTGTGAATCTGTGAAATCTGTGGGACAAGAGAAAGCCAAATCTGCGTCATCTGCGAAATCTGCGTGACCCTCTTGTCCTCGGCCGCACAGGCCGCAAAGAAATCTGTGTAAATCTGTGAAATCAGTGGGACAAGAGAAAGCCAAATCTGTGGGAATTCGAAGCTACTTCGATGTGTTAAAATCCAGAAATTCCTTGGCTATTCCAGATATTTCCCTTATATTTGCACCATGTAAACAATAAAGAAGGGAACAAAATTATGGAAGATGTCGTGAAAATAGCATCCTATATCAGCCAGCGCTACGAGCGCCAATACGGTACTCGCATTGATGAGATGAAGCTACATAAGTTGCTTTATTTCACTCAGCGTGAATGCTTGGTTCTGTTAGGAGAACCCATGTTTGGAGCTAAATTCAAGGCATGGAAATATGGTCCTGTTATACTTGAAATTCGTCAGCACTATAAAGATAACTCATTAAGTTTTTCTTTATCCCGAGAAAGTATCCAAAAATATCAAGGTGTTTTTGATAAGGTCTTTGACCAGTATGCTCCCAAACAGTCGTGGAGTCTCAGTACTTTGAGTCATGGCGAATATTCTTGGAAGAAGGCGCGTGAGGGCTATTCACCCTATGATACATGTGATGTTGATATAGATTTATCGGATATTCGCAAGGATGCAGAAAGAATCAATGTCCGTAGATTCTTATTAGCCCAATACAAGGAATTTCAAATGTCAAGAGCATGAGAATAACTGAAGAACAAGAACGGATATTAGGATCCTTACATTGTGAAAGATTGTCCTCTAATGTTGATAATTTCAGATTGGTGGATGACTTTTATGGTGGTGGTGATAATTTCTACAGCCGTCTTTTTTACTTTAGGTGTGCTAAAGATAATCTGTATTTATATAAAATTATAGAAACACATACCATAGTAAATTCAGATAAGGTAATAACTAAAAAACAATATATGCGACCACAAATTAATATCACAAAATTTAATATTCTAAATTATATAGAAAATACTCCATAATATGCAATCGTTTGAAAGTTCGAGCAGCGCAGCTACCTGAAGTATTGCAACGGCGCGGATACATTCTACACCTACGACCCACAGCGTCGCAAACGCTCAAACAGATTCGACCACAGTAGAACAATTCCAACCGCATAAAGATGATAAATCTAATAGATTAACAGATGATTGAAGATATGTTCTTTTGCGTTCTTTCAATTGTAGTGGGAGGCTATTTAGTGTCTCAAAAATTAAGAGCTATTTATAATAGAATCCCCCTTTCTCTAAAAGATAAGATTTCTTTTGAGGAAGGACTCATCCTAATTATATCTGGGTTCATTGCATTATATGTGAAATCGGCTATACCAATTAATGCTTTGCTTTTTGGGTGTTTCCTACTTCCGAAAATGTATCAACAAGAAAAGTATTGGAATGCTCGTCGTTTTACAACCGCATACATAATGCATTGTAGCGGTTGGATTTTAAGTATAGGGCTTATTATCTATGGTATTCTCCAATTATTTCAGCCTATATAAATTGTAAGAACATAGATTAGTTCAACAATAAAACAGTTTGTGGATGAATGTAGATAGGTATGCTGAAATATATCCATATTCGTCACCTTACGCATATTGTCTCGGAAACCCATTAAAATTTACAGATATAAATGGGGACACATTGAACGTTGTCAATTCAAGAGGAGATTATTTATTAGTTTGCTCCGTAAGGGGTATTCCATTCGGGATGTGGCGAAGTTAAGTGGTAAAGGGGTAAGTACCGTACAACGAGTGAAGCGATTAATAAAAGTACAATCACCGTAATAATACTATTGATTTTACGTTCTTTTCAAAGAAAGGGTTTGTGCAATAGCGGCTTATAGGCTAAAAGCACTACCTTTGTACGCAATATAACAACAATACGTTTGAGGTCACAATTTGTGATCTCAAAAATAAAGATAGCAATATGGCAGATAACATAGATAAAAAAGAACCAGTCGCAATTTGCGACCAGTCCAAAATAGATATTACAAAATGCGATAACCATGAACTTGCAGGTAAAATCGAACCTCTAATAAAAGTAATTAGAGGACAACAAGTTATGCTTGATAAAGATTTGGCCACTTTATATGGTGTAGAGACAAAAGTGCTTAATCAAACCGTTAAACGTAATATAGAGCGATTTCCCAACGATTTTCTTTTTGAACTGAGTAGAGAAGAATGTTTGAGGTCACAAATTGTGACCTCAAATGGCAGAGGCGGTAACCGCTACTCATCTTATGCTTTTACAGAGCAAGGCGTGGCAATGCTTAGTAGTGTTCTCCGTTCAAAAACAGGCTTTGATAGAGGGCACAAAAAATACTGGCAACAACAGTATGAAGTTCAAAGAATGTTACAAGAAGGACGAGTCCATACTTGGAATGTGATAAAAGGCTGGTTTAAATCGTTATTTGGGAAATAGCGAAAAAATATTCCTATTTAATATAAGACATGGATATGCATCGAATACATTCTCATAAATACTTTAGAGGAGGAAAGGTACAAAAATCTTTCCTCCTTGGATTCTGTATCTTTACATCTGTTTTATTTAGTGTAATTTGGTATAGAACTTTTTATGTTATCAATGAAGTAGAGTTAACTGTTTGGAAAACATATAAGGGATGCTATATAACACCTTATAAATATTGGGGAGTATTACCGCCAAAAGATAATTATCTTAGAATTTCCAATATAGGCACAGCTGATATTTTTATTTGTAAAGATAAAACACTATGTGTTTTTATTGATCCACATTCAGATGGTGCGACGGAAACTGTATGCAAATTAAAATCATGTCAATACTATTCCTATAGTACGGATGATAAAGAAGAACTAAAAAGAAGTAAAGATTGGGTAGAAGAATGGAAAAAATATCAGTCAATATATCCATATATAACTATTGATGCAAGAGTCATGAAAATTGAAATTAATGAATGAGGGGGAGGCCGTCCTATGAATACCTCGCCCTGCTGGTGGGTAGCATGATGCTCTTCCTGGTGGGGCTTGCCGACGATCTCATCGGCGTGGGGTATAAGAAGAAATTCATGGTGCAGATATTGGCGGCAAGCCTGCTCGTGGCTTCGGGCGTATGGATCAAGTCGCTCGACGGACTCTTCGGGGTGTATCAGGTTTCACCATGGTTCGGCATGCCGTTTACCGTGCTCATCGTGGTGTATGTTACCAATGCCATCAACCTGATTGACGGTATCGATGGTCTGGCTTCGGGGCTCTGTGCCATCTCGCTGGTGGCTCTGGCGGGGCTGCATATCTGGCTGGGACTGTACTCCTATGCCCTGCTCTGTATATCGGCACTGGGGGTGATCATCCCGTTCTGGTATTATAATGTGTTTGGAAACGCGATGAGGGGCAGGAAGCTCTTCATGGGCGATTCGGGATCGCTGTCGCTGGGATATATCATCAGCTTCCTGATGATTCACCTGAGTACCGTGGATGTGCATCCTCGTGCCGTGAGCGACTATAACATGGTGCTGGCGTTTACCACCATGCTGGTGCCGCTGCTCGACGTGGTGAGAGTGGTGGGCCACCGACTGAGAAACAAGAAGAACCCGTTCTTGCCAGACAAGAACCATATCCACCACAAGCTGCTGAGATGTGGGCTGAGGGTGAGACAGGTGATGGTAGGCATCTGTATGCTCTCGCTGATGTTTATCCTTATCAACGTGGCGTTGATAGGGGATGTCAACATCACGTATATCCTGGGTATAGATATCGTGCTATGGATTGTGTTCCATCTTGTTCTGGATGTCATCATGCACACCAGGGGGACGAAACAGGAAATATAATTCTCTAAATATAAATACAGGATATTCCCGGCTCGGAGGTTCTCCATTGAATCTCTGGGCCGGGATTTTTGCGTTTGTGGGGGTGGTGGATGAGGGCGTAACAGCATGGGGGAAGTTATATGGTTGGCCGATAGCTTACGAAAAATATAGTAAAATATTGGAGAGCCTTTACTCTGGCTCTCCAATATACCTAATGAGTAATATTTATCAAGTTACATCCCAATGCGGTTTGAATACGAGCAATGGTTTGTGTGGTGAAGTTGTGGCGACCTGTGAGCCACTTGGAAATCTCGGAATCTCGCTTGTTGAGCATTCGGGCAAAGTCTTTTTGGGTGAGACCCTTTTCTTTCAGAATCTCACTCAGTCGCTCTGCGATGCCAAACGACAAGTCAAACTCAGCTTTCTGTTCGGCAGGAATTGCTGCAAGGCAATCACGGAAAAGTTTATTCTGTACCATAATTACTAAATTTCAAAGGTTGCACTTTCTATGTCTGTTATCATATTCTTTTCAATGGTAATGATGCCATTCTCTTGGGCTTTGAGCAGAACTTTGTCAAAAGTCTGTAAATCCATGACATATCCACTGAGTTTTTCATTCTCTTGGTATGTGCGTGATAACTTAACGCCACCATTGCCTAATATGAGTATTTGGTCTGATATTCTCAAGCAATATAGGCATAGCTTTCGGGAATCGATGGACAATGCACTGACATGGTCGTTCATCCTCCCTTCGATACGGAAGAATCTTTCTAATGCTCCCTTATCGATAATTTTGGATAAAGCCAATAATATGGCATTGAAGTCTTTATTGTATGTCGCATTGTCCTTAAACTCCATCAGGAATTTTTCAAATTCGCTTTCGGAGTTTCCATCGAAGCAGATAGAAAACATTCCTACGTTGTCATTCTGCTCTATTGTCTTTAATGTTACTTGTGTCATAACTGAAATTCTTTAATATGCAATGCAAAAATAATACTTTTATTGATAGATTGTTCACTTTTAAGTGAATAATTAAGAATAATTATCATAAAAACTGCCAGAAGTAACTACTCATGCCCATAGGGGTGCTGAGTAGTTACTATGGTTGGTGAATGTGTAAAAATATATAAAAAGATAAGGTGAGAAGTGCTTTTCTAAGTTTTATTGCGTAACTTTGCATTTGAACGTTCATTATAAAAGGAACTTCAATAAGATTTCATTAGATAGCGTTTGATTATGGCAAGAAAATTATATCCTATAGGAATTCAGACTTTTGAGCGTATCCGCAAGGAGGATATGTTCTATGTAGATAAGACGGAATACATCTATCGTATGACACATACGGATGGAACGTATTTCTTCCTGAGTCGCCCACGTCGTTTCGGCAAGTCGCTGCTGGTTTCTACCTTCCAAAGTTATTTCGAAGGAAAGAAGGAACTCTTCGAAGGGCTTGCCATCGAGAAACTGGAGAAAGAATGGAATACTTATCCCGTGCTGCACTTCAGCTTGGCTGGAGGCAAACATATGGAGAAGGAACAGCTGGATCGATACCTCTTATATATATTGAAGGAAAATGAGGATAGGTTTGGAGTGGATTGTGATTCTCCAGACCCAAACGTTCGTTTGCTCAACTTGATAAAAACAGTTACAACAAAGACTGGCAAGCAGGCTGTGGTGCTCATTGATGAATATGACGCTCCGCTGCTGGATGTGGCGCATGAAAAGGAAATACTCGATGTGTTGCGCGATACGATGCGCAATTTCTACAGTCCCTTGAAAGATTGCGAGCCATTGCTCCGTTTTGTGTTCCTTACGGGCATCACGAAGTTCTCGCAGCTCAGCATCTTCAGCGAGCTGAACAACATCACCAATGTGAGCATGGACGAGCCTTACGCCGGCATCTGCGGCATCACCAAGGAGGAAATGTTGACCCAGATGAGTGATGACATCGACGCTCTTGCCGAGCATCTGGAACTGAGCAGGGAGGAGACCATCCGGGAACTCAAAGACCATTACGATGGTTATCACTTCACTTGGCCATCGCCTGATGTCTTCAATCCTTACAGCTTGCTGAATTGCTTCGCCAAGCAGGAAATGGATGATTACTGGTTCGGATCGGGCACTCCTACCTATCTCATCAATATGATGAGAAAGTATGAATTCCTGCCTGCAGACCTTGGCGAGACCATAGAGGTGGGCAAGAAGGACTTTGATGCCCCCACCGAAACGATGACCACCATCGTACCTTTGCTCTATCAGAGTGGATACGTCACCATCAAGGGATATGACAAACCGACAAGATTGTATCAGTTGGCATTGCCTAACCAGGAGATAAGGGTGGGGCTGTATGGAAGCCTCTTGCCTCATTATCTGACGGACAAGTCGGCGAAGGCTAACACGACCATCGCCAAGATGTCGGTATTGGTAAAGAAGGGGGATATGGATGCTGCCTTCTGTCTACTGAACGACTTCCTGGAGACGGTGCCTTACTGTGACAACACCAACTACGAGGGGCATTGGCAGCAGACGCTCTACATCATGTTTGCCCTGCTCACCAACTATCGCATCTGTGTGGAGCAGCGTACGGCGAAGGGCAGAATCGATATTACGATGGAGACCGCCGACACCATCTACGTGATGGAACTGAAGTTCAACAAGAGTGCCGAGGAGGCTCTCTCCCAGATTGAGGCAAAGCACTATGCCGACGCCTTCAAAATGAGCGGCAAGAAGGTGGTGAAGGTGGGCCTGAACTTCACGGTGAAGGACGAGGTGAACTGCCTGGAATGGGTGATCTAGGTACTTTGAGGCTTTTAGCCCGTCCTCGGCTGCCATTATCAGAACTTATGACTCGCCTTCATGTTTGTTTTGTTAAAAGCGTAGAAATGCTTGGTTGTTTCGGGGATTTAATGTATATTTGCAATTCATTAGACAGCATTTGATTATGGCAAGAAAATTATATCCTATAGGAATTCAGACATTTGAGCGTATCCGCAAGGAGGATAAGTTCTATGTAGATAAGACGGAATACATCTATCGTATGACACATACGGATGGAACGTATTTCTTCCTGAGTCGCCCACGTCGTTTCGGCAAGTCGCTGCTGGTTTCTACCTTCCAAAGTTATTTCGAAGGAAAGAAGGAACTCTTCGAAGGGCTTGCCATCGAGAAACTGGAGAAAGAATGGAATACTTATCCCGTGCTGCACTTCAGCTTGGCTGGAGGCAAACATATGGAGAAGGAACAGCTGGATCGATACCTCTTATATATATTGAAGGAAAATGAGGATAGGTTTGGAGTGGATTGTGATTCTCCAGACCCAAACGTTCGTTTGCTCAACTTGATAAAAACAGTTACAACAAAGACTGGCAAGCAGGCTGTGGTGCTCATTGATGAATATGACGCTCCGCTGCTGGATGTGGCGCATGAAAAGGAAATACTCGATGTGTTGCGCGATACGATGCGCAATTTCTACAGTCCCTTGAAAGATTGCGAGCCATTGCTCCGTTTTGTGTTCCTTACGGGCATCACGAAGTTCTCGCAGCTCAGCATCTTCAGCGAGCTGAACAACATCACCAATGTGAGCATGGACGAGCCTTACGCCGGCATCTGCGGCATCACCAAGGAGGAAATGTTGACCCAGATGAGTGATGACATCGACGCTCTTGCCGAGCATCTGGAACTGAGCAGGGAGGAGACCATCCGGGAACTCAAAGACCATTACGATGGTTATCACTTCACTTGGCCATCGCCTGATGTCTTCAATCCTTACAGCTTGCTGAATTGCTTCGCCAAGCAGGAAATGGATGATTACTGGTTCGGATCGGGCACTCCTACCTATCTCATCAATATGATGAGAAAGTATGAATTCCTGCCTGCAGACCTTGGCGAGACCATAGAGGTGGGCAAGAAGGACTTTGATGCCCCCACCGAAACGATGACCACCATCGTACCTTTGCTCTATCAGAGTGGATACGTCACCATCAAGGGATATGACAAACCGACAAGATTGTATCAGTTGGCATTGCCTAACCAGGAGATAAGGGTGGGGCTGTATGGAAGCCTCTTGCCTCATTATCTGACGGACAAGTCGGCGAAGGCTAACACGACCATCGCCAAGATGTCGGTATTGGTAAAGAAGGGGGATATGGATGCTGCCTTCTGTCTACTGAACGACTTCCTGGAGACGGTGCCTTACTGTGACAACACCAACTACGAGGGGCATTGGCAGCAGACGCTCTACATCATGTTTGCCCTGCTCACCAACTATCGCATCTGTGTGGAGCAGCGTACGGCGAAGGGCAGAATCGATATTACGATGGAGACCGCCGACACCATCTACGTGATGGAACTGAAGTTCAACAAGAGTGCCGAGGAGGCTCTCTCCCAGATTGAGGCAAAGCACTATGCCGACGCCTTCAAAATGAGCGGCAAGAAGGTGGTGAAGATAGGCCTGAACATCTCGGTGAAGGACGAGGTGAACTGCCTGGAATGGAAGATAGTATCTTAAGACAGGAATGTATCTTGAGGCAAGACAAGCTGAAATAGCAGAAAACTCCTGTTATAGTCCTGTATATTTCCTGATTGCCTTGATGAAGGTATCACCATAT
>ERZ1031897.715-NODE-715-length-11928-cov-13.463320_pt1 | contig 11928 bp, 12 predicted proteins | sample MGYA00517881_ERZ1031897 | MGnify/ENA primary metagenome ERZ1031897 (study PRJEB33719, sample SAMN04261280) | wastewater metagenome | biome: rural village; feature: human; material: feces | host: Homo sapiens | place: El Salvador | collected 2013-01-07 ... | reverse complement strand
GGTGAGCCTACAGAAGTACCTCCGAATTTCATTACCTTCATAGTCGTAATATTATTTAAATGTTTGATTTTTATTGTTCTTTAATTAATTCTCCTCGCCATCTTCCGAAAGGTCGATGCGGTTGTACTCGTTGGTCACGTCGTGGAGCACGCCGTCCTTGCAGCGATATACGATGCCCGGGAACTTGTCGAGCATTGGGATGTTATGGGTTGTCATCACAACAGCTGTTCCTTGCTTGGTGATATCCTTCAGGAGGCTCACGATGTTGCTGGCAGTTTCGGGGTCGAGATTTCCCGTTGGTTCATCGGCGATGATGATTTTCGGGTTGTTGAGCAGGGCACGGGCGATGGCCACACGCTGCTGTTCTCCGCCGGAGAGCTCGTGAGGCATCTTGTCGATTTTCTCGATCATGCCCACCTCGTTGAGCACCTCTTCGATGCGTTTGTCTCTATCCTTCTTGTTTTTCCATCCGGTGGCCTTGAGCACGAACTCGAAGTTCTTGCGCACGGTGCGGTCGTGGAGCAACTGGAAGTCCTGGAAGATGATGCCCATTTCCTTTCGCAGGGCTGGAATGTCCTTGCGGCGGATGGTCTTCAGGTCTCTGCCCAGGATTTCTGCCTTGTCGGTCTCGCCCTCCACGAGGTCGAGCTCGCAGTAGAGGGTTTTCAGAAGTGAGCTCTTTCCTGAGCCCACCTTACCGATGAGATAGGCGAACTCGCCTTCGTCTACATGGAAGTTGACGTTCTTGAGTACGCATTTCTCAGCCTGGTATATGCTGACGTTTTGATAATCTATTAACATCCTAATTTTTTCTCCTTTATTAATTGTTCTCTAATGTTCTTCCTGGGCGTGCTGTTATTTCATTTCGCCCTTGCTCTTTGCCACGCGGCGCTTCTTGTCCCATTCCGGGTCGTGTCGCATTTGCAGCTCCTTTACTACATCCTCGATTCGCAGACCCTTGCTGGTGAGCAGCACGATGAGGTGGTAGAGCAGGTCGGAACTCTCGTAGATGAGCTTGTCGTCGGTGCCGTTTGTAGCTTCGATGACGGTCTCAATGGCTTCTTCTCCAACCTTTTGCGCCATCTTGTTCACGCCTTTCTTAAACAGGCTTGTGGTGTAGCTACCCTCAGGCATCTCTTCGTGGCGCTTGTTGATGAAGTCCTGCAGCTCCGAGAGGAAGAGGATTGGATTCAGGGTGTTCTCTTCTGCCCAGCAGGTGTCGGTGCCCTTGTGGCAGGTAGGACCATCTGGATGAACCTTTACCAGGAAGGTGTCGTTGTCGCAGTCAATCTGGATGCTGACCAGGTTGAGGAAGTTGCCCGATGTCTCGCCCTTGGTCCAAAGACAGTTGCGGGAACGGCTCCAGAAGGTAACCTTCTTGGTTTCGATGGTCTTATCGTATGCTTCCCTGTTCATGAAGCCCAGCATCAGGACGTTCTTGGTTACGGCATCCTGGATGATGGCTGGAACAAGTCCGCCCATTTTTTCAAAATCTATTTCCATTTTATCTTTACAATTTTATCTGTTTGTCCTTTGTTTTGTCCTTATCCCCTTATTCTTGGGGGAAACGTCTCGCTAAGGCTAGAAATATTTTCCCTTAAGGCTAAATAAATTTATCCTTAAGACTAAATATATTTATCCTTAAGGCAAATATAATCAGGGTATCCTGCCCTGATTGCCTTGCCTTTACAGTCTGACGTTAATACCTTCGCTGCGGAGGTATTTTTTTAGGTCAGGTATGGCGATTTCTCCGAAGTGGAAGACGCTGGCAGCAAGGGCTGCATCTGCCTTTCCCAGGGTGAAGGCATCACGGAAATGCTCCATTTTGCCGGCACCACCCGAAGCGATGATCGGAATACTTACTTCTTCGGCAAGACGGGCGAGGGCTTCGTTGGCGAATCCCTGTTTTACACCGTCGTGATCCATACTGGTGAAGAGAATCTCACCCGCACCGCGGTCGGCCACTTCCTTTGCCCAGTCGAACAAGCCCAGTTCTACTCTCTCTCTTCCGCCTTTTACGTAGCAATGCCAGCCGTCTGGGTCGAGGCGGGCATCAATGGCGCATACACAGACCTGTGAACCGTAATGGTTGGCAATCTCGTTGATGAGCTCGGGATGTCGGATGGCAGCACTGTTGATGCTTACCTTGTCGGCTCCTGCATTGAGGAGTCGTTCCACGTCCTTCAGCTCGTTGATGCCGCCGCCCACAGTGAATGGGATATTGATTTCGGCAGCCACGCGAGTTACCATATCTGTAAAGGTCTTGCGCTCTTCGAAGCTGGCGGTGATGTCGAGGAACACGAGTTCGTCGGCACCTGCATCGCTATAGGCCTTTCCCAGTTCCACCGGGTCGCCAGCGCTTCTCAGGTTTACGAAGTTCGTTCCCTTCACGGTTTCTCCGTTCTTCACGTCGAGACAAGGAATGATTCGCTTTGCCAAGCCTTTGCTTTTACTTTGAACTTTGACCATTGTATTTAAATTCTTATCGATTGAAGCTTTTGCCCTTACAGGGCGATTGCCTATATCTTTGTTATACCCAGGGTGCTGCCCTGGGCTAGGAGCTTCTGCCCTTTCAGGGCGTGTCGAGAATAGCTCCGAGCTATTAACTGTTAACTATCAACTGTTAACTTTTAATTAGCTTGTCAGCGTCGATTTTCCCCTCGTAGAATGCCTTGCCGAAGACTACGGCTGGGATGCCGGCGGCTTGCAGGGCCTCGATGTCCTCGTTGCAGCTTACGCCGCCCGAGGCGATGAGATGGAGCTGAGGATAGGCTGCCATTACCTCTTTATACAGGTCGATGGCAGGACCTTGCAGGGTGCCGTCTTTGCTTATTTCCGTGCAGAGCACGTAGCGCACACCCTTGTCGATGTATTTCTTGAGGAAGGGGAGGAGGTCTTCTGATGAATCCTCTTTCCAGCCGTTGATAGAAATCTTGCCGTTTCTTACGTCGGCTCCCAGAATGAGCTTGTCGGCACCATACTTATCCATCCACTCCATGAAGAGGTCGGGATTGGTGACGGCGATGCTGCCCACGGTTACCATACTGGCACCAGCGGCGAAAGCCTTCTCTATGTCTTCCTCGGTCTTGATGCCGCCTCCGAAGTCTACCACGAGATTCGTCTCAGTGGTGATGGATTTCAACACCGCATCGTTTACGATATGCTTCGACTTGGCTCCATCCAGATCCACTACGTGGAGTCGCTTAAATCCCAACTGTTCAAAGTGTTTTGCCACTTCTGCCGGGTTGTCGTTATAGACCTTCTTCTGGTCGTAATCGCCTTTAGTCAGGCGCACGCACTGACCGTTAATCAAGTCGATGGCAGGAATTAATTCTATCATATTTCTTTTATTGCTTTTAATCCTATTCTATATCATCGGGAAATCTGACTGGCTTTGCAGAATGTCTCTACTATATTTCAAGGAAGTTCTTTAAAATCTGTTCTCCCACCTTGCCACTCTTTTCCGGGTGGAACTGGCAGGTATAGAAGTTGTCCTTGTGGAGCGATGCGCTGTAGGGGAGGATATAATCAGCCTTGGCGATGGTCTCCTCGCAGAGCGGCACGTAATAGCTATGGACGAAATAGGAGTAGGGATGGGATAATCCTTTATACAAATCCGTCTTCAAATCATAGATTTCGTTCCATCCCATTGCCGGCACTTTGTCTTCGTGCTTCTGCGGCTGGAATCGCTTGACATCCACATCGAAGATGCCGATGCAGTCTACATCTCCCTCTTCCGAATGTCGGCACAGGAGCTGCTGTCCCACGCAGATACCTAGAACGGGCTGCTTGAGATTCTTGATTACCTGGTCCAACTGGTGATCCTTGAGGTACTCCATGGCTTCCCTTGCCTGACCTTGTCCTGGAAACAGCACACGGTCTGCCTTTTGGAGCATTTCAGCATCATCGGTGAGCACAGGCTCGATGCCCAGACGCTTCATGGCGTTGACCACGGAATAGATATTTCCGGCATTGTATTTTACGATTGCTACATCCATAACCTAACGTATTTCTTCTGTTTTTTTTGTACGTTTTGGGAGTTGCCTCCCACGTCATTCTTATTTTCCGTTGCAAAGGTACACATTTTCTTTCAATTTAAAGAAAATATTATCAAAAAGATTACGATATCAGTGGAATTTCTTGCAGAAAGTAAGAAAAATCGGTATAATTATACGTGTTTATCAGCAAAAAAGGGTTAGAGTAAGATTATTCCTACTCTAACCCTTCGATTTATTTCAATTTGTGAATGTCTTGTTGGTTGGCCTGAATGCCCTCCGGAAGCCCTCGATAGAGCTTGCTTATTCCTCCTCGCTGTCGGCAGTGCGGAGGATGATGCTGGTGGCTCCGATAGTGAAGAGGGTTCCGTCTTCGATGACGCGGCGCTCTCGGTCGCCCAGAATTTCGTTATCCACGAAGGTTCCGCTGTAGCTTGGTCCGTCGCGGAGCACATACTTCAGTCGGCCTTTCTTGTCGCGGCTCACGTTGATGACGCAGTGGTTCATATCCACGCTTGGGTCAACGGTCTCGATAGGGCAGTTGATACCACTATTCTTCATGTATCTGCCAATCACGTTGTCGCCCATCTGCAAAGGAATCACCTGCTTGTAGGCAAACACGTTCTCGATAACCACGATGGAACCCACGCCATGCTCGTTGGCCTGTTCGTCGATTTTCTCTTCCTTGCGGGTTTCGCGAAGCTTGGAAACACCCATTCGGATGCCAAATTGCTTGTTGCAGTTAGGACAAACGAAGACGAGGCTCTGTCCTGCCTCATACTTGGTTTCGTCGAACGTGATGAAATTATCGCATTTCGGGCAACGTACTCTTTTCATATCTTATTTATCTTATTTCCTTAATTTCTTTCTATATAATAATGTGTAAGAGGAAATAGTATAGCTATCAACTCTTAACTATCAACTGTAAACTCTTAACTCTTAACTATCACTTATTCCTTAACCTTTGTAATCCAACCGTCAGCGAAAGCCTCGTTGTCTCTCAGGTTCTTCAGGGCAGCGTGAGCCTCGCTTTCAGAGTTGTATGTGCCGTAAATCACCTTGACGTTGTTTTCGGTGATGAGCACACGGGCTTGCTTGAATCCCTTGCCTTGCAGGCGCTCGGCATAGTTGGCAGCGTTGTGCTTGGTGACACGGCTAGCCAAAACAATACTATAATAGGTGGAAGGAAGGGAAAGTTCTGTGTCCTGGTTGGCATTCTGCGCTGTACTTCCCGCAGTCAGCGCAGCGTTTCCTGCAGATTGCGCTGCATTCTCAGATGTCTCCATCAGTTTGGTTCCGTCTCCATTGATTACCAGTTCCTTGGCTTTCTTCATCTGGTCTATTTCCTTCGGCATGATGCGGTTCAGCATGCCAGTGTCAATCTGGCTCTTCTGCATGGTAGGAGCACCCAGTGGGGTAGAGATGGTGAAGAAGGCGATGATGGCGATGCAGGCAGCTGCCAGATTTCTGAGCCAGCTTTTTCTGATGCTGATGAATTCAGCGCTGGTTTCCTCTTCCTCATCGTCGTTGATGAACACGGAGTTGTTGACCGCTGCCTCTTTCTCTTTCTCTTTCTCTTTCTGCATTGGCTTGACAGGCATCTCTACAAGGTTTGCATTTGGCTTGCTTTCTGTTGTAGGAGCAGCCGTCTTGCTTGTTGCTGCCTTGTTGGCATTCGCCTCTTCGCCAGCAGTGAGCTGCGCCACAGGCATCATGTCAAATCCGCCCAATCCATAGAAATCAGGGGTGAGGATTCCTGCCTCGTGTGGCTCAAACTCGATGTTTCCATCCTCATTGAGCGAAAGGATTCCCACGTTGTCCACCTCATACTTTCCCTCGTTTTCAAGGGTCTGGCGAATCTCAGCCACCTCATCTTCAATGCGTCGCAAAGCTTCTGGGTAGCTCATGTCGTAGGTCTCCACATACGAAAGTACAAGCAACGAGTCGTTCATCGTGAGCTGCGGATTGAAGCCCACGGTGCGAAGCGGTGGCAGGAACATGTTGTCGGTGCCATCGTATCTTGCATCTACATGATGAGCCATGAAGCCGCCGAAGCCTGGCACAATCACGCAGTCGTTGCTCAAGAGCAGAATCTCAATATGTCTGTTAATTTCTATCACTTCTTACCTTTCGTTTTATCTGTTATTCTTGTTCGTGAAACCTGAATTCTACATTTCAGGTACATTTCACCTTGCAAAGGTACGGCTTTTTTAGGAAATAGACAACTATTTTTTGTGAAATTTTCAGCTGAAATGATAAAAAGTTTAATTTATTTTGCTATTCCGCCAAAAAGTAGTACCTTTGCCACTAAATTTAGGTATATGAAACAATCGAACAACATATTGTTAGGTGCTTGCCTCATGGCGGCTATGGTGGGTTGCGGACAGAAGCAGTCCGCCCAGAAAGCCGAACAGCAGGAGGACGTCGCTGCCAAGAAGATGCTTCAGGGTGTCTGGATTGACAGCGACGACGAGGATGATGTTGCCTTTCGCGTGAAGGGCGATACCATCTATTATCCCGATTCTACTAGCCGCCCGGTTTATTTCTGCATCATTGGCGATACGCTGGTGATGAAGGGCGCGAATACTGCGAAATATCCGATTGTGAAGCAGGCGGCACACATCTTTCAGTTCAAGGTAGCCAATGGGGATGTGGTGAAGCTCGTCAAGACTTCCGACCCGATGTATCTGGAGCAATTCCAGCATGCACAGCCTGTGACGCTGAATCAGAATAAACTGGTGAAGCGTGATACGGTGGTGAATGCGGGCGAGGAGAAGCTGCATCTCTATGTGCAGGTGAATCCTACCACATACAAGGTGTTTAAGAGCAGTTACAACGACGATGGCGTGGAGGTGGACAATGTTTACCACGACAACATCGTGAATGTGAACATTTATCATGGTTCGCGCAAGATTTTCGGCCGCGATTTCCGCAAGGAAGATTTTAAGGAGCAGGTGCCTCATGAGTTCCTGAAGCAGTCGATATTGAGCGATATCGTGTTCAAGAAAGTGGATGCTGATGGTGTTCATTACAAAGTGGTGCTGGCGATGCCGGATAGCAGCATGAGCTATCAGGTGGAGGTTATCATCTCGCTTGAGGGTAAAATGACGATTAAGAGGGGCTAGCTTTTGTTTTTACAACCTAGTTCTTTTAGAAAAAAGAAGATATGAAAAAAGGGAACTTGCATCTGAGCAAGTTCCCTTTTTTCATGTTGTTTATTGAATAATTCTAATTGATTAATTGAAGAATCCCAGCAGGGCACCTGCTGCTACGGCGGAACCGATGACGCCTGCTACATTCGGACCCATGGCATGCATGAGAAGGAAATTGTGGCGGTCGTACTCCAAACCCAGGTTGTTGCTGATGCGGGCACTCATTGGCACGGCACTCACGCCGGCGTTGCCGATGAGCGGGTTCAGCTTCTTGCCCTTTGGCAGGAAGAGGTTCATCAGTTTCACGAAGAGGATACCGCTGGCTGAAGCGATGATGAATGCCAGAGCACCGAGGGCGAAGATCTTGATGGTGTTCAGGGTGAGGAACTCTGATGCCTGGGTAGAGCAGCCCACGGTGAGTCCGAGCAGCATCACCACGATATCATTCAGGCTGCTGCCTGCCGTCTTGGCAAGTCGGGTAGTCTTTCCGCTTTCCTTCAGAAGATTTCCGAAGAAGAGCATGCCGAGCAATGGCAGACCGGATGGCACGATGAAGGTGGTGAGCAGCAGACCGATGATGGGGAAGAGAATCTTCTCGGTCTGAGATACCTGGCGGGCTGGCTTCATCTTGATGACGCGCTCTTTCTTGGTAGTGAGCAGGCGCATCAATGGTGGCTGGATCACTGGTACCAATGCCATGTAGGAGTAGGCGCAAACGGCGATGGCACCCATCAGGTTAGGACTCAGCTTGCTGCTCAGGAAGATGGCGGTAGGTCCGTCGGCACCACCGATGATGGCGATACCCGCAGCCTGGTTCGGTTCGAAGCCCAGCGCCAGGGCTATCATGTAGGCACCGAAGATGCCAAACTGGGCGGCGGCTCCAATCAGAATCAGCTTCGGATTGGAAATCAATGCCGAGAAGTCGGTCATCGCTCCGATGCCCAGGAATACGAGTGGGGGATACCAGCCCTGTTTTACGCCCTGATAGAAGATGTTCAACACCGAGTTATCTTCGTACAGGCCGATTTCGAGTCCGGCATCGGCACGGAAGGGGATGTTGCCCAGGATGATACCCAATCCGATGGGCACCAGGAGGAGCGGTTCGAAATCCTTCTTGATGGCAAGCCAGATGCAGACGACTCCTATTACTATCATGGCGAGGTTTCCTGCCGTGGCATTTGCAAAGCCCGTATAGGTCAGGAACTCATTGAAGTTTTGTATGATGAAATCCATAAGCTATCTATTTAATGGTTACTAACGTATCTCCTTCCATCACGGCATCGCCTTTATTTACGTTGATGCTGGTGATGGTTCCAGAAGTCTCTGCCTCGATGTTGTTCTGCATCTTCATGGCTTCGAGAATCACGACGGTATCGCCTGCGTTCACCTTGTCGCCCACCTTCACCTTGATTTCGTTGATGGTACCAGGCAGTGGGGCTACCACTGGCTTGCCGGAGGCAGCGGCGGCAGGTTGGGCGGCGGCTGTTGTGGTTGGTGTAGCAGTCGGTGCAGATTCCTTTTGTTCTCCATTCAACTTCACTTTCTGTTTGCCAGCCTTCACTGGCTGCTTCATCTCTACTTCGAATGGGATGCCATTCACGGTTACATTGGCGATGTTGCCTTCTATATCCTGGATTTCGACTTCATAGTCGACTCCTTTCACTGTATATTGATACTTTGCCATAGTTTCTGTTATTTAGAGTTGTTGATATTATTGAATTTCGGGGCATTCCATCTGGTCTGTTTAGGCTTGATGGTGATGATGCCGGATTCCACATCGTGCACATCCTCCAGATATTCCTTGAGGGCGAGTGAAATCACAGCCATGTAAATCTCCTTGTCGATTCCCTTGGTTTTCAGACCATCTTTCAGAATAACGTTGGTCTTATGACTCAGGTCTTGCGTTACCTCGATGGTCTTCTTACCCGTCTTATATAATAAGGAGGCGTGCTTCTCGGTGGCACGGGCGATGCGCTGCTTGTGCTTCATGTAGGCTCCGAATGCCCAGAATACCAAGAAAAGGAGGGCGAGACACGAGAACACGATGCCCATCGAAAGCACGGAGATGCCGATGCCGTAGGGATCCTGCTTCTTCAGAAGTTGCGCCTTGCTCAAGCCCACGTTCTGTGGCAGATAGCCCGGGGTGATGAATCCGGCAATGGCTTTATTCCATGTCTTGAAATCACTGCTCAGTGCATAGCTTTCGTCGGGTTCCAATACTGGCACGCTCACGGAGTCTATCAGGTCTACGGCGTTTCCATCATAAAGCGCTATCCAGTTGGGCTTCTTTTCCTGCAGAATAAGATTGAGATGAAAAGGTCCGGTGTTGGAAGAATCCTTTGCCTTCCAATACTGCCCGCTCCAACCGTCCTTGTACCAGCTACTGCTGTCGAAGATGACGATGCTCTTCTTGCCGCCCAGCATGGTTCGGGGTTCATTGTTCGGCAATGGATACATCATTTGCCGACGTACTTCGGGCGACAGGTTCTTGTTGAGAACTCGTCTGTCGGTGGTTAGGAACATACCACGCACGTTGTACGTGGTAAAGGAGGAATTGCTCAATTCCACCCATGGCTTGTGCTGACCGTACTCGTCAATGAGACTCGTGCGGTTGTCGGTCATCACTTCCGTGATACGGATGCTCCTGGCACCTTGTCCCCAAGCGGGCAAGGATGCGATGACCAGCATGGTTATCAGAAATCCTAATTTATTCATACGCATCTAACGTTTTTAGGGTTGTTTGTTTATTGTGCTCAAAGGTACGAATAAATTCTGAAAAGAAAACAAAAAAGGTGCACAAATTTTTATCTTTGTGCACCTCTTTTATAATTTATAACTATTACTAGTTGTTTTGTTAACTTTTGTAAGCGTTTATCCTCCGCAGAAGAACAGTACAACAATCTGAGCTGTAAAGATACGGAGGAACATACTCAATGGATATACAGTAGAGTAACCTACGGCTGGAGCCTCCTTAGAGCATGATGCGTTGGCATAAGCCAATGCTGGAGGGTCGGTATAAGTACCGGCAAGCATACCCATGATGGTGAAGTAGTTGAACTTGAACTTCAGTCGTGCGATGGTACCCACGATGAGGATAGGAATGATGGTGATGAGGAAACCGCATCCCACATACTTCAATCCGTCGCCCTGAACTACTGTGTCCCAGAATCCGGCACCAGCCTTGATTCCCACACTCGCCAGGAAGAGTACAAGTCCTATTTCTCGCAGCATCATATTAGCCGAAGTCGTCGTATAAGTTACCAGCTTCATGCGATAGCCGAAACGACCGATGAGGATGGCGATGATCAGCGGACCTCCGGCAATACCCAACTTCAAAGGCACCGGCATTCCCGGAATGGCAAATGGGAGAGAACCGAAGATAATACCTACCATAATGCCTACGAAGATAGTGGCTATGTTAGGCGCATCGAGGCGCTTTACAGAGTTACCCATGATTTCAGCCACACGGTTTACGTTCTCCTCAGGACCTACTACCATCACGCGGTCGCCCACGTGGAAGTGGTGGTTACGGCTTGCGAAGAGATCCATGCCCTGACGGGAAATGCGGGTTACGTTCACGCCATACACACTGGAGAAGTGCATCTTACCCAAAGTCTTACCGTTCATCTCAGGACGGGTAATGATGATTCGTCTTGATACGAAGTGCTGTACCTCATCCTTCTCGCGGTCCCATTCTGCCTCGATTTCCGGACCGATGAAAGCCTTGATGGCCTCGGCATCAGCCTCTGCGCAAACCACGAGCAGCTCGTCGCCTACCTCGAAGGTGGTCTTGCTGTTAGGAATGCTCACCTCTCCGTCGTGGAGCAGTCTTGAGCAGACGATGTCGCGGTTCAGGAACTCAGAAACCTCTCTCAGGGTTCTGCCTGCGATGTAGGTATTCTCCACGCGCAGGTGCATGTTGTGAGGTTTGGCATGAGGGTTGGCAGCTTCCTCCTCGTTGAGCTGGGCTTCTTCCTCAGTCAAGTTGACACGGGTGATGTACTTGATGAGGATGGTAGCACCGATGATACCAACCACACCCAGAGGATAAGCACAGGCGTAACCGTTGGCGATGCTAGGAGCACCGTTAGGGAAGACGCTGAGCAACGCCTCGTTGGCAGCACCAAGACCCGGGGTGTTGGTAACCGCACCATACAGTGTACCCACCATCATAGGCAGGTTATGTGGGTTGCTGGTGTCGAAGAAGAGGTAGTAGCATCCGAACATCACGAGGATGTTGAGCAGGATGGCTGTGGCAGAAAGCAAGTTCAGTGTCACGCCACCTTTCTTGAAACTCTCGAAGAAGCCAGGACCCACCTGCATACCAATCATGAAGACAAAGAGTATCAATCCGAAGTCTTGCACGAAGGTAAGAATTTCCTTAGGGCCCGTGAAGCCCACGTGGCCGGCCAGGATACCTGCGAAGAGCACGAAGGTAACACCCAGCGAGATGCCACCAATCTTGATCTTTCCCAGATACACACCAACAGCAATCACGATTGCGTAGAGTAGGGCGATGTGAGCCACCGACTCTGTGTTGGTGAAAAGATTAATAATCCAATCCATTAATTTCTTTTAAATTTTCGGTTTTAATAATATATTGAATAAAGGGAATACTGTATCGTGATTATTAAGGCAGGGTATCTTATATTGAAAAATTCGAGGACATCCACGGATGGGATGCCCCCGAACTCAATTTATATAGATACCTATTGATTACTTCTCAATAGCTGCTACACCTGGCAATACCTTACCCTCGATAGCCTCGAGGAGAGCACCAC
>ERZ1031897.711-NODE-711-length-11959-cov-16.889029_pt1 | contig 11959 bp, 5 predicted proteins | sample MGYA00517881_ERZ1031897 | MGnify/ENA primary metagenome ERZ1031897 (study PRJEB33719, sample SAMN04261280) | wastewater metagenome | biome: rural village; feature: human; material: feces | host: Homo sapiens | place: El Salvador | collected 2013-01-07 ... | reverse complement strand
CATTGATGAACCTCCTCACCATGGAGCAGGGCAAGGGCCGCTTCGTAATGATGGACGACTCAATGTGGGGTATGATTCTCGGTAAGAGTGGTAAGATTCCTGGAGAGATTGATCCAGAACTCGTAGAGCTTGCCAAGAAGCAGGGTCGTGAGTTCACAGATGTAGATGCTCACACATTGCTTACTAATGCACTCGACGACTTCAAGAAGGAGATGGACGAGAACGGATGGGAGTATGGTCAGGACGACGAGGAACTCTTCGAGCTCGCTATGCACCCAGAGCAGTATCGCAACTTCAAGAGTGGTCAGGCTAAGAAGAACTTCCTGGCTGACCTCCAGAAGGCAAAGGATGCTAAGCTCGGTTCTTCTCTTACTCCAGCTCAGCTCGCTGAGTTCAAGCACGCCAAGGCTGATGCCATCGTATCACCAGTAGCCGGTCAGATTTTCTGGGAGTTCCAGGGTGAGGGTGAGTGCCAGCCAGCTGTAGAGCCATTCATCGGTAAGGAGTATAAGGAAGGTGATGCCTTCTGCTACATCCTCGCTCCATGGGGTGAGTTTGAGACCGTTCCTGCCGCTTTGGGTGGTAAGCTCGTAGAAATCAATGCTAAGCAGGGCAGCAAGATCCGCAAGGGTGATGTCATCGCTTACATTGAGCGCAACGCTGAGTAAACATTGAATTTATGGATTATCAAGCAATTATTGATAAGTATTATCCTGAGGATACGGAGCTTCGCCGTATCCTCATCACACATAGTCAATCTGTAGCGCGAAAAGCGCTACAGATTGTTTCGTATCATCCCGAATTGCAGCTCGACGCACAGTTTATCGAGGAAGCAGCCATGCTTCACGACTTGGGAATCTTCCTCACCGATGCACCTGGCATTCAGTGTTTTGGCTCGCAGCCATACATCTGCCATGGAAGGCTGGGAGCCGAGATCCTGCGCAAGGAAGGGTATGAGCGACATGCTCGGGTATGCGAGCGCCACACCGGTGCCGGCATAACCAAAGAGCAGATAGAGAAGCAGCAACTGCCTCTGCCTCACCAGGATTTTCTGCCTGAAACCATGGAGGAGAAGGTAATCTGCTATGCTGACAAATTCTTCAGCAAGACTCATCTCGACAAAGAAAAGAGTATCGAAAAGGCAGAGAAAAGTCTCGCTAAGTTTGGCGAGGAAGGAGTAAAGCGCTTCCAACAGTGGGAGCGGATGTTTGAAAAGTAGAATATAATTTTCTGAAGTTTTATTGGGTTTATGAAACTCTAATATTTTTCTGAATGAGAAAACAATCAACCATAGCTGTTCTGTTGCTTGCCTCCATCGCTACCATGATGGTGGCAAACCCGGGTATGCCTGCCGTCGTCAATTCCCTGGAGGATGATGCCGCCAGCGATACCACGAAGATGGATTCCCTGCAGAAGGCTATATGGAAACACAATAAGGTGGTGGATGACAGCATCCGGCTCGATAGTATCAATCGAAAGAAGTCGGGCGGCATCGACGCACCTGTCAATTATCAGGCCGACGACTCGCTGGTGTATGATGCCCACAGCAAGGTGGCGCATCTCTATGGCAACTCGAACGTGAAGTACGAGAACATGGATCTCACCTCCGACCGCATCTCGATGGATTTGGACAAGAGCAATGTCAGGGCGAGCGGTACAGCCGACTCTACGGAGGAAGGCGGCGTCAAGGGTAAACCTGTCTTCAAGATGGGCAGTGATACCTATGACACCGATACCATCAAGTTCAACTTCAAGAGCAAGAAGGCACTTATTAATAATGTATATACTGAGCAGCAGGATGGATTCCTCACGGGTATGAAGTCGAAGCGAGATTCCTCGGGTGTCATCTATCTGCAGCATGGCAGATATACCACCTGCGATGATCCGCACCCTGATTTCTATATCTCGCTCTCCAGGGCTAAGATGCGACCGGGCAAGGACGTGGTCTTCGGACCAGCCTATCTCGTGGTTTGCGATGTGCCTATGCCGCTTGCCATCCCATACGGATTCTTCCCGTTCACCAAGAGCTACAGCAGCGGTTTCATCATGCCTACCTATGGCGACGAAACGGCACGAGGCTTTTATCTGCGTGATGGCGGATATTATTTCGCCATGAATGATAAATGGGATTTGAAACTGCTGGGTGAAATCTACACCAAGGGTTCCTGGGGTATCTCGGCAGCCAGCAACTATCGCAAGCGATACAAATATTCCGGCTCGTTCTATTTCAGCTATCAGGACACCAAGAACGGCGATAAGGGCATGCCTGACTTCACCGAGCAGGAGAGTTTCAAGATTCAGTGGAGCCATCGCCAGGACTCGAAGGCAAATCCGTTCAGTTCGCTTTCGGCAAGCGTCAACTTCGCCACATCGAGCTACGAGCGCAATAACCTCAACTCGCTCTACAATCCGCAGACGATGACGCAGAGTACGAGAACCTCTTCCGTAAGCTGGAGCACCAACTTCTCGAGCATCGGAATGTCGCTCAGCTCTACCGCCAACCTCTCGCAGAATATGCGTGACTCGTCGATAGCCATGACGCTGCCCGACCTGAACATCAGCATCTCGCGCTTCTATCCGTTCCGCAGAAAGAAGATGGTGGGCGACGAGAAATGGTACGAGAAGATAGCCATGAGCTATACGGGTCACATTTCCAACAGCATCAATACCAAGGAGGATAAGCTGATGCATAGTTCCCTCATCAAGGATTGGCGCAACGGATGGCAGCATCAGATTCCGGTGAGCGCATCGTTCACCCTCTTCAAGTATCTGAATGTAACGCCGTCGTTCAACTTCACCGACCGTATGTACACCAACAAGGTGGAGAAATCGTGGGATGCTACCACCCAAAAGGAGGTGTGCGATACCACCTACGGCTTCCACAACGTATATAACTGGAACATGAGCGTGGGAATGAGTACGAAGATTTATGGCTTCTGGATTCCTAATCGCAAGCTGTTCGGCAATAGGATAGACAGGATCCGCCACGTCATCACCCCAACGGTGAATTTCAGTTATGCGCCAGATTTCGGAGCATCCCGCTATGGCTACTGGGATACTTATCAGAAGACTGATGCCGACGGCAATGTGTCGCTGGTAAGTTATTCGCCTTATCAGAACGCCCTCTATGGTGTGCCGGGCAAGGGAAAGAGCGGAAATATTTCGTTTACCCTGGGCAACAACCTGGAAATGAAATGGAGGGATAAGAACGACAGCTTGAAGAAGGTGAGTCTCATTGATGCGTTCGACATCAACATGAGCTATAACACCGCAGCCAAGGTGCGCCCTTGGAGTGATATGAACATCAACCTGCGCCTGAAGTGGTGGAAGAACTATACATTCAATATGAATGCCGTGTTCGCTACCTATGCCTACGAGATGGACGATAAAGGCAACGTGTATGTGGGTAACCACACAGAGTGGGGCAAAGGTCGATTCGGACGATTCCAAGGTATGTCGCAGAACTTCTCGTTCACGCTGAATCCGGAAAAACTGAAGAAACTCTTCGGTGGCGGCAGCGATGAGGACGACCGCGACAAGAACAAGCGTAAGGGCGACGACGATGAAGGCTTGGATACCGACATCGAGAGCAACGTGGATGATAATATAGAAAAGGGTAAGACGGCTGCCAAGAAGAGCGGAGGCGGAAAGGCCAAGACTGATTCGGATGGCTACATGGCATTCAAGATGCCGTGGTCACTCACCTTTGGATATGGTGTCACCATGCGTGAGGATACCCGACGTGAGAAGTTCAACGAGAAGACAATGCGCTATCCATATAAGTTTACCCAGACGCTGAACATGAGTGGTAACATCCGCATCAGCGACGGCTGGAACATCAGCTTCTCTTCTGGTTATGATTTCGATAACTCGAAAATCAGTATGACCACAGCCAGTCTGGCACGCGACCTCCACTGCTTCAACATGAGCTGTTCGGTGGTACTTGCACCATACACCAGCTACAACTTCACCTTCCGATGCAATGCAGCCACATTGACGGATGCCTTGAAGTATGATAAGCGAAGCGGCTATTCTAACGCCGTGCAGTGGTATTAAGTTGAGAATTATCGGATGATATTCTGAGAAATTATCAGAGTAATAACTAAACGAGGACAGCTAGTATTGAAAAAATGCTAGTTTTCCTCGTTTTTTTTTATGATATATTTTGTAATCTCGGATAATAATCGTATTTTTGTACCGAAGATTTTGAAAATAAACATTATACGTAAATTTATAAAACCATGAGTAAGAAAATTACAACTATCCTAACTTTCGCTATGCTGGGGGCACTTCAGGCTTCAGCACAGCAGCAGACACAGTTATCTTATTGGTTCGACACGCCTGTCACCCTGAAGGGACAGCAGATCTGGTATGGTGGCCATCCTGAGAAATGGACGCACAAGAAGCCTATCTCGGCTGGTGATACCGCCCGCAATCCTGATCCTGATTGGGAGTCTAAGTCGTTGCCTATCGGTAATGGCAGCATCGGTGCCAACATCCTGGGATCCGTGGAGGCAGAGCGCATCACGCTGAATGAGAAGACACTCTGGCGTGGCGGTCCGAACACCAAGAAGGGCGCAGCCTATTATTGGAATGTGAACAAGAATTCTGCCCATGTGATGCAGGAAATCAGAGATGCCTTCGCTGCCAACGATTGGGAAAAGGCATCCCAGCTCACCCGCAAGAACTTCAACAGTCCTGTGCCTTACGAGTCTTATGCCGAGGACCCATTCCGCTTCGGTAGCTTTACCACGATGGGCGAGGCGTATATCGAGACGGGATTGAGCACAGTGGGCATGTCGGATTATCGCCGCGCCTTGTCGCTTGATTCAGCTTTGGCTTCGGTTTCCTTTGTCAAGGATGGCGTAAGATACCAACGTGAGTATTTCATCTCTTACCCAGCCAATGTGATGGCTATCCGCTATAAGGCTTCCCGTCAGGGCAAGCAGAATCTCGTGTTCTCCTATGCGCCTAGTCCTGTCTCTACAGGCAGAATGGTGGCTGATGGCAGAAACGGCTTGCTTTGGGATGCCCGTCTCGATAACAACGATATGCAGTATGCCGTCCGCATCCGTGCCATCAACAAGGGCGGTAGCCTCTCTAACGAAGGCGGAAAACTGACCGTGAAGGGGGCTGATGAGGTGGTTTTCCTCATTTCTGCCGATACCGATTATAAGGCAAACAATAATCCTGATTATAACGATCCTAAGACCTATGTGGGCGTGGATCCGCTTGCCACCACCCAGGATTGGGTGAGCAAGGCAGAAGGCAAGGGCTATGCGAAGTTGCTCGATGAGCATTACAGGGATTACAGCCGCCTGTTCAATCGGGTAAGTCTGAACCTCAATGATGCGTCTCATGCCAACGATATGCCTATCGACCAGCGCCTGGCTAACTATCGTAAGGGTGCCAAGGATTTCTATCTGGAGCAGCTCTACTATCAGTTTGGCCGCTATCTGCTCATCGCCTCTTCGCGTCCTGGCAACATGCCTGCCAACCTGCAGGGTGTATGGCACAACAACGTGGATGGTCCTTGGCGTGTTGACTACCATAACAACATCAATCTTCAGATGAATTATTGGCCAGCCTGCACCACCAACCTGAGCGAGTGCGAGCTTCCGCTCTTCGACTTTATCCAGACACAGGTGAAGCCGGGTGAAAAGACTGCCAAGTCATATTATGGTACCCGTGGCTGGACCACATCTGTATCCAGCAACATCTTCGGTTTCACTTCTCCGCTGGCAAGCGAGGATATGTCTTGGAACTTCTCTCCATTCGCCGGTCCATGGTTGGCTACCCATCTCTGGGATTATTACGACTATACCCGCGATAAGAAGTTCCTGAGCGATACGGCATACGATATCATCAAGGGAAGTGCCAACTTCGCTACGGATTATCTGTGGCATCGCAAGGATGGTGTCTATACAGCGGCTCCTTCCACATCTCCAGAGCACGGACCGATAGATGAGGGTGCCACCTTTGCTCATGCCGTGATTCGTGAGATTCTGCTCGATGCGGTAGAGGCTAGCAAGATATTGGGCAGGGATGCCAAGGATCGCAAGCAGTGGGAAGATGCCCTGAAGCACATTGCCCCTTATCAGATAGGCCGCTATGGTCAGTTGATGGAGTGGTCTAAGGATATCGATGATCCTAAGGATGAGCATCGCCATGTGAACCATCTCTTCGGTTTGCATCCGGGCCGCACCATTTCGCCTATCACCACTCCTGAGCTGGCGAAGGCTTCCAAGGTGGTATTGGAGCATCGTGGCGATGGTGCCACGGGATGGTCTATGGGCTGGAAGTTGAACCAATGGGCTCGTCTGCACGATGGCAATCATGCCTATAAGCTTTATGGAAACCTGTTGAAGAACGGTACGCTGGATAATCTCTGGGATACGCACGCCCCATTCCAGATTGACGGTAACTTTGGCGGCACTGCGGGTGTCACCGAGATGCTGATGCAGAGTCACATGGGCTTTATCCATCTCCTCCCAGCCCTGCCTGATGCATGGCAGAAGGGTTCCGTCAAGGGTCTCCGTGCCAAGGGTAACTTCACGGTAGATATCTATTGGGATAACGGTCGCCTTACCAAGGCTGTCATCCTCTCCGGTTCCGGTGAACCATGCCAGGTAAGATATGGAGATAAGGTGAAAAAGATGAAGACTCAGAAGGGCAAGACCTACGAGGTTAAGTTCTGATGAATAAAAAGAAATTATTTAGCCTTAAGGAAAAAAATATTTTCCCTTAAGGCTAAATATTTCTAGCCTTAAGGGAAAATAAAAATACGCTATGATAAAAGCTATGAAGGGGCTAATTAGTCCTTCAGATGCTTCAGCCTTCTCTTTGCCTCCGGATGGCTCGGATAAAGCGTCAGCGCTTTCTTGTAATTGATAATCGCCGCTTCTTTCATTCCCTCCTTTTCACACTCCTTACCCATGATGACATACTCCGTGGCAAGGCGCTTCAGGAATTTCTCCTGCTTCTTCTTTTCTTCATCCTTCTGCTTGATTACTTCTCTCAACCGTTCGTTCTCTGCCTGCAACTCATTCACCTTGTTCAGCTTCTTGCGGATGAAACGTTTGGCAAGTGGATGCTCTATGTCGTAACGGCTGTGGATGGCGAGGAAGAAATTATCCAGGGCGGCTTGCATGTCACCCTTGTCATACGCTTTTACGGCATCGTGATACTGCCTGTCTGCCTTGCTCTGCGTCAATGCCGTGTTGATGATATTCTGGTTGTTATACTGGCGGGCAAACTGCTTCACCTCGTTGCGGACGAATATCTCGCTCTGACGGATAGGCTCCTGCAAACTGATTCCCTCCAGACTGGTGCATCTCGACAAAGCCACGTAAGTCTGACCACCTGCAAAGACGCCACCCGTAAAATCAATCTTCACCTGGTTGAAAGTCAAGCCCTGACTCTTGTGAACGGTAATCGCCCAGGCAAGTCGGATAGGGTATTGCTCGTATCTGCCAATCTCCTCCTCCTCAATCTTCTTCTCTACTTCGTTGAAATGATAGCGCATGTTGCTCCAGGCTGCAGGCTCCACCATCACGTCCAGTCCATTTTCCGTGCGTACATATATCTTGGCATCATCCTCATCATCAAAACCGATGATGGTGCCTAGCGTGCCGTTTACCCACTGGTGTTCGATATCGTTCTTGATGAAGATGACCTGTGCTCCCGTCTTCAGATATAGTTCGATAGGGGTAGGCAAACTGCTTTCGGGGAACTCGCCCTGGATGTTGCCACGGAAGAGCGTTGGTTCACCCGGCAGAAGCTTGAGTTGGTTCTCGTTGATGTAATCCACGGTGTCGCGGCGGGTAGAGAGGGTGATGGCAAGCTTGGAATCACTCTCGTCGAGTTGGGCACCCACCCGCTGGTTGAGCAGCTGCAGGTCTTTCGTCTGCGCCTGACTGGTGCGGATATGGTCGAGGATGCTGATGAATACGGGGTCGCTCTGTCGATACACCTTGGTGAGTTCGATGCTCACGAGCTGAAACTGCTGGAATATCTTGGCATCGAAGAAGAAACTGCTGCGGTAGAAAGGATTCAGCAGTCTGCGGTCATCCTCCCTTACCACAGGCTCTAGCTGGTAGATGTCACCCACAAGCAGAAGCTGCTTTCCTCCGAACGGCTCCCTCATGTTGCGGCAATACACACGCAGCACCTTGTCGATGAAATCGATGATGTCGGCACGCACCATACTGATCTCATCGATGATGATGAGTTCCACTTCGCGGATAATCTTGATTTTCTCAGAATTATACTTCAGCGTATTCCGGATATTGCGCACGGAATACATGCTGTCGTTGGGCAGCAGCGGATGGAAGGGTAACTTGAAGAAACTATGCAGGGTACTGCCACCGGCATTGATGGCAGCGATGCCCGTAGGCGCCAAGACGATGTGTTTCTTCTTGGTATTGGCTGCGATGTATCGCAGAAAAGTGGATTTACCCGTCCCCGCCTTTCCGGTGAGGAAAAGCGAACGACGGGTAAACTGTATGATTTGGAGTGCGTTCTGCAACTCCGCATTGTCGAGATCAATCATATTAAAAAATTAGAGATCATCGAAGTTGATAGGCTGCTCTGTTGGCTTAGCCTTCTTCTTCTCTTTCTTTTCTTCTGTTGTTCCGGAACTTGGGGTAGAGGATGCTCCCTCGGTCTTGTTCACTGGAACTTCCTTGATAACAGGGTTGCCATTCTCATCGAGGATGATTTCCTCGTTGAAGGCGGTGCTGTCTACACGAGTGGTATCTACCTTAGGTTTTGGTGCATAGCTTGCGCAGATATACATATCTCGTGTGATGTCGTCATCCTGCGGCTTGTCAAACTTGGCGTGGTACTCCTTGAAGGCTGGGTCGCCAAACACGGATTGCAGGAAGTAACCGCATATTGGCAATGCTGTTCTGGCACCCTGTCCCAAGGCTCCGGTGCGGAAGTGCAGACAGCGGTATTCGCCACCTACCCAGGCACCAACCACCAGTTTAGGACTTACACACATGAACCAGGCATCTGAGTGGTTGTTGGTTGTACCCGTCTTTCCGCCGAATTCTGTGTCACGGTAGTTGCCCACATAGCCCCAAAGGCTCTGCGATGTACCGCCCGGCTCCTTCATACCGCCCTGCAGCAACTGCTGCATCAGGAAGGCACTCTTGTAAGGAATCACCTGCTCTTCTGTAGAAGGACCTTCATATACCACCTTTCCGTCGTGGTCCACAATCTTGGTTACCAATACTGGGTCGTGGTGCTTACCATTGTTTGCAATGGTACAGTAGGCACAGGCCATCTCCAGCAGGTTCACATCGCTGGAACCCAAGGCAAGGGCTGGTGTGTCATCCAGCGGACTGTCGATACCCATCTTCTTGGCGGTCTCGATGATGCGCTTGATGCCCATTTCCTGACCCAGGCGCACAGCCACGGAGTTAATACTCTTGGCAAAGGCACTCTTCAGCGGGATGCTGTCGCCCGAGAACGAACCGCTGGCATTGGATGGTCTCCAGGTGGTCATCTCGTGCTTCTTCTTGTCATAAACCTCCATAGAGATATATTCATCGCGGCGCTTGTCGCAAGGAGTGAGTCCCTGGTTCATCGCCTCGGTATAGACAAAGAGCTTGAAGGTAGAACCCGGCTGGCGCTCGGCTGTTACCTTGTCATACTTCCAGTGGTCGAAATCAATGTCGCCCACCCATGCCTTTACGGCTCCCGTCTGTGGCTCCATAGCCACGAAAGCGCTGTGCATGAAGGTGGTCATATACTTGATACTATCCTCCGAAGTCATGTTGATGGTAATGCTTCCCTTGTCGTAATCGAACACCTTTACTGGGTGAACCCACTCCTTATAATAATAGTTCACGGAGTCTGGATCGTTAGGGAAGCGTGCCAGCAATGCCTTGTAGAAAGGCTGGCGCTCGGCGATGCCCTGAATAAAGTTAGGAATCACCTGGTGGTTCTCGTCCTGCCAAGGTTCCTGACCCAGCCAATTGCCCTTTCCTGCCTGCGTGCGGCGGATGCTCCAGTGATTATTGAAGTTCTGCTGCACCTGCTTCATCTGCTTGCGGGCAGCATCCTCGGCATACTTCTGCATGCGGGTATCGATGGTGGTGTATATCTTCAAGCCGCTGGTGTAGAGGTCGTAACCCTCGTCCTTGCACCAGTCTTTCAGGTAGTTGGCCACAGCCTCACGGAAGTATTTCGCCTGTCCGTCGTAGTTTTCCTCTACCTTGAAGTCGAGCTTGATAGGCTCCGTCTTTAGCTGGTCGTATTCGGCACGGGTCAGGTCGCCATGTGTCACCATATTATATAATACGGTGTTGCGGCGAGCCAGACTGTTTTCCGGATTGGTGCGTGGATTATAATAGGTGGTAGCCTTCAGCATACCCACGAGTATGGCAGCCTGGTCGGTGGTCATCTCCTTTGGCGTGGTATTGAAGTAAGTCTTGGCGGCAGTCTTGATACCGTAAGAGTTACTACCGAAATCCACGGTGTTGGCATACATGGTGATGATTTCCTTCTTGGAGAAAACCGTCTCCAGTTTCACGGCGATGATCCACTCCTTGCTCTTGATGATGAGCAGTCGCAGCACAGGCACCTTGCCGAGCAAACCGGTGGAGTATTGCGAACGGACACGGAACATGTTCTTTGCCAACTGCTGGGTGATGGTTGAGGCACCACGCCCGCTATGATGCAGCAGGGCATCCTTGGCAGCAGCGAATACACCGATAGGGTCGATACCGATGTGCTTGTAGAAGCGCTCATCCTCGGTGTCTACCAGTGCCTTGAAAAAGGCAGGGTTCACGTCTTCGTATTCCACAGGAGTACGGTTCTCGTTGAAATACTTACCGATGAGCTTACCATCGGCACTGTAAATCAGGGAAGCCTCCGAAGTCTGCGGGTTCAGAATACCCGAAAAATAACCAGGTGACTTACCGAAGAGCCACAGAAAGTTGATATCTACTGCACCCAAGTATAGGATAAAGGCTACGATACAACTAGCCAAGGCGACAACCGTCTTGGTGTACCAAGCCCTTCCCTGGTACAAACTCTTGTACCAAGTCCAACTGGCGCGAAACTTATGCCATATCCAGGCAAAGATAGTCTTGACTTTATTCATAATCGTTTATCTGTTTTTGTCGGTGCAAAGGTACAATAATAATTTGAAAAACCATCAATCTTTATGTTTTTATTTGTTATAAGGCATCATATCGGGTGCATGAAATGTTTCAGGAACTTTATCAGATGTTACATTTAGACGTTTTCCCCCCTTTTTTAACTTTTTTCACCACAAAAAAACGCAAAAAACGTTTGCTGGGATAAAAATAATTAGTAACTTTGCGCTCAGTAAAAACAAGCAGTTCATAAGCAATTATACAAAAACTTAATATAAAACATAATAATTATGGTAAGCAACAACATTCCACAAGTAAAGCTCGGCATCATTGCCGTTAGCCGTGACTGTTTTCCAATCGCGCTTTCTACTCAGCGCCGTGAGAACATCGTAAAAGAGTACAAGGGTGAGATTTTCAACTGCCAGACTACAGTTGAGAACGAGAAAGATATGCTCAAGGCTGTGGCTGAAGTGAAGGAGCAGGGCTGCAACGCTTTGGTTGTATTCCTTGGTAACTTCGGTCCTGAGACCCCTGAGACTTTGATTGCAAAGAACTTCGATGGTCCTGTTATGTTCGTAGCAGCTGCTGAGGGTGATGGCGACATGATCAATGGTCGTGGTGATGCATACTGCGGTATGCTCAACTGCTCTTACAACCTCGGCATGCGCCACCTGAAGGGTTATATCCCTGAGTATCCTGTAGGCACAGCTGCAGAAGTAGCCAAGATGATTCAGGACTTCGTACCAGTAGCTCGCGTCATCCTCGGTTTGAAGGGCTTGAAGATTATCACTTTCGGTCCACGTCCTCAGGACTTCTTCGCCTGCAACGCTCCAATCAAGGGCTTGTATGAA
>ERZ1031897.705-NODE-705-length-12016-cov-5.506479_pt1 | contig 12016 bp, 12 predicted proteins | sample MGYA00517881_ERZ1031897 | MGnify/ENA primary metagenome ERZ1031897 (study PRJEB33719, sample SAMN04261280) | wastewater metagenome | biome: rural village; feature: human; material: feces | host: Homo sapiens | place: El Salvador | collected 2013-01-07 ... | reverse complement strand
CCACACTGGTCAGACTGGATTCAAAATATGCCCCTTTTTAAAGTGGGCTCAGAAATAATTTTTCTCAGATAAGGTCTGCTGATTTTCTGATGCATTTTTTTCAGAAATCATATTTGAATGATATTGAGTACTAAATAATTATAAACCCGGATGTTCTCTCATCCTATTGGTGGGATGAGGAACATCTATAAAAAAGAAAGGACTAACCATGAACACGACACCTGAAGCTCTTATAAAAGAGTATGCTGACCCGATAGAGCAGCAAGAGATTGACAAGTTCGTCTGTGCAGAAATGGGAAGACAGATTCACCGATATATCAAAGGTATGTCGGGTACTAAAACTGCCATGCTCAAGTTTGAGGAACGCTTGGCAAGTTTGACCTTGCCAGAGAAAGAAAAGGCGATAGCCAAGTATATTGACTTGAATAGAAAGGCGCTGGATGGCCTTGATTTGAAGATGATACTGGTTCGCTCTGTAGCTAACTATTGTGATACATTCCAATATATGTTGGAATTTGTCAATGACAAGCGCAAGATGATTTTCTATTATCTTCGCCTCAAAGAGAAGTATATCCAGTATCATGAGGTATTTGAGCAGGATGGTAAGTTTGGTATGAAGAATCATACGGGTGAGATTATGCTTTCGCCTCAGTATGACTTCCTCCGTACTTGCTATATTTACAATGACGACTTGAGCATGATGCCTGTAATAGCAGAAAAGAATGGCAAGATGGGGTTGGTTTATCCTGATGGTAATGATACCATTGTTGCAGACTTTCTCTATGATGAGATTTGTTTACGCGATGAATATCCTTATTTTGAAGCTGTCAAGGATGGTATGTCTGGACTGATAGATAAGGATGGAAATTTCATCCAGCATTAATTTTCATCCAGCATTAAGGCAAGACTTGATGTAGTAAAAGAAACCCTTTTTAGTTAATAGAGAAATATAAAAAAGCTTGGCAAATAAATTTTGCCAAGCTTTTTTTTATCCTAAGTATTTCATGAGAATTTTTATCTTTCCACTGTCGCGAAGCTTCAGAATACTTTTTTCGCGAATCTGACGTACACGTTCACGGGTGAGATTGAACTCGCTTCCGATTTCTTCCAAGCCTTTCTCATGGCATCCGATGCCATAGCAATAGCAGAGAATATCACGCTCACGAGGTTTGAGAACAGCGTCAAGTACGCGCTTCAACTCACTGCTCATTGACTCGAAATCCACCTGCTTGTCTGTACGTGTGTCATCACCTGATGCCATCACGTCAACCATCGCATTGTCATCATCCTCGCCACCGAATGGAGCATCGATACTCATGTGGTGATTGTCAGCCTTGATGGTCTGGTCAATCTTAGTTTCCTCCATGTTGGTTATCTTACTCAATTCTGAAACGGATGGCTTGCGCTGATGCTCTTGCTCAAACTTACTAATCTCAGCCTGGATTTTACTCAAAGCACCTACCTGGTTGAGTGGCAGACGAACAATACGGCTCTGCTCTGCAATAGCTTGAAGAATGCTCTGGCGAATCCACCAAACTGCGTATGAGATAAACTTAAAACCGCGAGTCTCATCAAATTTCTCAGCAGCCTTTACAAGTCCGATATTTCCCTCATCAATCAAGTCGGTGAGCGAAAGGCCCTGATGCTGGTACTGTTTTGCTACAGAAACCACGAAGCGGAGGTTGGCTTTCACCAATTTATCTTTAGCACGCTCACCCTCGCGACCGCCTTTGCGGATCTTCTGTGCGAGTTCGATCTCCTCATCAATAGAGACCATAGGTTCACGACCAATCTCCACCAAGTACTTATCAAGTGCTTCACTGGAACGGTTGGTTATACTCTTGCTAATCTTAAGTTGTCTCATAAATATTTATCTTTTTACCTGTATTTAATTGTCTATTAAATTATCTGTTTTATTATCGCTGAAACCGATATTACCTGTTTCGGGGTGCAAAATTACAAAAAAAACTGCAACTTCTTTGTCATATAAACCGAAAAAGTTTGATTTTATTGTGTATCTTCTTGAATATTTTTATTTTTTATCTGGCAGATAATTAGTAAAAGAATTGGAAATGTGCCTAAGTTGTTACATGATTTTACAACAAAAGTGAGGTAAAATTGAGGAAAATAGTGCATATTGTTTGTATATTCAAAGATTTTCCGTATCTTTGCAAACTGATTAAAATTAATTAAAATAATTATGTTTGAGAATCAACCTAAAGGTCTTTATGCGTTAGCTTTGGCTAATACTGGTGAGCGTTTTGGTTACTATACCATGCTCGCCATTTTTACGTTGTTCATGCAAGCTAAGTTTGGATGGACTGAGTCGCAGGCAGGACAGGTATATGCTATCTTCCTGGCCGTAGTTTATTTCGCACCTCTCTTCGGTGGTATGATTGCCGATAAGATTGGTTATGGCAAGTGTGTTACCATCGGTTTTGTAACAATGTTCCTAGGTTATCTGGGATTGGCAATTCCAACAGATGCCGACACGACTGGTCAGGTGTCTATGTTTGCAGGTTTGGCTTGCGTTTCCTTGGGAACGGGTCTTTTCAAGGGTAACTTACAAGTGCTTGTGGGTAATTTGTATGATGATCCAAAGTATGCGGAGCGTCGTATCGATGCGTTCAGCCTTTTCTACATGGCAATTAACATCGGTGCTATGTTTGCACCTTCTATGGCAAAGTGGATTACCAATGTATATCTCGGTCAATATGGTTTTGTGTATGATGCAGCCAATACCAATCCTGAATACCTGAAGGCGCTTTATGGTGCTTATGGCTTGTGCTTTGGCGTGGCTTGTGTTTCCTTGATTGTGTCTGCTGTCATCTACTTTGCTTGTCGTTCTTGGTTCAAGCACGCCGATGTGACGGCCAAGCAAGCTAAGGAGCAGGAGGGCAATGTCGAGGTGCTTACTCCTAAGCAGGAGAAGGATCGTGTCATCGCTTTGTTGCTAGTTTTCGCAGTGGTCATCTTTTTCTGGATGGCTTTCCACCAGAATGGTTCAGCCTTGACATTCTTTGCCAAGAAATATACCAACTTGACCGTGAGTGGTGGTATGCGCGTATGGTTTAATATCTTTAGCTTAGCTCTCATCGCTCTATCAGTTTACACTGGTTTTGGGTCGTTCCAGGCAAAGACTAGCAAAAACAAGATTATCTGTGGCGTTTCTACTATTGTCTTGTGGGCGGTAGCTATCGTTTTGTTTATGAGAATGGAAAATCCGACGATGGGTCAGCCTTCTGATTTTCAACAGTTCAATCCGTTCTTTGTTGTCGCATTGACTCCATTCAGTATGCTGTTCTTTGGTACGCTCGCCAAGCAGGGCAAAGAGGTGAGTGCTCCTACTCGTATTGCTTGGGGTATGTTGGTGGCAGCTCTAGGCTTCGGTGTGATTACCTTGGCTTCGACCGATTTGATTTCACCAATGGCCTTGGGTGACAGCACCCAAAGTATCTTGTCTCCTGGATGGTTGATTTCCACCTATTTTACCTTGACACTTGCTGAGTTGCTGCTTTCTCCTATGGGCATAGCCTTTGTTTCTAAGGTAGCACCTTCTAAGTATAAGGGATTGATGATGGGTGGTTGGTTTGTAGCTACAGCAATCGGTAACTATTTGAGCTCAATCCCATCTATGCTTTGGAATAAGATTCCTTTGATGTATAATTGGGGTATTTTAATTGCGCTCTGTTTGATTAGTGCTATTGTTATGTTTGCTCTCTTGAAGAAGTTGAAGCAAATGACAGCGTAGGTCTCTTTTTGGTATAATGGCTTAATAGCCTATAACTGCTTTTGAGGTAAAAAATGAAGCCTACTTCGATGCTTGTCGAAGTAGGCTTCATTGTGTTTAGAAGTAAGTTTCGTTCTATGATGAAGCTTACTCCTTATAATTTCACGGTCTTATTCAAAAGATAATTGTCGAGGATGACCATAGCTGCCATTGCTTCGACAACAGGTACTGCACGAGGCAGGACACATGGATCATGACGTCCACGGGCTTTCAGTAGGGTAGGATTGCCCTCAAGATCTACTGTATGCTGTTCTGTCAAGATCGTAGCTACGGGTTTGAATGCTATGCGGAAATAGATGTCCTGACCATTGCTGATACCACCTTGGATGCCTCCGCTATGGTTGGTTGTCGTAGTAACATCCTGTCCGTCTGTAGGAGTAACGGCCTGATGAGTAGTACCTTCCTTGGCAGGAATAAATACATCGTTCTGTTCGCTGCCACGAGTGGTGACTCCTTCAAATCCTTCTCCATACTCAAATCCCTTGACGGCATTGATACCCAACATGGCTGCACCCAACTGCGCATGCAATTTATCGAATTCCGGTTCACCCAGACCAACAGGACAACCCTTGATAACACATGCAATAACTCCTCCAATGGTATCACCTTCTGATTTTACCTTGGCGATGAGATCTTCCATCTGTTTGGCTTTTTCCTGATCAGGGCAACGTACGATATTGTCTTCGATAGTTGTAAGATCATACTTCTGGTAGTCTCTGTTAAGGGCGATATTGCCAACTTGTGATGTGTATGCGGTGACGCTGATGCCGAGTTGACGCAGTGCCAATTTAGCAAGAGCTCCTCCTACACATCTGGCGATGGTGATACGGGCAGAAGAACGACCTCCGCCGCGATGGTCGCGGATGCCATATTTCTCATGATAAGTATAGTCTGCATGAGAAGGACGGAACAGACAACGCATGTTCTCGTAGTCCTGTGAATGCTGGTTGGTGTTCCTTACCTCGAATCCGATAGGTGTTCCTGTGGATTTACCCTCGAAAACTCCGCTGAGAAACTCCACTTTGTCAGCTTCGTTTCTGGAAGTTGTAATATGACTTTGTCCTGGTCGGCGACGATTCAGTTCACTCTGAATGAAATCCATATCAATTTCGATGCCAGCAGGGAAGCCGTCAATTACACCGCCTACAGCTATACCATGGCTTTCGCCAAAAGTGGTAAGCGTGAAGAGATTGCCAAAAGTATTTCTCATAAAATTATGGGTTTATTGTCATGAAAAAAAATGGGGCATGAAAGCCCCATCTTCATATTGTATGATTATTTATTGCAGTCACAACCGCCCTCGCAGTTGCCACCTTCGCAATTTCCATCCTTGCAGTCGCCACCGCAGTTCTCGCAGCTACCGCCGCAACCCTGCTGACCTTCACCGCTCAGGAGCTTAGCCATGTGTGCAACCTCTTCTGCAGTAGCCTCGCGGTTTTCCAAAACCTCACCACAGAAGTTGAGCTTCTTGCCTGACAATGGGTGGTTGAGGTCGATCTTAACCTTGTCCTCTGAGATAGCTAATACAAGACCCAAGAAACGGTTACCATCCTCGTTCTGGAGAGGAATTACTGCACCAACCTGTACATGCTGAGCATCAAACTGACCGTTGATAGTGAAGATTTGCTTGTCGAGTTCGATGACACGCTCGTCGAAATGCTCACCATATGCCTGGTCTGGAGTCAATTCGAAGTCAAACTCAGCACCTTTCTCGAGGTTGACTACCTGCTCCTCGAATGAAGGGAGAGTTGCACCCATGCCGCTTACGAAGATGAAAGGACGCTCGTCAGCAGTCTTCTCAAGCAATTCTTCGTTACCATCGTCACCTTTTGTTGTGTCATAGAGTGAGTATGACAAAACGATAAATTTGTTTTTTGTTTCTTCCATTTTATTTATTTTTTATTTTATTATAGTCACTTTTTACCATTTATTTTTTTGCTAACAATTTTGGATCTTTGATTTTTTACTGTGTTTTCTTTATTGATAATTTTGAAGATTACCCCAGTATATGAAAAGTCCAAAAGGACAAAGAACCAAATGGTTTATTTCTTGGTTCTTTTTCTTTTCTGAATTCCTTTTACCATTTCCATACGCTCCAGATAAATAGGACGCCATTTGTCAATGATGTCTTGCAAGCTCTTGCTTTGTTGCGCGAGTTGTCCATATTCCTCAGAATCCAACAGATTTTCCTTCTTAAGTTCAAGCATGCGAGCTAAGAGATGTTTCTGGTGTTCTTCCGCAGCTTTGAGTTGGTTGCCTAACTTTTCCAGACTCTCCATGAAAGCAAGCGCTTTGTCTATATGATTTTGTTCTTCCATATATCTTATTCTACATTATTATATATAAAGGTGTTTGCACATTGACTGCAAAGGTACAATAAAAAATCGACAATCGGCAAAGAATGTGAAAGAAATTATTCCACTTTGCTATATTTCCCCTTTATATTCTTGATTACATAGTTAATTCACAGATATACGAATGAGTATGTAGTCAAAGTATGTAAATACTAACTAGGAATAAGATAGAAGATTGACAAGTAGAATTAGGAATAGAGAATACATCAAATTACTAAGAGAATACGGTATCATACCTAGCATGACAGAATGTGGCAATCCGAAGGATAATGCTGTAGCAGAGCGTGTCAATAACACGTTGAAGAACGAGTTATTCATGGGGCTTTCTTTTACTTCTTTACAGGAAGTAGAAGAGGCTTTAGAAAGGGCTGTACACTTTTACAATGAGTTACGCCCTCATGGAAGTATCGGGATGCTAACACCAAAGGAAGCTGCGAAACAAAAGGGAAGTTTAAAGAAAAATTGGACAAGTTATAGGGAAAAGTACATAAAATCCTTGTCAGTTCAGGAAAAATGATTAATTTTGCAGCAAAATTGTAAAAACCGCGATCCACCCCTAGGGGTGGGTCCTCTGTCTACTTCTATTAGGAACTAGAATGAAGTATGTAAATACTAACTAGGAATAAGATAGAAGATTGACAAGTAGAATTAGGAATAGAGAAAATAATTGTCAACTTACAATAGGAATAAGAAACTATGTAGTCAACTAAATATAGGAAACTACACAGGAAAAGTCAGAAAACTACAGAGCAAGGTTTGCCCAAGCCTTGGGCATTGTGTCCCCACGGCTTGGGCATCGTGTCCCCACGGCTTGGGCATTGACTCCCCAAGCTTTGGCATAGGTGCCCCACGGCTTGCATGTTCTGATAAACTGCTTCCTTGACTTTTCCTGATTTCAGTAGACACTTTTTTACTTTATAAACTAAAAAGGTAGTCACTATCAATTTCATAAAACTGAAATAGTAGTCACTCCATATTTTTTGTTTCTAATTTTATAAACACAATAAAAAATGCTTTATTTTATAAGATTCTGTATAGATATACTGTTTTCTTACATATTTAAATAAAAAGTGTAATAAAAGCTACGATATGTTAGAAAAAAGAGGATGGTTCTTTGATTTAAATCAAAAAAGAAAGGGTTTTGGCAACTTTTTTAATAAAATGTTTGCGAGCACAGTGGAAAGTTCGTATCTTTGCATCGTCAAAAAGAAAAAGACAAAAAATTTAGGATAATGTAAAACGAGCTAATCCTTCGGGTAAGGAAATGCCAATCATTAACACAATTGGTAGGCTCACAAAGTAAAGAAAGGTAAAAAGATTATGAAAAAGTTAGTAGTTTTGGCAGTAGCATTGTTGAGTATGACAACTACTTTTGCAGCAGATGAGAACGCAAGTGCAACAGCAGCAACAGCTGCTTACAACATGAATATCAAGATGGGTCCTTTGGCTGATGCTTTGTCTCTTAACATTGATCAGGTTGAGGCTGTAGCAGATGTTCATAAGAACTTCACTGCAGAGATGATGAATGCTGCTATTGCTCCAGCAGAGGAGCGTGATGCAATGGTAGGTAAGGCTGTTAATAAGGATTTGAAATACATGCATACTATTCTTTCTGAGAAGCAGTATCGCAAGTATTTGATGTTGCTCAATGCAACTCTCAAGAATCGTGGTCTCATCAAGTAATGATTCTTGAAACAAAAGAAGAAATTATTATAATAAGAGAGAGATAATTTTGAGAAACTGTGTGTCAGCTTTTTGGCACACAGTTTTTTTTGTCTTCAAAATGATTGTTTCCAATCTAATTGTTTTCAAATTGATGATATTCAAACTTGATAGATCTCAATAGAAAACAAAAAAGGGAATCCTCACGGACTCCCTCTTGCTTATTATACAAAAACATTATGAATTTTATTTAATTAGCGAACAAGATTCGATATTATTATTATCTAACTTAACTAATCCATCTAAAAGTTTCAAATCAGCTATAAAGTTCAATCATTCATCTTCATGAAACATTATCACTTATAGGTTAAGCCTCTGCTTTTAACGATTGCAAAGGTACGAAGTTTTTTCGATTGCTGCAATACCTAAAAATGGGGGTTTTATCCAAATACCTATTTATAATGATGGTTGGAAATTACTTTTTTCGTATCAGCGATGATCCTTGAATAGCTTGATAACCAGATAGTTGTATGATATAGATGCCCGCAGGCAATTCTGATATGTCACATAGATATTCCATTTCTCCTGATTGCATCTTTTCCACTTTCATTCTTATTCCAGATATGTTATAGACAGAAACCCTAAAATCTTGAGTGGCTTTTTCTGTGAGATTGATGCATATCTTGTTCCTGTCCATACCGATTTGAGCTTTTTGAGGTAGATAAGTACTGATATCTGATATTCCGTCCAGGTTCAAAGCAGCCAATAGTCCTCGGTAAACATCCAGTTTTCCGTAACCCCAGAGGTTGTTTGGTATATCTTGTTCTTTGTCTAAAGGAATGCTCGTCTTCTTGATAATATCCAAAACATCCTGACTGTTTAGACTCGGATTGGCTTCTAACCATAGGGCAATTGCTCCGCCCACAACCGGAGAAGCCATAGAGGTACCACTATTGGAATGCCAAAAATAATTTCTTCCCTGATAGGTATAACTGGAAATGCGGGTGTCCCTGTCCCAGTTGTCGGGATGACATACTTCATAGAATGAGTTATAGGATGAAATGACCGTACTGCCCGGTGCAATTACATCTGGTTTGATTCGTTCATCGAAGGTTGGTCCTATTGACGAATAGGCTCCAAGTGCTCCGATGGACAGTGTTTCAGACTGCTTATATTTTCCCTCTATATCCGTATAGCCGGTATGGTTGATGGTGGCACCTACGCAGATTACACTCGGGTAAGATGAGGGGGAATTGATGCTATGCGACTTCTCGCAGTCTGCAAGTGACGGATCTACAGAGCAGATATACATATTGCCCGAACCATGATATACTTGAACGTCTGCGTCTTTGCCCATTACCTGATAAGCCATATAGTTGGTTAAACCCACATTTTTTTCGTCTAAGGCTTTCACCATCCAGTCATAGCATATTTCTTCTTTCTGATAACAGGAAGGGTATGCCCCCATCATCATGACATACCTTTTTCCAGCCACCTCTACTGTGTCAATCAGGGTAGAGTCGGCAGTAGCTAAAATCTGCTCGGTATTCACATTAAAGATATGAGGATGCGTTCTTCCTTCATAAATGGTGGTGCGCAAAGTAAATGGCTGAGATGATTTGGCGATGTGATAGACGTATGGTTTGGCACTATTCACAAAACAGCCCGCACTTTCTTTTTCCAATGGCTTATGCATATAGTAATATTGTTGACCATTGTTGCCGGCTGAAGATACCAATACATGACCGGGAATGCGAGTCAGACTATCTAAAATCTCGCCATATAGCAAGTCTGTTCCATCAAAATCCTGTCCAGCTCCTTCGCTAAATGAGATGACGCATGGTTTACCTACCTGATCCGCATAATCGAAGATATACTTGAATCCTAAGGCATCCATGGCATAAGTAAATTTATAAGTTTGGGACGAATCAATCAATGCAGCATTTTCGGATGTTGCATTTGCTACCAGACAAATATCGCTTTCGTATGCCATGCCGTGGTATTTGCCAGGAATATCTGAAGCCACTCCCTCACATCCGCTTCCTGCTGCTATTCCCAAGGTATGTGTGCCATGTGAATTATCATATCCATCTCTCGAACATCCTAATGCAAGCAGATGTTCTTTTCCGATATATTCGCGGCCTACAGGCAATGTACTCTGTAAGGTGTCTGAAGATATCTGATCCCAAAAAGCCTTGATGCGATAATCTGTCATCTGTGGGTTGTAGAAATTCGGATTTGTAAAGTCGAAACCGATATCCATAATGCCCATTACTACGCCTTTTCCTGTATAGACCTGTGGCAAATTCCTACCTTCATATACGGGTAAAGCATTGGTCTGAATGATGACAGAATCTAAAGTACATTTCGGATTCATGTTGGCTTCGATGCGTTGTATCTCTGGTAATGATGATAGACGGGATACAGAGTTCAGCGGAATCGTAGCGATGTATATATTACCATATCTGGCCCAAACCTTGCCACCATGCTGGTGTAGCACTTTTTTTCCATCTCCCGACACTTTGATAAAAGCAGTAGTCATGGGAGAAGGGATGCCTGTTATTGTTTTCTTTGCTTTGACATCATGTATTTTGGCAAGATTGACGGTCTGTTTTTCTTTCTCGCGTTCCTCCAAAACATAGTGTCGGAGCATAGGAGAAAGTTTGGATAGACATGCTCTTTGGGCATAGGCTCCATATCCGAAGAATATAGTCAAGGTCAAATATAGTAATAGCTTTTTCATACAAGTAAGATTGTGATTAAGAAGAAAAGGAATCCCCGTGAAAGAGGATTCCCTGTTTTTTTGAGATTTTAGCTTTTAAAAACTAAAGGATTTATTTCTTTAACCATTTATCAAGCCAGTTGAAGAATGTTCTCTGCCAAAGAACACCATTCTGTGGTTTCAAAACCCAGTGATTCTCGTCAGGATAGATGAGAAGTTCTGCAGGAATACCGCGCATACGGGCAGCGTTGAATGCTCCCATACCTTGATTGGCATTGATGCGATAGTCTTTCTCTCCATGAATACAGAGGATAGGAGTATCCCATTTATCAACAAACTTGTGAGGACTGTTCTCGTAAGTCTTCTTGGCATTTCCACTCAGGTCCTTATTCCAATAAGCATCCTCATATTCCCAGTTAGAGAACCATGCCTCCTCTGTGTCTGTGTACATGCTCTCCAAGTTGAAAGCACCATCGTGAGCCAGAAAAGCCTTGAAACGCTTGTTGTGATGGCCGGCGAGATAGTAAACAGAGAAACCACCGAAACTTGCACCGACGCAACCTAAGCGATCCTTATCTACGTATGGCAGATTGGCTGCTGCATCATCGATAGCAGAGAGATAGTCGTTCATACACTGACCGGTCCAGTCGCCAGAGACTTCCTCGTTCCATTCACTACCGAAACCTGGAAGACCACGGCGATTAGGTAATACCACTACATAACCGTTGGCAGCCATGATCTGAATATTCCAGCGATAGCTCCAGAATTGACTTACAGGACTCTGAGGACCGCCTTCGCAGAAGAGAAGGGTAGGGTATTTCTTGGTGGCATCAAAATTGGATGGCAACATAATCCATACCAGCATCTGCTTACCATCTGTAGTCTTTACCCAGCGCTGTTCGCACTTTCCGAGGTTCAACTGGTTCAGAATATGGTCGTTCTCGTGAGAAATCTGTTCTACCTTGGTACCTTTGGCATCCTTACCTGGGGTAACGATATAGATATCGGTAGGATGACTCATGCTTGCACGGGTAGCGAGAATCTTGTTGCCATTATTTGCCAAAGCTACGCTACCATAATCAGCCCAGTCGTTGGTGATCTGTTTAACTTCGCCCTTGAAGTTGGCCTGATAGAGGTTCAGGGTTCCGTGCCAAACACCGATGAAAGTAAGGCTCTTGTTGTCCTTGTTCCATACGAATCCTTCTACGTTGGAGTCAAACTTGTCTGATACATAGTTCTTCTTACCCGTAGCCAGTTCGTAAACACAAAGACGGTTGCGGTCGCTTTCATAACCATTGCGTGCCATGCTCTGCCATGCAATGTACTTACCATCAGCAGAGAATTGTGGATTGGTATCGTAACCAGGATTGTTTTTCAGATTTTCAGGAGCATTGACAGCCTGATTCTTCATGCTCTTGGTTGCATCAATCTTTGGCTCTACATAACCAGCCTCCTTGCAGAGGTTCTTGGTCTCGCGCGTACCTATAT
>ERZ1031897.703-NODE-703-length-12076-cov-8.296731_pt1 | contig 12076 bp, 9 predicted proteins | sample MGYA00517881_ERZ1031897 | MGnify/ENA primary metagenome ERZ1031897 (study PRJEB33719, sample SAMN04261280) | wastewater metagenome | biome: rural village; feature: human; material: feces | host: Homo sapiens | place: El Salvador | collected 2013-01-07 ... | reverse complement strand
GTCGCACCCTACGTGGGTGCGTGGATTGAAACAATTTCCAGACATGAGGACAAAGGCGAACATAAAGTCGCACCCTACGTGGGTGCGTGGATTGAAACACATGTGCAAATCCTCAGTGGCTTGGTGCTGATTGTCGCACCCTACGTGGGTGCGTGGATTGAAACCACCTGCTGGGTAGTTGGTCCATCAGTCCAGAAGGTCGCACCCTACGTGGGTGCGTGGATTGAAACTCGACCTCCTCGGCATCCTTGCGAAGCTCTGCAAGTCGCACCCTACGTGGGTGCGTGGATTGAAACGAATCTTGTTATAATTACGCGGTAGTAGTTAAGAGGTCGCACCCTACGTGGGTGCGTGGATTGAAACATCGATCGCGACGGTAATAGATACCTCGCAAGTCGTCGCACCCTACGTGGGTGCGTGGATTGAAACACCGTTTATCGCCTGAAAGATGAGCAGAGCGACGCGTCGCACCCTACGTGGGTGCGTGGATTGAAACCGTAAATGTAGAACAGAACGTAACGGCAGTTATGTCGCACCCTACGTGGGTGCGTGGATTGAAACATCGATCGCGACGGTAATAGATACCTCGCAAGTCGTCGCACCCTACGTGGGTGCGTGGATTGAAACAAAGTCTCATTAAAAAATAAGATTTGGCGCACATGTCGCACCCTACGTGGGTGCGTGGATTGAAACTGTTGCTCTGCGATAATATCGAGCATCTTATTAAGTCGCACCCTACGTGGGTGCGTGGATTGAAACCTTTTTATCCATAAAGCTAATGTTTTAAAGTTAAGTCGCACCCTACGTGGGTGCGTGGATTGAAACATGGTATGGACGCCCTAACGGGCGAGCATTCGCCAGTCGCACCCTACGTGGGTGCGTGGATTGAAACAACAAAGATTGCATACTACCATTAAAGACATAGTGTCGCACCCTACGTGGGTGCGTGGATTGAAACAGTATTACCAACATCACGAAATCTAATATTAAGGTCGCACCCTACGTGGGTGCGTGGATTGAAACATCATGAACAACCATATTAAATTAAACAATAAAGTCGCACCCTACGTGGGTGCGTGGATTGAAACACGTGACCATAATGGCTTATCTCTTGAGGCTGATGTCGCACCCTACGTGGGTGCGTGGATTGAAACGACAATGTCCTCACGTTTGGAAATTGAACCGTAAGTCGCACCCTACGTGGGTGCGTGGATTGAAACACATTTAACATGTATTATGTTGGGTTAACCTCTGTCGCACCCTACGTAGGTGCGTGGATTGAAACATCCAAAGAACCCTTTGAAAGAATGAATGCAACGTCGCACCCTACGTGGGTGCGTGGATTGAAACTTATCCAGATACTTTTAAATTGGGTGATTATGATTGTCGCACCCTACGTGGGTGCGTGGATTGAAACAGTTATAGGACATAAAACAGATACCTCATCTTGGGTCGCACCCTACGTGGGTGCGTGGATTGAAACTCTCAGATATTGAATTTGAGAAAATGGTTGCAAGTCGCACCCTACGTGGGTGCGTGGATTGAAACCTTGATGAGGTTGTAAGCATTGAACTGAATCTCTGTCGCACCCTACGTGGGTGCGTGGATTGAAACTACTTTGCCTACTGCAGTTTTGCAGGATCAGCAGGTCGCACCCTACGTGGGTGCGTGGATTGAAACACCAAAGAAGCTTGTCCGTTGACCCAAACGAAAGTCGCACCCTACGTGGGTGCGTGGATTGAAACTTATACTGCTAAGTATAAATCAGATACCTATGGGTCGCACCCTACGTGGGTGCGTGGATTGAAACACAAATAAACTGATCCTCAGACTGATCTCCACGAGTCGCACCCTACGTGGGTGCGTGGATTGAAACTGATTCCACGCAGTAATCAACGCATCAACAGTAGGTCGCACCCTACGTGGGTGCGTGGATTGAAACTCCACTTATCCAACTGGAGACGCACTCATCCTCAGTCGCACCCTACGTGGGTGCGTGGATTGAAACACATTGTCCGAGTTGACAAAATCGGCAACGGCTGTCGCACCCTACGTGGGTGCGTGGATTGAAACAAGATTCTCCTGGAATACCTGTTGCCATGCTTCAGTCGCACCCTACGTGGGTACGTGGATTGAAACGTATCATATTTTTGGAGAGTAAAACGTTCTATACTCTAACTATATACCCAAATACATCAAAATTTACGAAATCAAATTATTCTAAGGCTTGTTGTCTGAACTCCTGCACTTCTAATGTATTGAACTGAGGAACGAAGGAAATGCGGATGACGATTCTACTTTATTATCTCATAGGATAACATATTTCTGATTTTGAAGAGGTAAACATGCAAACAAATAGGCAAACAAACAAGAATATAATATTTTTTGTCCACTATTCTTAGAATGTCGATAAGTGACAGACACTTTTAAAAAAAGATGAAAACAGAAATGACTGTTTGAAAAAGAACAAATGGCTTTTTTGTTTTTTTAAATCTAATTTTCCCATGCTTTAGCAAAAATGCATTATCTTTGCAAGAACTAAAAAAATTATCGAGATGAAACAGATAGAGAGTTTGATGGGATGGCTCATCGCATTCATCATCAGCGGTCTGATGCTGACGGGATGCACAGAAAAAGCCAAGAAGACAGAAAAGAAATCCGTAAAGGTAGAAACGCTCTCCGTGGGAGATACCAACCTGGAGGGCACGAAGGATTATGTGGGAACCATTGAGGAAAAGATGGGTTCTACACTCAGTTTCGAAATCGCAGGCAACATCACTTCCATCCGTGTGGATGAGGGAGATAGAGTCAGCAAGGGTCAACTGCTCGCTACCATCAATCCTACCACTGTGAAGGAGGCACACCGCGCAACGCTCACTACTCTGAAACAAGCAGAAGATGCATACAGAAGATTCCAACCCCTCCATCAGGCTGGAACTATCTCGGACATGAAATGGGTGGAGATAGAAAGCAAATTGGAACAGGCAAAAGCTGCTGAAAGTATCGCCCGACAACAACTCTCCCACTCTACCATCACTGCCCCCTTTGCGGGTGTCATCGCTGCTAAAAACGTGGATATGGGAACCTACGTGCTTCCAGGGCAACCCGTGCTGAAACTGGCAGATGTCAAACAAGTCAACGCCAAAGTCTCTATACCAGAAGCAGAAATTTCACACCTCCATGTAGGAGACAATGTAAAATTGACAGTTGCAGCCCTTGGAGGGGCCGTCTTCTATGGCACGATTTCTGAAAAGGGCATAGATGCCAACCCTATCTCACATACTTACGATATCAAAGTGGGCATCACCAACCCACAGGGCCGACTGCTCCCAGGCATGGTCTGCAATGCTCAGATACAGGGCAGTTCTGCAGCTGCATCATCCAAAATCATCGTTCCCCCACAATGCATTGAACTCGATGTAGATAATTCCCGATTCGTATGGACCGTAGTGAACGGAAAGGCGCATCAGCAACCTGTCGTTACAGGCGAATTCGAGGGAGATGGCATCATCATTCTATCGGGTTTAAACACTGGTGATCAAGTCATCATCAATGGTCAGCAGAAAGTTTCTGAAGGAATGAAAGTAGATACCAGAAAGAATGAAAAACGATAAAAAGTGGAGGGAAAAGAAATGAATCCAGATACATATAAGCCAAAGAAGGACACCGCCCTTCACGACCACATCAAGGCTCGCATCACCAGAAAGCCCAACCGCATCATCAAGCGCTCATTCATAGAGTCGGCCATGTGCAACCACAACATTGTGCTCCTGCTCATGGGGATGCTTGTCTTCTTGGGCATACTGGGCATCTGCATCATGCCAAAGCAGGAAATGCCACAATTCACCATCCGTCAAGGTGCCTGCGTGGCTGTTTATCCAGGTGCCACATCCGATGAAGTGGAAGAACGGGTGGCTAAACCGTTGGAGAATTTTATCTTCGGATACAAGGAGGTGAACAAGAAGAAGACTTATACACAGAGCAAAGACGGCATGCTGATTGTGTTCATGGAACTCAACGATGACGTGGAGGACCGCGATGCCTTCTGGAGCAAGTTCAAACATGGACTGCAAGCCTTCAAAACTTCCCTGCCATCAGGGGTTCTCGCCCTGCAAGCCGTGGATGATATCGCCGACACCTCTGCCCTGCTTATCACGATGGAAAGCAAACAGAAAACCTATCGGGAACTGAATACTTACATCGACCAACTGAAGGACAGACTGCGCCGTATCGATGCCATCTCCAACCTCCGCACCTACGGACTGCAAAACGAGCAAATTAGTATCTGTCTGGATCAGAATAAATTAGCAAAATATGGCATTGGATCCTACAAGGTACTGAATGATCTTGCCTTGCAAGGTTTCACTACCGTAAGCGGCAATTTGGAACTGAGCCAGCTCAATATGCCCATCCACATCACCGACTCCTACAACAACGAACGGGATGTGGCAGAACAAATTGTCTATTCTGACCCGAAAGGCAACATCGTCAGACTGAAAGATATTGCCCAAATCAAAAGAGAATATCCCAAGCTGAACAAATACATCGAGAGCAACGGCAACAAATGCGTACTCCTATCCATCGAGATGCGACCGGGCAATGATATCGTGAAAATGGGAAGAGACGTACATCAGGCAATGGATGAATTTGAGCAGACACTGCCCGATGATGTTCACATCAATACCATCACCGACCAGAGCAGGGTGGTAAGCGAATCTGTGATTACCTTCCTCCGTGAACTGCTCATATCGGTCATCTCCGTCATCATCGTGGTCATCCTGCTAATGCCACGCCGTGTGGCAGAGGTTTCAGCTCTCAGCATCCCTATCACCATCTTCTCGTCAGTGGGCATCTTCTATATTTTCGGCATGGAACTGAACACCGTAACTCTGGCTGCTTTGATTGTAACCTTAGGTATGGTGGTGGATGATTCTGTGGTGATTATCGACAATTACATGGAGAAGTTGGGACATGGTATGTCTCGCTGGCACGCAGCCATCGCTGCCCCTCGCGAATTCTTCATGTCGGTGCTTTCAGCCACGCTCAGCATCTCGCTCACCTTCTTTCCATTCCTCTTTACCATGCATGGCGATATGGGCGATTTCGTACAGTCGTTCCCTTGGGCAATGTTCATCATCCTGAGTATCTCGCTCACAGTTTCGCTGCTGCTTACACCCTATCTGCAGTATATGGTAATTCATCAGGGCATCAGCAGTCAACCCAATCCAAATGCCCGGAAAAAGCCGCTCGACTATCTGCAGATGGGCTACACCTGGTTGCTGAAACACTGTTTCTCATTCCCTCGCACCACCCTCATCACAGGATTGGCATTGATCATCATCGGAGGCTTTATCTTCGTGAACCTGCCGCAGCGAATGATGCCTATTGCCGAGAGAAACCAGTTTGCCGTGGAGTTCTATCTCCCTAACGGAACCACCGCCGAGAAGACGGCACAGGTGGCAGACTCGATGGCCCACATCCTGCAGCGCGACCCACAGGTAACAGCCGTAACCACATTTATAGGACAAGGCTCACCTCGTTTCCATACCACATATGCGCCTCAGATTGGCGGACCGAACTTTGCACAGTTTATCGTTAATACAGTTGACAACAGCGCTACAGAAGAAGTGCTCGACCGATATGCCGACCGATATGCCAACTATTTTCCTGACTGCTATATCCGTTTCAAACAGATGGACTACAATAATGCCACCTATCCTATCGAAGTAAGGGTGAGCGGCGACAGTATCAGGGATCTGAAGGCAGCAGCCAAGAAAATAGCAGCCTGCATGCATCAGATAGAAGGCATCAATCTGATTCGCACCAATTACGAAGAACCATTGCCGGGCATCAGAGTAACTCCTGACGCAACCGAGGCCAACCGACTGGGCGTGAACAAGACGCTTCTTTCGGCCGATCTTGCCATACACTTTGGCGATGGCATTCCAATATCCACCCTTTGGGAGGGCGATTATCCGGTAAAGATGGTATTGAAATCGCAGAATGATAGTGATCTTGCCAACGAATACATCCCTGTGATGGGAGGAACCTCGAGTGTTCCTCTCCGGCAGCTGGCAAAGATTTCACCCGATTGGCACGATGGAAGCATCGTACGCAGAAACGGCGTGCGCACCATTTCCATCATCGGTGAACCATTGAGAGGATTCAATGCCAACAAATTAGCCAACAAACTGAAGGAGGAAGTATCGGATCTCTCGCTCGATCCCGACCTTCATTGGGAAATAGGCGGTATGGCAGAGAAGGATGCCGAGACCTTGCCACAAGTTACCTCTGGCGTGATGATAGCAGCACTGATCATCTTCTTCATCCTGCTCTTCCATTTCAAGCGCATCAGTCTGGCTCTGGTAAATCTCTCATCCATGACGCTCTGTATTTTCGGTGCTGCTATAGGACTCCTGATAACAGGATTCGACGTGAGTCTTACCTGCATCTTGGGTGTAGTAAGCCTGATGGGTATCCTGGTGAGAAATGGTATCATCATGTTAGACTATGCCGAAGAACTGCGCCGCGACAAGGGACTTTCCGTAAAAGATGCAGCTTTCCAGGCTGGCGAGCGCCGTATGCGTCCTATCTTCCTCACATCAGCCGCAGCCTCTGTAGGTGTTTTGCCGATGATGATAGAGAACAATACATTGTGGTCGCCGATGGGAGCCGTCATTTTCTTCGGAACCCTCATCTCAATGGTGCTCATCGCCACCATTCTGCCGGTACTCTACTGGATTGTATTCGACAAGCACGGGGAGTATAGTTGGAGAAAGAAAGGGAGTAGCTACATAGAACACAATAAAAAAACGATGTAACTATGCTCCGTCATTAATTAATTTAAGAAAATAAATAACATCAATATTATGATTATTGAAGAAATTATCAAGTATAACGAACAGTTCGTAGCCAACAAGGGTTACGAGAAGTATTTAACCAGCAAGTACCCAGACAAGAAACTTGCCATTTTATCTTGTATGGATACCAGACTGACAGCACTCCTGCCAGCAGCACTCGGACTGAAAAATGGAGATGCTAAACTCATCAAGAATGCAGGCGGACTGGTCATCAGCCCATTTGACTCAGCCATGCGCAGCCTCCTGGTTGCCATTTATGAATTAGGAGTAAAGGAAATCATGGTCATCGCCCATTCCAACTGTGGTGCCTGCCACATGAATGGACAACAGATGAAGGAACTCATGGTCAAGAGAGGAATCCATCAGGATGTCATTGATACTATCGGACTTTGCGGTATCGACCTTGATCATTGGCTGGAAGGTTTTCACGATACAGAGGATTCTGTCAGAAATACAGTCAACACCATTCGTAACCACCCTCTCATTCCCAAGGATGTCAATCTGCATGGTTATATCATCGACTCTCAGACAGGAAAATTGACTGAAGTAAAATAATATTTAGAAAACCATTATTAAATTTCAAGTCTAAGACACTTTCACTCATAAATGTTTGGAAATTAGAAATAAAAAACGTAAATTTGCGGTGAAATTATATATTTAGAAAGAATAATGGCGCAAACAATATATCATGGGAGTTATACAATTATAGAACAGCCGAAATTGATGGATGGAAGATTCACCAAAGATTTCGGCAATGGATTCTATTGCACAACTCTCAAGCATCAAGCTGCAAGATGGGCAGGCAGATACGACACTCCTATAGTTAACATTTATGAGTATCAAGAAAATCCTTCCCTTAAAATCAAGAAATTCGAGGACTTGACAGATGAATGGTTAGACTTCGTAGTAGCATGCCGGTCAGGAAAGCCACATGGTTACGATATAGTCACTGGTCCTATGGCAGACGATCAGATATACAACTACGTAGCAGATTTCATGAATGGGATCTATACAAGGGAGCAATTCTGGGTAATGGCAAAATTCAAGTACCCTACTAATCAGATCGTATTCTGCACCTCTGAAGCTTTGAAATGTATCACTCATAAAGGATTTGAAGAAGTATGAAAATCATAGACGACAAGAACCATATACAGGAGATTACGGGAACTCCAGGTCGTGAGCAGCAGAAAATGAACAACCTGTTCTACCTCTGCAGCTTAATCGAATATATAGCTCGCAAGACAAAGAATGAGCGCAAAATTATCGTTAATGCCTTGGGAAGAAAACGTCTTACTCATTACTTCGAATTTGCCGATGTATATCATTGCGAGAATATTGACAAGATTACGGAAGAAATCGTGGAAAACCAACAAATTTGTAAGGGGACTTACGACAACATTTCCCTCATTCATGAAAAAGTCCCAACTCATTGGGAAATAGGTAGAGTTATGCAACGACTCATTGTTGAAGTCGCAGAGCATACAAAAACTGATGTCATTGAAGCGCTTATCAAGGTTTATAATTCATGGATAGTCACAAAAATTGACAACTACAACAGTTCGATGTATTACGAGAATACAAGTTATCAATATGCTTCATACGAAGCAGGAATGGCATTATAATGACAGGAAAAGAAAATATCTAAAAACTATTATAACATAATGAGGATGTACCAAACATTACGTTTTGATACATCCTCATTTTTTCTATAATTCAGCCTCCAAAGAATCAAGTTTTTCAAGCATCTCCTCAGCATTCAGAGTAGAAAAAGCAATTTTTCCTTCTGGATCTATGAGATAAGATGTTGGAATCCATGAGATATGATAATCTTTAGATATCTGAGTTTCTTTCCATTTCTTGAATTCAGAATACTGCAACCATGAATACTGATTGGCAGAAAGATAACCATTCATCTTCGCCTTGTCTGTATCAAATGAAACACCGATAAGCTTGATTTTCTTACCATATTTTTCATCAATTTTCTTCACGGTAGGCATATCCTTACGGCAATCAGGACACCAGGAAGCCCAGAAATCGAGAACCACCCAAACTCCAGCCTTCACCTTACCATCATCTGTAACTTGAGTGCGCAATTCAGAAAGGCTGAACAATTTCTTTCCCGTCACGCTATCTGTAACTGTAAAATCTGGTGCCATTGTACCCACAGGCAACAGCTCCTGCTTGGTTTGTGCCTTACAAACCATAGCTACTATCAAAGACAAGAATAATAAAAACTTTCTCATATCTCAATACATTAATTATATTTATACCTTACCTGAAAGTTACCATGCCTCCAACTGATCTGCAATTTCCGGCATCATATCCTTTTTGAAAACAGGATTCTTTCCCTCTTTCTTCTGCTTGCGATAATCCTGAAGCAAGAAAACTGCCTGACGGGAAAGCAAGACGATGGCTACCAGATTGCACAGGGTGAGCAACGCCATCGTGATGTCGGCAAAACTCCAGGCAAAATCAAGCGAGACAACGGCTCCTACCATTACCATCGCTGCCACAGCAAGACGATAGATGAAGACTCCTAACTTGGAATCCTTGATATATCTCACATTGGTTTCACCATAATAATAATTGCCAATGATACTACTAAAAGCAAGAAGCCATATCATCACAGCCACAAAAGGATTTCCAATACTACCGATTTCATGGGTCAAGGCATCTTGCGTCAGTTGAATACCATTAGAAGCCGTAACGTCCACACCACTTACCAGGATGATGAATGCCGTGCAGGAACAAACTACCAGCGTATCCGTAAAGACGCCAAGAGCCTGTATCAATCCCTGTTTTACCGGATGGCTCACGGTAGCAACAGCCGCCGCATTTGGCGCACTACCCTCACCAGCCTCATTGCTGAACAAACCTCTCTTAATGCCCTGAATCACGGTAATACCTAACATACCTCCAGCAGCCTGATTGAATCCGAAAGCATTTTCTATAATAGTCAGCAAAACCTTTGGCAGACTGGTTATATTCCAGATGACCACACCAACGGCTATCAGCAGATAGACTATAGCCATGAGAGGAACCACAGTAGAAGAGAATTTTGCCACACGCTGGATTCCACCGAAAATGATAAGCAGAGTGAGTGCAGTGAGAACAATACCCATAGTAGCAGGTTCAAAACCGAAAGCCTTCTGCCATGCCAGACAGATGGTATTGCTCTGCACGGAATTGTAGGCAAAACCGAAAGTGATGATCATCAAAACGGCAAAGAGAATTCCCATCCATCCCTTTCCTAATCCATACTTCATATAATAGGCAGGACCGCCATAAAAAGAAGTCTTTCCCTTTCGCTTATAGAGTTGGGCAAGCGTAGATTCGATAAAAGCCGAAGCCGAACCCAACAAAGCAAGCATCCACATCCAGAACACAGCTCCTGGTCCACCAATGCTGATGGCAGTAGCCACGCCAGCTAAATTTCCTATACCTATACGACTGGCGAGTGCCACCACAAAGGCCTGGAAAGAAGAAATATGCTTCATCTCCCCATCCACCTTCACGTCCATAGAAAGTTCGTCATGTCCTATTTCTTCAGGTTGCACCTTATCTGGATGAAGCAACAACCTCACCATCTCCTTGATAAGACGGAACTGTACAAATCGGGTACGCCACGTAAAAAACACCGCACAGAAGATCAGGACAGAAATAATAATATACGACCAGAGAAAATCGCTAACCTGAATAAAAATGTTTTGTATTGATTCTACCATTTTACTAAAAAAGTGAATATTTTTCTATTTAACTGCAAAATTACAATTTTTCTTTCTAATAATAACCTTTTTGCAATAAAATTCAACTAAACAAGATAAAATCTACTAAATAACCAACATTTAAAATGTTTTTGAATATAATAGTTCCTCAGCAATGTGTGCAGATAACATGATAATTGACAAGTACAATACTTGTAATAAAAACTACTTATCAAACTACCTTTTTATGTAGAAATTTTGGTAAATCCATTTTTTTTGTTTAACTTTGCCTGAGATTTAAATGTGCAAACAATTTTGCTTGCAAAGAAGATAGCAGGAGAAGCTATTTAAATGAGAAAAAGTATAATTTTGAAGAAAGAGAAAAAAAATGATAGATCGTTGCTATATCGAAATAACAAACACTTGTAATCTCAATTGTGATTTCTGTCCAAAACATCAGAGGAAGAAAAGACAATTGACAGCAGAGGAATTTGACCTTCTCACAGATAAAGTAAGTGGGAAGGTTTATTTTCTGTATTTCCATCTCATGGGCGAACCATTACTTCACCCTCTCCTACCAGAATTTATTCAGACAGCCAGAGCCAAAGGATTTAAGACAGTACTTACATCTAATGGCACCTTACTGGAAAGAGCGATGAATCTACTCGATACCTTACCCCACAAAATACAATTATCTCTCCATTCCCACGAAAGTAATGCAAAGGGAGAATTAGCAACCTATATGGATCAGGTAATGCAATTCTCCACCCAAGCTGCACAAAAAGGCACCTGTATCGTACTTCGTCTCTGGAATCAAGGAGGAAAAGACAAAGAAAACGAAATGGTCATGGAATATATAGAAAAATATGTACCCAAACCATGGAAGGAGCGCCCAGATGGTTTCAGACTGTGCGACAATCTCTATTTAGAATTTGACAGAAAGTTTGAATGGCCAGATACAGAGAAAAAAGAGTCTGAAAATCCAGAAGTTTTCTGCAAAGCATTATTCAAGCAGATAGGAATTCTATCTGATGGAAGTCTAGTACCATGTTGTTTAGACCACAATGGCGACATCATTCTCGGCAATCTTTTCAATCAATCCCTGGAGGAAATCCTCTCATCCGCCAGAGCGCAGGCCATGATAGAAGGCTTCAAACATCATACTGCCACAGAATCTCTCTGCAGAAATTGTGAATCCGCCTTAGTCCGCAACAGTTTCAGGGGCAAAAAGCGTTCATAAAAAATCTGCGTAATTCTGTGAAATCCGTGAGAAAAATAAACAATGAGAAAAAATCTGCGTAATTCAGTGAAATCTGTGGGACTAAAATAATCAATGAGAAAAAATCTGTGTAAATCTGTGAAATCTGTGGGACAAAATAATCTATAAGAAAATATCTGCGTCATCTGCGAAATCTGCGTGACAAACTAATATTCAGCGAGAAGAAAAAACCAGCGGAGAAGAAAAAACAAAAAAGCCTCAGAAATCTTTCGAAATCTGAGGCTCTTCATTGA
>ERZ1031897.702-NODE-702-length-12088-cov-4.767556_pt1 | contig 12088 bp, 9 predicted proteins | sample MGYA00517881_ERZ1031897 | MGnify/ENA primary metagenome ERZ1031897 (study PRJEB33719, sample SAMN04261280) | wastewater metagenome | biome: rural village; feature: human; material: feces | host: Homo sapiens | place: El Salvador | collected 2013-01-07 ... | reverse complement strand
CACGCTTGTCTTTTTCTCATATACGAGAGATTATGAGCGTGGATGACCCTCTTGCTCGTTACTTCTACGAGCAGGAATGCGTCAATGCGTATGTGTCCTACTATAAGGAGAACGAGATGCAGCCTGGTGATAACTCACCTGTCGGCATTTTGCTCTGTACACGAAAGGGAAGCATGGACGCAGAATCATTCAACAAGAAGAGCTAAGCATCGACGACATCCTCATCGCAGAGGATAAGTCTGCATTGAAAGGAGCAATCCTATCTGCCCTCAATGATATGGAGCATGAATATGAGACTGCTTACATCAAGGCAGCACTACTGCGTACCAACCACCTTGCCCCCAATGTGTCTTTCGCCACTTTCCTGCGTGCTGTAAATCATTTCTCTGGTCGAGAATACAAGTATGACCCAGCCCAAAGGGTTGATTCGTTTATCACAATCAATCATAAAGAGTTTGCTGTGTCAAGTAGCTCTAAGTGGCAACGTGCGAGAAGGATTGTTTCGGGGTTAGTTGAGAGGTTTGAGAAAATAGAATAAGTGATATCATGTAAACATCTATGCCGTAGACATAAGATATAGCCCTTTCTCTTATTTTAGAAGTAATATTGTTTTTTTGCAGTGGGTATGAATACCCTTATCCGACAAATTCTCGGTCATTCTTTGAGTAATGGCGACTGGTGCATTGTTACATCGCCCAAGCGTCGCCACAAGGAGCATAACTTCGCTTCGCTCATTTCTGTCCGGCTCGCTGCACTCTTAGGCGTGAACTTCTATGAAGACCTCGCAGAGTGCCATTCGAAACATCGTGTCGGTGCGTTTTTCTCACTCGGCAAAGAGCCACCGCGAGAAAAGAACATAATCGTATTTGACGATTTTGTTACCACCAGCGCAACGATGATTTCAATGAAGGACCTGCTCGAACCACTCGGATATAACCTCGTATTCTTCACAGGTATTTCAAATAAGATCTAACTACCAATTATGAAATACGCCTATCGTATTTTCACATTTTAATTCGTAGCCTGAACCAGTATATTCGTAACTCTGATAATATAGAGTGAGTTCATCATTCTTTATTGTTGCTGTTTCCACATATCGCAACTTCCTTCCATTAACAGTCTCTGTTTTAGTCAAAAGAATTTTACCATTTTTATACTCCATCTTATCCCATGAAGAATAAAAAGATTTTGGTCTTCCATCTTCATAATTGACAGCCTTGTATTTTACTTTTACAGTTGTCTTGCTTACTTTTTGGAATATGAGCGTCATTTCCACACTTCCTTGTTCACATTTCCATTCTCCGATAAAGGGTTTCATACCAGCAACATAAGTTGCGGTTTGTGCATTCGCTAATATACATATTAACGTTGCGCATAAAATAAGAATAAACTTTTTCATACGGCAAAGGTAAACATAAAATCTGAGAAAATCACTCCTTTCGGAGGAATCTATTACGCAAACAAGGCTTTTTATGCGCTTTCACTTGACAAAGTCATCAACGGCACTCTTGGTGTCCGCAGTTCCACCTACAACGGCTACCAGTGGGATGAGATAATGTCGGCCATGTCTGACGTGTTCCTCTGTGGCGGTGACTGCGTGGAAGATGCCAACAGAAGCGAGTGCCACCTGCGGGAATCACCTGAAATCCGGATACCGACGAGCCACACAATCGGGCGTGCCATAAAGGAACTCTCCCATGAAGACATGGAATTCAAGTCTTCGTCGAGCAATGTGTTCAGATTCAATACCAATCCAAGACTCAATGACCTTCTGATGAAACTCAATATGAAGATGGGACTGTTCAAATCCGGCCAGACTGTCTGGCGTGGATTCCGACCATGTTTTCGTCAAGACGGAAAAAGCCGATGCGAAGTATTCGTACAAGCAAGCTTATGGCTACTTCCCGGGCGTCGTTTCAAAAGACGGAATAATTGCGTACATCGAGAATCGTGACGGCAACACACCCGTCAAGTTCCATCAGGCTGACACACAGTCAAGGGCTTTCAAGCTGCTTCATTCATACGGCTTGCACATAGGTATCTTCCGTGCCGATTGCGGCTCCTATTCGGAAGATATCATAAGGACCGTTGACGGCAACTGCCGCATATTCTACATACGGGCCATACACAGTACGTCAATGTACAGCCGTATACAAGACATACGTGAATGGAAGCGTGTTGAGATAGGCTCGCAGGAAACGGAAGTGGCCTCGGTTATGTCAACACAGTTCATGGAGGATTCCTATTACCGCATTGTAGTGCAACGGACAAAGGAAAAGGACAGTACACCTGATCTTTTCGGTGACAGATACACCTACCACTGCATCATAACCAATGACTGGGACAGTGAAGAGAAGAGCGTTATCGAAACGTACAACAAGCGTGGGGCGAGAGAGCGCGACTTCGACCGTCTCAACAATGATTTCGGATGGAAGCATCTGCCATGCTCCTTCTTGAACGAGAACACCGTGTACATAATACTGACAGCCTTCTGCATGAATTTCTTCACGTATTTCATGAGAGCTGTGTCATCCGTGTTCACCAGCTTATCGTCTACGTCAAGAGTCAAGAAGTTTGTCTTCCACTTTACCGCCGTATGCACCAAATGGACAAGGACGGCAAGAAGATGGTGGCTGAATTTGTATACTGGCATGCCTTAAAACAAACTTTCTTTTGGATAAATTCATTTTTTCGAGGCTTTTGAATCTCAATCCCCAATGGGGAAAGGGGCGTTGTGCCCTAATTTGAACGTCTTTGGATTTTTATCGTGCAGATATGCGTATGCGCACGATAAAAATCTAAAGAATATAAGGAAGGACTTTGTCTGCTAATTTAACCTAAAATAAAAAATATATCTTTTTTTATAATAATGCTATTAAACACAATATTACGAACATAGTGTTCGTTTTTAATGTATATCTTTGCACCGTAAATCTAAAATGCCAACTTAAAGATATACATATGGGAGCAACAATTCATCCTCATAAAGGATATCTCAACACTAATTTCAACGTTCATGTCACAGGACATGAAGAAGAATATTCTGTTTGTCAGAAAGGTGATTGTGATAAATGTTCAATCGCGACAGATATTGTCAGACCAAATGAACCTCACGTGTTGAACATAGCACAGCCTGGGGACTATGTGGTTTCATTTAACGATAGTGATGAGATAAATATACACATAGAAGATGGTTACAAGTTTGGTGGAAGTACGTACAAGACTTCGTTTATTTTCGATGATTGTCCGTGGTGCTTTGTCGTAATGCATGACAGAACCTATTTTTACAATCGCGAAACTAAGAGGTCTTTTGTTGAACCCATCTCACCTGATAATATTACGGAGATCAATGAGGATTATGTGATTTTTGAGAATGACAAACAAGAGGAACGTACTATTTTCTCACTTGTCGAAGAAAAGCCTATTTTGTGTATTACTGATATAGTGACCTTTAACAGAAGTGTGGTTGTATGGAAAGAATGTTCTGATAACAAAAGTGAATTGTGTATATACGTTCTTGGAACAGAACCCAATGCAATAGACAAGTTTGTATTTGATGGATATATTGTAGATAATGAGCATGATAACATCATATTTTATGATGGCAACACAATTAAAAAGATCTCGTTATCTGAATACAATGGTTCTACGACCTATCAAATTACTATACGTGGAACATTGATAAATGTGGTTGCCCCCAATCTTGCGGTATCTTATCGCGAGTTGTACAATAGGAATGAATTAATTATACACAATCTTGATAAAGATGAAAAAACAACCATTACATTAGACGGGCACCTTGCAGAAATTAATGGGAAAGAGTTAATTGATATATGGCAACGACATGATCAAATTTCAAACTTTGATTATTCAGCAATCGATGTACCTGAACTTACGTTGTCAGCATTGTACAATAAGGTTTTTGTCTATCCTTGTGAATGGGATGTTTTTTATTCAATTGAGACAATATCTCTTGAAAAGAAATATGGAAAATCAATTAAAAGAACATCCAAGTCAAAATTATGTAGTGTAAATTCCGATAAAGAAATTTCCATTCAACAAGCTGAAGGAAATTTAGTATCGTATGGAAATGCAATCTGTTTTTACAATGGTGTAGAATCATATGTAAAAAGTGAAAATTACGAAGGAGGTGGATACTGCAAAGGAGGTGCTACATACATTGAAGCTAAGAATATCTATATGTACAATGACTCTTGCTTGTACAAACTTAGCCGTAACGGTTACTGGGATAATAGAAGAGAAATCAATCTTGACTTCTCTCGTTTTGGCGAATTTGGTATCGTAAAGGACAAAGAAACCAGTATCTGTCAAACACTGTCTGGAATTAATTTGGGTAAGTGGAAATGTGAGATTAACTATAACAGCAGAAAGTATATAAAAACATCTGAGAACTATATTTTCTCTGGAGGTCGAAGAATTAAAACGACTGACTTAGAAGTCCCTAATAGTCTCTCAGAAAGCCTAAAATTGGGATTATCTGTTGATTCTGACGAGGTGTGTATATGTAACCTTAAAGGTATAAAGTATACTTCGGAACGTATTATGGAGAACGTTTATGATTCGACCGAATACCATGATGTGCTTCTAAGTGAAGATGGAAACTGCATTATGCACAAGGATGGAGATAAAGCTATCACATTCGATATAGGTACGGGATTTTCTCAAACATATGACAACCTGTCTTATATAAAGCATATTAACGGAATACGCCCGCTCTTTGCTACCCCGACATCACTACAGCCGATACTGGTTAATCCTGTTACTAAGCAGCGTATAGAAGCAAATGATATGTCTAATTTTCAATTTGTATCTCCTAACGGGAAACTATATGCAGATACTCACCTTAAGGAATACATTGAACACTATGAAATAGAAACAGACACGTTAATTCCTAATGATGAGTTTGAAAAATTACGAGTAATGTACACATACCCTTGCGATGAAAAACAAGGCTCAACAGCATGGGAAATAATCACCAGGAACCGTAAGCAACTTATCCTTGAACACTTTGGGTATTTGAATGAAAAATATCCCAAACTATTTAAGGATGATTTTACAGGAAATAACTGGGATGATTCTGTGCTAGATACGAAAAACAGATACGATGTGGAGCATTTTCTTGGTCGCTTATATGGAGAACGGGGAATTGCTGTCATAAGAAAGTCTCATGATGGTTCTGAATATTCAAGAATTGATTTAGGATCTCCTCTTATGTATATCAATTACGTTTCTTTCTCGTATGATACTAAATATGTAGCCATTGCAGGATATCGAAATAGTGGCGGCCTTTTTCTCGTCTATGATTTAGAGGCAAAAAGCACTATTGTCCATGAAGTTACTTCGAGGGCCGTTTGGAATGTAGCTTTTTCTGCAATTAACGCATTAGCATCCTACACAAGTAATCCCCAAACGCTCTTTGCTGCAAATAAAGATGAATACATCAATATGTGCGATAGAGATAGAATTATTAAAGGTTATAACTTTTTAACATTCTCTCCCGACGGAATGTATTTTGCCTTATCTCAGCAAGGTTATATCTCTAAATACGATATAAATGGCAATGTTCGTGACAATTGGGGGCATCACCCCTCTTCACTCGTTGATATACGAAGTGTTCTTTCTCAAGAAAACACATTGATAGAGTTCTCTGATTTAGGCGATTCTGGCATATCAGAAACCTCTCGTCGAGATTCTGTTGCATCTGTCTCTTTTTCAAATAACAACAAACGCCTTATGATGGTTGGAAATGATGGTGTTGTAATAATAAGAAACTTACATTTTGATAATTATGCCAGCAAATAAGAACGCAATGACACGATATAAGATATTGGACGAACTGTTGAGTAGCCGGTATCACAACTATTCGCTTGACGATTTAACAGAAGAAGTTAGCAAGCGATTGTCTGACATGTACCCAGATACGAAGGGTGTGGTTCGTCGTACCATAGAGAAGGATATCTATTACTTGGAATATGAGGGACCATTTATGGTTGATATTGAGCGGTATTCTGCGCCTGGCTACAATGTAGATAAACAGAAGTCATATTCTAAGCAATGCTTACGATATAGAATTCCCGGATTTTCTATATTTAAGAAAGATCGTTCCAATGACGAAGAATACTTGCTTCGTGAAGCATTGTCGCTGCTAGGCCAATTTGACGGGCTGCCTAATCTTGATGCCCTTGAAGGATTGCGCCTTGGATTAGGAGTACGTAACAATGAATGTAAGATTATCTCTTTTACGAAAAACCCATTGGAGAACACCAACCTCATTGGAGAACTATTTACTGCTATATCACAGCAGCAGGTCGTTGAGTTGAATTACCACAAATTCAACGCACCCGACGAGATACTAACCGTCAACGTACATCCATACTTATTAAAGGAGTATAATAGAAGATGGTTCTTGATTTGTGCAGCTGAAACTGATGGGAAAATTCTGAATTTTGGATTGGAGCGCATTAATAATGTCAATCCACTTCCTGCTCATAAATATGTAGAATACAATGGTGATATCAATGAGATATTTGAGGATATTGTTGGTGTAACCAATTATACAGAAAAGGAAGTATTGAAAATACTGTTTTGGGTTAGTGATGTTTCCAAAGATTATGTAACCAGCAAACCACTTCATGATTCTCAACGATATTATAGAGGTGATGCGGATAAGACCTATAGGGCACAATATCCGATGTTGCATGGTGGTTCCTTCTTCTCAATTGAATGCAAGGAAAACTATGAGCTTATTCGTGAACTAACCTCTTATGGAGAAAACCTAGTTGTACTATCACCTCAATGTATCATTGATAAAGTACAGCAAAGGATCGCAAAAATGCAAGAAATTTATAAATCTACGAATATTACGAATAAAGAATTCGTGTAGATCTTGTACCTTTGCATCAGAAATCCAAAACTAATGAAATATGGAAGACGATTATTACGATGAAGAAGATGAGCGTACCTACGAAAACTACAATGGTAGTTATGCGCAAGATGTAGAAGGTTGGAGCGACCAGGATATCGATGATGTTTTCGATGGGGACCCTGATGCTTATTGGAACATTGATTAAAAAAGATGCGAGGTACAATAAAATCACGAACAAAGCGTTCGTGTAGGTATAGTACCTTTGCATCGTAAAAGAAAACAAAGCGGTCTTTGAGTTATTGGTGAGTGAACATAAATTTGAACTCGTCCGATGTATTCGTCGGATGTCACCTGCAATAGTATAGGTGATAAACAATGTCATAGAGTAAACGTTGAAAACTTGTATGTTGTCAATTGCGTTATCTTTATTATTGTATATTTTTATGTTCTATATTTACATAAAGAAATGAATTCCACTCACTGATACTCAAGACCTTTATATATTACAAGAACAGATGGAAAGAGAACAGATAGCAAAAATGGCTGAAGCTATGGCCGATAAAGAAGACCTTCTCAACTTGCTTAACAAGATTAAGCATGATGAGATGATTGCGGCCGGATTTGGCGATAAGTTTTATCCGTTCTCCTTAAAGCACATCAACTATTACTGTAATCCGAATAATTCGTTTCATCGCTATCGCCAGTTTAAGATTAAGAAGAAAACCGGTGGAGAGCGTATAATCACAGCACCACGTAATAGAAGCTTTAAGCTCATTCTGAGTTACATCAACGAAATTCTGAAGTCGATGTACACACCATCAGCTTATGCCATGGGCTTTACTGAAGGACGTTCGATTGCTGACAATGCCAAAAAGCATAGAGGCATGAACTATGTGTTCAATCTTGATTTGAAGGATTTCTTTCCGAGTATAGAACAGGCAAGAGTTTGGAAACGTCTTCAACTTGCACCTTTTAATTTCCCTGTAGCAATTGCTAATATCATTGCAGGCATGTGCTGCATGAAAGAAGTCGTACAGACGGCAGATGGTAGCCAAACAGTTCGCTATGTACTACCGCAAGGCGCACCGACTTCGCCTATTATTACCAATATGATTTGTGACAACCTCGATCGCAAACTGGCAGGCGTTGCCAAACGCTTCGGTTTAAACTATACTCGATACGCTGATGACATCACATTTAGTTCGATGCATAACGTGTACCAGGAAAACGGTGCGTTTCGTAAAGAAGTGTGGCGTATCATAGAAGAGCAGAAATTTACTGTGAATGATAAGAAAACGCGCCTTCAGAAGAAAGGATCCCGTCAGGAGGTTACTGGCATCATAGTATCTGACAAGATAAATGTCACACGTGATTATGTGCGTGATATTCGCAATATACTCTATATGTGGGAGAAATACGGCTATGGAGTAGCATTCGCCAAGTTTTTCCCGAAGTATAAGGCAGAGAAAGGTCACGTTAAGAAAGGTAACCCCGACCTAATCAACGTCATTGATGGCAAGCTTCAATATCTGAAGATGGTAAAAGGAGAAGGAGACTTGGTTTGGCTGCGTCTGAATGCGAAGTTTCAAGCTTTGACAGAAGATGCGAGATCTCCGCAAAAAACAACGGATTTTGGTGTTACCTACGTAGAGACGATTCCTGTTCTTGACTTTGAAAAGAAAAATTCAACCGCCATTGAGTTTGCGATGTCTAAGCCATACTCTTGGGAAGAAATCTCAGAAGATAACCCAGAGCAGAAAACAGTGCATTCAACACCTGCTCATCTATATGCGTATTTCATGTTGGATGGCAAGAGAATATTTGCGACTATGCATAAAAGTATTCGAGACTTAGGTACAAATCAAAATAAATCTGAGCTAGCTATTTCATCATGTAGAGATAAGCGAGACAAGCCATTTTGGTTAGTACATCGCATAGACAAAGTCACAGTGCCTACTCCAAAGCCTGTGGACATTGACGAGTTAAACATGGAGTTAGATTCACTTCTAGGTTTATGATATGGACGAGAAACTACTACCCACATTAAATAAGATAATTCAGCTCTCGGAACAGAATCCTGAGTTTGGTGCTGAGTTGCGAAAGAAGTTAGGAATGACTTCTTCCGCAAAAACTATCTTGCAGTCATCCGACTTTGATAAACGTGTAGAACATATCGAAAAATATTTAGGACTTGACTATTATGTTGATGGTCAACCCTCCCTTATAGACTACTCTTTTATTGAAGCAACAGAAATACAAGCACAACTTATTTCTGACAACAGGGAAATGATGCGATATCGGTATGGTACACGATTTCACATTATAAACTTTGATGAATACTGCCGATATGCACACTTGCAAGTAGAGATGTTGCTTAATTACTACTACGACAAGACGAGTAGTACGCTTGATGAAATTAAAGCTCATATTGTAAAGTATAATCCAACTGCTGACATTGCCAATGCAAAGTCATTAGGCGCAATAAGCTATAACTCCAAACTATGGGCTTTTTGTGCTGAACACAACGTCGGATATTCAACAAGAACGATTTTTGATTACATCAGAGAAGTTAGAAATCGCTCAAGTCATCGGTCACTAGAAACAGAAGAGAACACAATTTCAGATGTTCAAAAGAGACTTAAGACAATGTCCTTGCCTGTCCATAAAGGAGACGGATATGTACTTACCTATAAGCTAAAAGAAACATCAACTGAATATAACCTATTCAACAATATGGTAAAAAAATCCGAATGGTATAAAGAATATTTATTTCTAGTCTGGTTACACAATCAGAAATTTGCCGAGATAAATGAAGCTATAAAGGAAATCAGCAATAAGGTGCAGAATGCCTTTTCTATATAACACATGTCAATTATGATTCTTCAACCAATATCAAATCATATTATGAAATACAGAACTCAACTTATTATCAAATCCTGCTGCCTGATTTGTATGGCGCTCTTTGCATCTACCAGATTGTCTGCCCAGTATACAGACATTAGAGTAAACTCTCTGCCACAGTCCATGAAGATAGTACAAGTTGACAACAGGGAAAACAGTACCCTTGTTTTCATTAGATATACTCGTCAAGAAGAGGGAATCACCTGGATGAATATCAATGAGAAGACAATCGCTCGATGCAAAGGCTCAGAAAAAGATTATCATCTTATCAACAGCATCAACCTACCAATCAATACGGAATCGGAGAATAGATACATGATGTTTGACCGCATAGGGCAAGAGCATGCGTTTGCCTTAGAGTTTGAGAAACTTCCGAATATCACAGATTTCTCAATTTATGAAGATACGAACAATACTGATGCTTTCAATTTTGTTGGTATCCAAGCAGATACTACTAAAATGAAAGACTTTGTTAATATTGATGAGTATATAGCCAACTACCCTGTAAAGGAACTCGGTCGTTATGCAGAGAATGGTACAATAATTACCTATATCAAGTATAAAGGAATTATTGTCAGCACCATAGCACAGGCCGTAAAACAATATGGCAAATATTACACTATTAATGTCAGCTTACAAAATTTATCAGGAAGAAGCATTCTTTTTGATCCTTCTAAGATTGTAGCAAAGGGTTATAATGCAAAAAAGCAAGAATTCTTTGATTTGCAAGTGCTTTCCGCCTCTGAGTATGATAAAAAAGTAGCTAACAAACAAGCATGGAATAATTTTTGGGTAGCACTTGGAGAAGGTATGGCAGCCAGCAACGCTGGATATAGTTCGTCTACAACGACATATTCTGGAAGTAGTTATACGACTGGCAGTGCTCACGCCTCCGGTTATTATGGAAATACATATGGATACGCTAATGCGTATGGTTCGGCATATACAACGACATATGGGCGAGCAAACACCACGTCATATAATGGCGCAGCGGCTTACGCAGCCCAACAACAGGCATATGCTAATTATGCAGCCTATGCTAATAGCCAATACTCTATTAGAGAACAACTTCAAGATGGATATGTAAAACTGAATACGATCCGTAATGAGGTCAACTATATGGGTTATTTCAATATTAAATACAAGAAGTTGGATCACCTTATCGTAACCATGACTATTGATGGCGAAAAGTTTGAGTTTACATATTAAAATGAGACAGGATGATGTTAAATACCAATAGAGCTAAAGGTTGCATGTTTGGCCAGGCTGTTGGCGATGCCTTAGGACTTGGCAGTGAATTCATGTGTAAGACAGAGGTAGAGGCATATTATCCCGATGGACTGACGGATTATCCGCAGATATGGCAGGATCGCCATAGAAGGCGATGGCATAATGGCGATTGGACTGACGATACAGATATGATGCTTTGCATTGCGAATGCCATCATAGAGACAGGCAAAGCTGATCCTCTCGTAATTGCACGTAATTTTAAGGGATGGCTGAACGGCACGCCTATGGGTATTGGACAAAACACTTATAACGTGCTTTCATTGGGTGATTATGAATTAAATCCAATGAAAGCGGCAGAGATTGTATGGGAGATGTCAAGAAAACAAAGCGCAGCAAATGGAGGTGTTATGAGAACTTCAGTTGTTGGTTTATTGCCTACTGACGTTATCCGCTCTGCCGAAGCCACGTGTAAGCTCACTCATTACGACCCACGTTGTGTCGGGTCGTGCGTGATAGTATCAATTATCGTACATACTTTGGTATACGAGAACCGAGTATTGACCTATGATGAGATTAAAGAATTGGGAGAAAGATACGATAGTTCTATAGTAGAATTTGTTGACAAAGCATATTACGGTCAATTTGAAGATTTGGTTTTGGAAGATGAGTCTATGGGTTACACCCTACATTGCCTGTTCGCTGCATTATGGTGCTATTTCCATGCCGAAAGCTTTGAGGAAGGGCTGCTTAGAGTTGTCAATGTTGGAGGTGATGCTGATACAAACGCTGCCGTCGCTTGTTCTATTCTTGGTGCTAAATTTGGCTTCGATGCCATACCTGCAAAATACATTGAAGGACTATATCGCAAGGATGTAATGGCCGATACTTTTGAGAAACTCATAAAGGCTATTTTAACGTAAACATTGAGCCATACAGAGAAGCACAGTTCATGAAACGAGGAATCATATATGGGGTAATTATAGCCATAGCTTTGACGCTTTCTACTATCATTTTATGACCCCAGTTCGGGATAACCGAGTGTCTTATACAATATAAATGCAGCGTGAATAC
>ERZ1031897.697-NODE-697-length-12159-cov-4.806675_pt1 | contig 12159 bp, 10 predicted proteins | sample MGYA00517881_ERZ1031897 | MGnify/ENA primary metagenome ERZ1031897 (study PRJEB33719, sample SAMN04261280) | wastewater metagenome | biome: rural village; feature: human; material: feces | host: Homo sapiens | place: El Salvador | collected 2013-01-07 ... | reverse complement strand
TGGCTCCTCTCTTCTATGATGAGGAGGGTAACATCTTGCCGGTAAAATAGAATTGATTTTTAGGTTTTAATAGTTTGATGAATAGTTGATACATGAGTTAGTGTTAGTTAGAAACGGGCAGCATCTTCGGGACGAAGGTGCTGCTTTTTTATTGCTGTAAAGCATGTTTTAGACCTGTCATATTTTTCTTTTCTATTTGTAAGTGCTTGTTGTTCAACTATATAATCTTTATAATGAAATTTTTGAAATTTAGACCATATACTTTTCTCTTTTTCTATAAAAGTTCGTACCTTTGCAACCAAAAATATGTTTTCCGCCGATGAAAAAAAGTTTTCTATATTTTTGCCTGCTATTGGTAATCTCTTTTGTCTTTTCATCCTGTCATTCCGATAGGTCCAGGATTCTGGTTTCTGCATATTCTATGGTTGATAGTCTGCCTGATAGTACCTTGGCTCTTTTAAGAAAAGTGGATTGTGATAATCTTTCTGCAAAAGATATGGCAGAATATTCATTGCTTTTCACTATGGCACAAGATAAGTCAGGGCTTGATGTGGATAATGATTCCCTTATTCGCATAGCTTATGATTGGTTTCTGCAGCATCAGGACGATTCGCTCTATGCAAAATGTCTTTATTATATGGGTAAATACTATATGTTGAATGATAGCACAGAACAGGCAATTTCATTGTTGACAGAATCGAGTGAAAAATCAAAAATGATAGGCGACTTGAAAACTGAAAGTATAGCTTTGGAAAAACTGTCAAGAGTATACCAAAATGTTGAGCCCAGCAAAGCCTTGATGTATTCTAAAAAAGCGATTCATGTCTATACTAAATGTAATGATGCTACATTAACGAACATGATTTATTTAAAATTAAATTATAGTGATGCATTAGCGATTAATGGCAACACTCAATTAGCGTGCCAGATTGCCAAAGAGGCATTGCAAAATGCCTTACTATTGAAAGATTCTTTTGTCTTAGCAGATACATATCAAGATTTAGCAAATTCTTATATTGATTTATCTCAATTAGACAGTGGTTTGATTTGTGCTAAGAAAGCATATGCTTTGCAACCGATTAATAATTTTTCCTGTACCTTAGCATTAGCTGATGCATATTTTGCTGCAGATTCTGTAAGGCAGACTATTTCTTTATTGAGTAATACTCGTGCAACTCGGGCTATGGATAAATATGTAAGTTTTCAACTTCTGAGTAAAGCTGCGCTTAAAGATGAGAACTGGACTGTTGCTGATTGCTATATGGATTCTGCTTATTATTATATAGAGGAAATGTATCGTAATGCATTGCAGGAAAAATCTAATTATTATGCTTCCTCCTTGCTCAAAGAGAAAGATAAGTCCGAGCTAAAAGGAAAAAAGGAGATGCAAAAGTGGGTGTTTCTATTAGTCCTTTTATTAATCTTGGTTGTATTGGCTTTTGTCATTTATGCATATATTAATTTTAAGGTAAAAGCCAAAAGAAGATTGGCTACTGAGAAAGAACGTATAAAACATAAACAAGAGATGTTTGAGAAGGAGAAAGAATTATCTGAAACCTTTTATCGGAAAGAAATGTCTCGTAAAGAAGTGCAATTTTCTGTTTTGCGTAACTATCTATTGAAATTGGTTTCAGTATTTGATAAACTAAATACTATTAAAGGTGAGACTGGCAGACATGTCATTTTATCTGAGAAGGATTGGACAGAAATAAGTGTATTCTTAGATATTACGGAAAATATGTTTGTTACTAGATTGTCAACTCTGTATCCTTGTTTGTCAAATAATGACTTGCATCTGATGATGTTACTTCGTTTGAAATTGCCACAAAAAGCTTTGGCTTCAATTTATGGTATTTCAGAAAAAGCAATCAAACAAAAACTCTTTTTGTACAAGGAAAAAGTAGGAATCAAGGGGAAAAATCAGTCACTACGTGAATTTATAGAAACGTTCTAATGAAAATTTAGACCTGAGCTTTAGGGGGGGGGTGAAATTGTAAATACTTGATAATTAGTTATTTGCTGTAGGTGGTTGGCGAAAATAGAATTAGACCTAATTTGTTTGGAGGGTATTTGAAATAATGCTAATTTTGCAGCAGAATTATTAAATATAAAATCGTATGGATATAAAAAGAATTTTGTTAGTTGCTTATATGCTGGTGATAGCTATTTCTGTTAATGCTTCGCCAATAACATTTATACGTAATAGGAAAAATCATAATGCTGGAGCAAAAGCTGTTCTACCTAGTCTAAAGGCAGATATAGATGATTGCAGTATTGCATTAGAGGTGAGTCGGTATACAGGCATTGCTCATATTTATATATATGATGCTAATCATACAGTTATGTTGTGTGATACATTACAAGTAAGTGGGAAAAATCAGGTTGTTCTAGACTTGTCTCATTTAAGGAATGCTCAGTATAGTATAGAGGTAGTTCTAGATGATGGTACGGCATACAGAGGAAATTTTGAATTATAACAGCCGAAAATAGAATTCTATTCTTAAATCGGTAAATATTAACAATTAAATATTTTAGGTTATGGTAAAGAAAATGAGTGAACTTGCCAAAATGGCAATGAGTGAGAGAGAAATGAACTCTTTCGCTGGTGGAGCAACATGTGGTTGTGCATGTAGTTCAGCTGCGTCAATGGACAATGGTTCAGCTAACCATGCAGGTGGTCTGTACTCTAATGGACCAACGACAAATCAAACGATTTTTCTTGATGAGGTAGTTGTTACTCCTTGAGCAATTTTGTGAGAATTTATTTGTGTGTTGTGCATGTTTTTTAAGCATGTGCAACATACATGTTTTATATAAATTGAGAAGTAATGAAGCGAAGAATATTATTATCACTTTGGAACTTAATGTTGTGCAATTTTATTTTTGCCCAATATCCACCTACGCCTGTTTCTTTAGAAAAATTTAAGCAAGTTGATAATTCAATATATGAATTACAGTATACTCTTAAATTCAAAAAAAATCACAAACAGAAGGACTATAATGTAGATGATAGAATAGTTCAGATAGGAAATCATGTCATAAAGGATTATAGTAAAATAATTTTTTATTTTGATTCTTTGACAACTGAAAATAACAGAAAGGGAATGGATTCTCCAAGTAATCCAAATATGGTGTTTTGTTATGAACTATTTAATGACTTGCGCCAAAGAGATTGCAGTGTAAAATATCGTATGCCTCTCAATGGTGGTACGCTTTGTTACAGCATGACACTTCCGTTGTTGGATTGGACATTAATTCCAGATAGCACAAAAGAGATTTTGGGCTATGCTTGTAATATGGCAAAAACAAACTTTGCCGGGAGAGATTATGCGGCTTGGTATACGGTAGACATACCTTTACCTTATGGTCCATATAAATTTTATGGATTACCAGGCTTGGTCATAAAAGTAGAAGATTTAACACATTTGTATAGTTGGGAACTTAAGGGTATTCGAAATGTAGTACGTCCAATATATTTATATACTTATGAAGGGGAACAAAAATGTTTCGAGAAGGATGCCATAAAAACAATTGAACGCATAGAAAAACAGCCAATTCGTTTTTTGGAACAGATGGGTAGACATATGTATATAAAAGGAACAGATGGTAGATCTAGACCTTCTACCTCTATACAGAATATTCCAGATCAAGAATATGAACCATTAGAAAAGTATTGATATGATGAAATTAACAGCCGAAAATATAAAGACATATTTAGCAAATACTCCGCAAATTACTTTCGAGATTACGGAGTGTTGTAATTTGTCGTGCCTATACTGTGGGTATGGAAAACTTTATAATAATAAAGGGAAAAGACATAATCGCATGATGCCTATCGAAAATGCTATAGCTTTTCTTGATTATATAAAAAAGTTATGGGATGCAGGCTATGACAATAGAGGTGAAGGTACGCTAGTCATTAGTTTTTATGGTGGAGAACCATTGCTTAATATGTCATTTATTAAGGCTGTTATTAGTTACATAGAAGAGAATCTTCAAGGCTATAGAAAACATTTTGCTTATACGATGACTACTAATGCAACCCTATTGCCAAAGTATATGGATTACTTGGTTTCTAAGAGTGTGCACTTGTTAATTAGTCTTGATGGGGATGAAAAAGGTTCTTCTTGTCGTGTTTATCATAATGGAAAGCAGGCTTTTCCTGCTATTACCAAAGCAATAGATGAGCTAAGAGAGAAGTATCCTCGATTTTTCGAAGAGAATGTTCAATTTAACTCAGTACTTACCCAAAAAACTTCTGTTAAGGCAATAACTGAGTATATATGGCAAACTTATGGTAAAAAGCCTTCTGTGTCTGAGGTAAATCCAGATGGTGTCAATTTGCAATATGAAAAGGATTTTAAACAAATCTATTTGGAAAAATGGAAGTCTGTGCAAGAATTTGAACAAGGGTTGGATTTGGGTAAAATTAAGTTTGAAGACCATCCTAGGTTTGAGCAAATAGCTCGTTATGTTCTGAAACATTCCCCTTATGTTTATCAAGATTATAATGACTTGTTGTTTGCTGATAGGACTAAGGAGAAGGAATTTCCTACAGGGACTTGTCTTCCTTTTACCAAAAAGGTCTTTGTGAATGTAACAGGTAGGATTATGCCTTGTGAGATGATTAGTTATCGGTATGGCTATCCTGCAATAAAGCAAGGTAAAGTAGATGTAGACTTTCAGCTAATTGCTGATAGTTATAATTCTTATTTTGAGCGAGTAGCAAAAGTGTGTAGATGTTGTAGAGATAGTCGTGGCTGTCTTTGCTGTATGTTTAATAATGGCATGATGGACTCGCCCAAAGGAAAGTGTAAATATTTTATGGACTCAAAGACGGAGAAAATGGTGAAGAGTGAAGTGTATTCTTTTCTCTTGCAATATCCTGAGTCTTATTCGTATATAATGTCTAGTTTTGAGGTCGTATGAGAGAACAGTTTTTTGTCTGGCTGATAATTTCTCCAGAAATTTTTGTGGATTTCTTGGAAGAAAAGAGGTTGCTGATGTATAATGTCAGTAATGGTAAGTTCTTGTATTCAAATGATAAAGGACTATATGACATCGTTGTAAAAATGTATTTGCCAAAGAATCTGGGGGTAATACCCTATGAGCCTTCTTTGGAACATACAGCAGATGAGGCTATTCGGCAGGGATTCTTCTCTGTACGTACGGTGTCGAATGCGATTAAGCCGATAAGTCTTCTTCCAATGTTGAGTTTACAAAAGGATTTGGAACGAAACAAGGATGATAAATATGCTCGTTTAGGAAATAAACTGTATTATTTAAGTGGTCTTTATGTGTCTTTGGACTGCTGCGTTACTGAAAACGAAATGTTGGCCCGTTGTCGTAATATGGCTTCTCGTCAATACCCATGTGCTTGTTATGAGGAGAAGTATGCATATTTGGATTATAAAATGTTGCAAGCATTGATAAGTCAAACTATAGCATCGAGTGTTGCCGTCATTGACTTTATTTGCTCATATAGATATTTCTTGGAATGTGATGTGCAAGATTTTGTGAATTTATTGAGAAACTATTCCTTCAAGTATAGAATTCATATTTATGTAGAGGATTATGCCATGTTAGGTAAACAGAATGTGCAGTCTCTGTCTAGTTGTTGTCAGTTCATTATATATAAAGATTGTTTTTCGCCTACTTATGCGAACAAAGGAAAAAATGATATGGGGCTAGAAGTACGTTCTCTACAGCTAATATATGATTTCTCAGACATCGAAAATGGTGAACGAATGGAGTGCTTGCCTGTTTGGTTGGATGATAATGAACAAATGTTTAGAGAGAAGGTGTGGACATCAGGGAAGGATTTAATGAATAATCCGAGAAAAATGTCGTATCTGTTTAGAAATAAAAAGTTAAATGCTAATTTCTTTGGCATTCTAGATGTTTCTTGTACAGGAGAAGTTCGTCCGCATGGTTCTTCTTCTAAATTGGGAAATGTTAATAGTGGATATACATTGCTAGATGCGGTATCAGCCGAATTCGTAGAAAACCATTCTTGGAGAATGACCAGAAAGGATTTGGTAAATTGTCATTCGTGTCCATTTCGGTATGTCTGTCCCCCTGTATCGGCTTGTGAACTGATGAGACCTGATTTAAAAATGTGTAATTTAAATGTTTAGATTATGAAAAAATATGTAAGATTGAACAAAGTAAGTATGAGGAGTTTATTCTCAGTTTTTTTTATGTTGTTATTAAGTGTAGATGTATATGGTGCTAGCAATATCAAGTTTACGCTTTTGTCTGTAGACTCTTTGCCAAATATAAAAAATTTGGTAAATATGCAAGTTGTAGGGAAAAAGCTTTATGTTACTTATGAAAACCCAAAACGTTGGGGGGCTCAACTATTGAGAACTTATTGTGTTAACGAAGCCTCTCATGCGCTTAAGATGGAATATGAATATTTCAGAGACCCTGCAAGAAGTAATGGTATTGACTATCCTATACTTGTACAAGATAGTCTTGATGATTTGTGCGTAATGGATCGTACTTATCCTTTGGTCTATAATTTGGACATGGAAAAACATACGATGAAAAATACGCATAAGTTTGTCTTTTCGGCTAAGTCGAAAGTTCCTTATGCTATGGCATTGAATGTGCCTTTTGCTTATCGTAAATCGGATAAGGAATTCTATTTTGTAGGGAGGCAACCTAATATGGGAATACAGGCTGTTTATACATCGATTTTAGATACTATTTCTACTTGCGTTGGAGAAGTCGCACCATTGCTTTATACAAAGAAATATCCAGCGTGGACAACTAATTTCGGAAAGCAAACGTTTAATAAGCGTGCTCGTGTCTTGGTCCATGGCTTTTATATTTATCCAGCTGTACAATATGTAAGTTTGGATGAAAGGAAAAGTTATATCGTAAAATTAGCAGAGCCTAATTGGAAGACTATAAAGCCCCTTTCAGCAGATGTTTGGGCCGTTAATCTAATGCAAGTTAAAGATGTAACTTCATCAGAAACTTATGTGTATGCACTATGGTGGAATAAAACTCAGCAGTCTATGACTTTATTGCGTAAGCAAAATAAGGCATCCTGTAAACTGGTAGTTTTAGATTGGACAGGGAACATAAAGAATACTTATGTTGTGCCTAAATATATGAGTAATATCGTTGCTTTGAGTGATGGTAAACTAATAGGAAGTGATGGAAAGAAATTTTGGTTGATTACATTGTAGTGAGAATGAAGAGATTCACTTTGTATACTCAAAGGGGTACTTTGGATTGCGGACCAACATGTTTGCGAATGATAGCTGCATTCTATGGGAAAAAACTTTCCATGGAATGCATCCATCAGTTGTGTGTGTATTCCCAAAATGGCACTACGATGTTAAGTCTCAAGAAGGCGGCAGAAGTGATAGGCTTTAAAACTTTGGGAGTAAAGGTGAACCTCTTAACATTAGCAGAAGATATTCCTTTGCCTTGTATTTTGTATTGGCGACAAGAACATTTTGTTGTTTTATATGAGGTGAGAAAAAAAAGAGGTCATATATATTATTATGTTGCAGACCCAGTAGGCTCATGTTTTAAATATTCTGAAGCAGAGATAGAAAAGTGTTGGGAGATTGAGGGGAATGATGGAGTTGCTTTGTGTCTGGAACCCACGGAGAAATTGAATGAATTTGTAGAAAAAACACAAGAGCAGAGAAATGTGCTTAATTTTCTGTGGGCTTATATACAGCCATACAAATATGTTATGCTGAATATACTTTTGGGTATGTTTCTTGGAACAATCTTTATGCTCTTCGTTCCGTTCTTGACGCAAGCGATAATAGACTTTGGTGTAAAAGACAAAAACGTTTACATCGTTTGGATAATATTGTTGGGACAATTTCTTTTGGTATTTGGAACAACTTTTGTAGAACTTGTTCGTAATAGAATCTTGCTTTACATTGGTGTTAGAGTAGATATATTGATGATTTCTGACTTTATTTTGAAACTTACAAAATTACCAATCTCATTTTTTGATATAAAAATGAGTGGAGATATCATGCAACGTATAAGTGATCATCAGCGCATAAAGGAATTCCTTACAGGTACGAGTTTGACGATGCTGTTTTCATTAATTAATCTGCTGATTTTTAGTGGTGTTTTCCTGTATTACAATGTTATGGTCTTTTTGATCTTTACTGTATGTAGTACTTTGTATATAGGGTGGGTATGGCTTTTTATGAAAAAAAGAGCTACTATCGACAATCGGATGTTTTCTCTTAATTCTTTGAGTCAAAATAATGTCTTTGAAATAATATTTGGTATGCAAGACATGAAACTCAATGGATGTGAGAATGATAAACGATGGGATTGGGAGAAAACTCAGGTTAGTATTTACAAAGTGCTTTCTGATGGATTGAAACTATCGCAATATCAATTGTCTGGTGGCGTCATGTTGAACCAAGTGAAAAATATATGTGTTACCGCTTTTGTTGCGACGAGAGTTATTGATGGAACGATGACATTGGGTATGATGCTCGCTTTACAGTTCTTGATGGGTATGCTGAATAGTCCATTGGAACAATTAGTTACTTTTGTGAAGAAGCTTCAAGATGCTAAATTAAGTATGGGACGTTTAAATGAAATATATAATTTAAAGGATGAATGTGAGGGGGAAAAAGTTGCAAAAGTACCACATGATAGTATTAATGTTCATCATATATCTTTTAAATATGATAAACTTGCAGAAGAAGCAGTTTTAAAAGATGTAGATTTTGAAATTAAAAAAGGCAAGTCAACAGCTATAGTTGGTCTTAGTGGAAGTGGGAAAACAACATTATTGAAGCTGTTATTAGGTTTTTATACACCTGATGTAGGTACAATAACTATAGGAGGTATTTCACTTCTAGACTATGATATTAGAGAATGGCGTAAGAAATGTGGAGTAGTAATGCAAGATGGATTTGTTTATTCAGACACGATTGCACGTAATATTGTTCCTTCTGGCGAAATAGATATGAAACGTTTGATATTGGCAGCAAGAATGTCAAACGTCCTTTCTTTTGTAGAGACTATGCCATTAGGATTTCATACAAAAATCGGTGGTGAAGGCAAGGGATTGAGCTCGGGACAAAAGCAACGGTTGTTGATAGCCAGAGCTATATATAAGAACCCTGACTATTTATTTCTAGATGAAGCAACAAATTCTCTGGATGCAAATAATGAAAGGGAAGTTATGGCTAATTTAAAATCCTTCTTGCAGGGACGTACTTCTGTAATTATTGCTCATCGTTTAAGTACGGTAAAAGACGCAGATCATATTGTGGTCATGAAAAGCGGACATGTGGTGGAGCAAGGGACACATCAAACTCTATTAGATAAAAAAGGTGTATATTATTCATTAATTAAAAATCAACTCGCAGTATGAAACATAATAAGATATTAAATGGACATAGCAAAGAACTGAACAATATGCTGAGACAACCAATGGGACTTCTGGAGAGATGGGGATTTCTTTTCATGTTCTTGCTGTCATTGTTGTTGCTTCTAGGTGTTTTTACCATGCATGCCCAAACTGCCGTCACGACTCTTCGTGGTTGTGTGAAAACAGATGCCAATTCGCCAGTTTCTGGAATTAATGTTTTTGTCAGCCAATTGAATCAGAGGTATAAGATACTGGGAGCTAGTCTGACAGACAAAAATGGTATGTTTTCTGTATCTTTTCATACATCGGCAGATAGCGTCAGTTTGTTTTGCTCAGGCATGACGATAAATAAATATCAGGAAAACGTATCCAATAAAGATGCTTTCCATACGTTGTACGTGGAGGAAAAGACACAAAAACTAAAGGAAATAACTGTGAAGGCGCAGAAAATCTATATGGGTGGAGATACCATTAATTATAATGTTGCTTCTTTTCTTAACAAAAACGACCAATCTATAGCAGAGGTGTTGAAAAGAATGCCTGGTATTACCGTATTTGATACAGGTCAGATTGCCTATAAAGGATTGCCAATCAAAAAACTTTATATTGAGGGATTGGATTTGATGAAAGGTAGATATGGTATAGCTACCAATAATGTGGATCCCAATAGTATCTCTACGGTTCAGGTATTGGAAAACCATCAAGAGATTAAAGCTCTTAAAAAACTGCGCCCTGAAGAACGCGCTTCCATTAATTTGAAATTGAGAGAAGGTGTGAAGGGTGTCTTTAACTTGATAGGTGTTTTAGGAGCAGGAAATGGTGACGATGCTCTTTGGAAAGGAGAGTTGCTTGCTACATATTTTAAAAAGAACTCTCAATTGTTGGCGATGTATAAAGGAAATAATATCGGAGAGGATTTGGAGGCGGAACTACGCTCTTTTGACGGGGATGACTATGCTCGTACAATCAATCTGACTGGAATAGAAATGCCTTCTGCACCAGGCATAGCCAAGCGATATTATTATTTTAATCGTTCGAATAGCTTGACATTTAACAATATCTATCGCTTAGGGAAGGATGTAAATCTGGGAATAAATCTTGGAGGTTTGTCTGATAGGGATAGACGTAACAATCAGTCTTTCATTCATAACCTTTTGCCTGATGGCACTTATCATTCCATAGTAGAACGTATATCTGCTAAATTGCATAAAGAAATTGGATATGGGGATCTTGCGCTCGTGAAAAATTCTGATAAGCAATACGTCAAGGAATCTCTGACGTTTGATTATTCTTCGTTCGTGGGGACCAATCGAATCGAAAATGAAGGTAATATTCTGCAAAGTGGTAATATTAAGGATTATCGTTTGCACAATGAACTTCATTTGACAAGTAAGTTTCATCAAGGACGAGGTGTTGATTTTGTGTCTAAGTTGAATATAGAAAAGCGACCTCAGAATCTCTTTGTTGATAGGAATCTGTTTCCGGATATTCTGACTTCGGATGGCATGAATCAATGGGTGGAAAGTAAAAATGTAGAATCTAAGAATCTTCTGGGAATATTGTCTTCATTGGTGATAGGTAACTTGCAAATTAGCCCAACAGCTTTTTGTGATGTTCGTCATGATAACTTGGAGAGTACTTTGGAGGGATACAAGAACCGACTTGCCCTCACCGAAATGAAGGTGGGCTTGGGACTTGGAGTAGTTTATAAGATCAACAAGTTGAATTTAGATGTAGATATGCCATTGGGATATCGCTATCAGCAATTGAATGACCAAATGGATAAGACGAAGCTGCTTTATAGGTGTTTTAATTTTGAGCCTAGTATCGTAGCAACTTATTATCTTAATGCTTCTCATTCTTTCGCCTATCATGGTTCTTTATCTAATGAGTTGCCTACAATAGAAAACTTGTATGCTCAATATATATTGAATAATTATCGGCAGCTCTCGTGTTATGTCACTCCGTCTTTATATAAAGGTACATGGGTAAACCATAAGGTATCCTATCATTTTAAGAATATTTTTAAAATGTTTTTTGTGGATTTGGATCTGGCATGGAATAGCAATAAACCCAAGATACTTTATGGTAGTACTTATGATGGGGTAGTAGAAAAAGTGGAGAGCCAACCTACTGAGAGTGTTGCAAAACGTCTGAATTTCAGACTGAATACCAGTAAGGGGTTTGATTGGAAAAAAACGAAAATAGCATTGATGTTAAATTATGCTCATGTGGATAGTCCTATCCTTCTGCAAGGAGAAGAACTTAACTATTCTAGCAATACATGGAGTGTAAAGATGGATGCAAGTGCAACAATTATGAATTGGTTGGTAGCAAGTCACGAGAGTTCTTATTATTGTGCAGGAAGTAAAATGAGTGGTAATATATCAATGGCTTCCTTGCGTTCTATGACGAATGATACATCTGTAGATTTCTTATTGCCTAAAGGCTTGTCGGTATCTACTACTTGTTCTCATTATTATAATAGTCTGAATGAAAAGAATAAATCTTTTGTTCTGTGTGGAGTGAGTGGTAGCTTTTCTTGTAAAAAATGGTTGTTTACTTTAGATTGTAGCAATATTTTTAACAAGAAGAACTATTCGCGCTCTAATACTTCGGCACTTACAGAAAGGATTTCAGAATATAGTATTCGCCAACGAAGTGTGCTGCTGACTGCGAGATATCGTATACTTTAAGACTGGGAATGTTAGATTAATGTTATTTTTAGGTTATTTCTTCTAATTTGTTAGAGAATTCAGAGTTTTTTGTTTACCTTTGTGCCC
>ERZ1031897.693-NODE-693-length-12182-cov-10.908634_pt1 | contig 12182 bp, 10 predicted proteins | sample MGYA00517881_ERZ1031897 | MGnify/ENA primary metagenome ERZ1031897 (study PRJEB33719, sample SAMN04261280) | wastewater metagenome | biome: rural village; feature: human; material: feces | host: Homo sapiens | place: El Salvador | collected 2013-01-07 ... | reverse complement strand
TGCCTCACGTGTTCTTGCGATTGCCTCCTCAACGATAGGTCTTGTAAGTCCGTGAATCTTGATATCCATCTGGATAGCTGTAATACCCTTATGTGTACCTGTTACCTTGAAATCCATATCTCCGAAGAAATCCTCAAGACCCTGGATATCTGTAAGTACAAGGAAATCATCATCTGTATCGCCTGTTACAAGTCCGCATGAGATTCCGGCAACCATAGCCTTAATCGGAACACCTGCAGCCATAAGTGACATACATGATGCACATGTTGAAGCCATTGATGTAGAGCCGTTTGACTCAAATGTCTCAGATACGGCACGGATAGTATATGGGAACTCCTCAATGCTTGGAAGTACAGGAACAAGTGCCTTCTCAGCAAGTGCTCCGTGTCCAATCTCACGACGTCCCGGTCCACGTGATACCTTTGTCTCTCCTACAGAATATGCAGGGAAGTTATAGTGATGCATATATCTCTTTGTTGTGATATTAGCATCAAGTCCGTCGATTTTCTGAATCTCTGATAAAGGAGCAAGTGTTACAACATCACAAATCTGTGTCTGTCCACGGGTAAACATTGCAGAGCCGTGAACTCTAGGAATCAAATCAACCTCTGCTGCGAGTGGTCTGATCTGGTTGATTGCACGGCCGTCCGGACGCTTATGATCCTTTAAAATCATCTTTCTGACTGTCTTCTTCTGATACTGGTAAATAGCCTCACCAAGTACTGCAAGGTACTCCTCATTGTCAGCGAAGGCTTCCTCTAACTGCTCTGTGATAGCTCTTATATTTTCCTCACGCTTCTGCTTCTCATCTGTGAATACTGCCTCCTCCATCTGCTCAGGAGTAACAATTTTCTTGATATCCTCAAACATCTGCTCCGGAATAGCACAGCTCTCATACTCATGCTTTGGCTTGCCAATCTCATCACGGATCTGATCCATAAATGCGATAACTGTCTGGTTGATATCGTGGCACTTGTAGATTGCCTCAATCATCTGATCCTCAGGAATCTCATTGGCTCCTGCTTCAATCATGATGACCTTTTCCTTTGTAGAAGCAACTGTGAGCTGTAAATCGCCCTCATCCCACTGCTTCTGTGAAGGGTTTACGATAAACTCTCCATCAACAAGTCCCATCTGTGTCATGGCACATGGTCCGTCAAACGGAATATCTGATATATGAACAGCAAGAGCTGTACCGATCATTGCAACTATCTCAGGACGGCACTCAGGATCCACTGACATGACAAGGTTGTTTAATGTAACATCATTTCTGTAATCCTTTGGGAAAAGAGGTCTCATAGGACGGTCAATTACACGATCTGTAAGGATAGCGTTCTCAGATGCCTTTCCCTCACGCTTGTTAAAACCACCCGGAATTTTTCCTACAGAGTACATCTTCTCCTCGAACTCAACGCTAAGTGGGAAGAAATCCACACCGTCACGTGGCTTGTCAGATGCTGTAGCTGTTGAAAGGACTGTTGTATCACCATACTTGATAAAAACAGCTCCGTTTGCCTGAGCTGCTACTCTTCCGATATCTACAGTAAGAGTCCTGCCGGCAAGTTCCATTGAATAACTTTTGTACATATTAATTCTCCTTAAAAATTCTTTTGCAGAAGTGTATTCCTCTTCCGAAACTACTAAACAATACATGTATGCTCATGCACTCTTTAGTGGTCTCGGCTTACTTCTGCTTTTCAAAAAACAATAATAAAAACAATAATAGAGCGGAATAATAATTACTCCGCTCTAAAGAAAATACTATTTTCTGAGTCCTAAACGCTCGATAAGTGAACGATATCTCTCGATATCAATCTCCTTAAGGTATGCAAGTAATCCACGTCTCTGACCGATCATCTTTAACATTCCTCTTCTTGAGTGATGATCCTTTGGGTTCTGTTTGAAATGCTCAGTTAACTCTGCGATTCTTGCTGAAAGAATTGCAATCTGAACCTCTGGTGAACCTGTGTCATTTGGTGTTCTACCGTACTCTGCGATAATAGCCTGTTTCTTTTCCTTTGCGATCATTGTTGATCCTCCTTATATTATAATGCGCCCTGATAACTGTATGATGCTCAGCAATAGGTCGGAGTGTCCAACTACCGAACATGGGCAAAACCACACTTATGCAGTATAGCATAGTAAGCATTTGTTGTAAACTGTTTTTTTATTAATCCGGCAAATATCTTGCGACACAAATCGGATTTCTGTAATATGCATTTGAAACCTTGATTCCATCACGCTTGTTGCTGGCATGTACAATCTGTCCGTTTCCGATATAAATTGCAACATGTGAGATACTCCTTCCACTTCCGTAGAAGAATAAATCTCCCGGCTTTGCTTCAGATGCACTGATTTTTGTGCCGTATGAAGGCTGTGCTCTTGATGAATGCGGTAATGAGATTCCATACTTTCCAAGAATTCTCATTGTGAAGCCTGAGCAGTCAACTCCCTTCTCAAGGCTTGTACCACCCCACACATATCTGTTTCCGACAAACTGTAACGCATACGATACAACAGATGCCCTTACATCTGATACGCCGTCACCATACTTCACCTGCTCAATTGTCTTTGCTATAGGAAGTGCCTGTGCCAGTGTCACATAATCCTGTGATATATATCCTACCGAATCATCCACACTTATCTCAACCCAGCCGTCAGCGACAGAATTAACCGTGAATGCCTCTGAATTTCCAACCTGCGAAAGCACCGCAGCCTCTGTTGACTTCTCTGCACGCACATTCAGTGTTTCCGTATTTACTGTGGCAACCGTCTTAATCTCCTGTTCTGCAATAGCCTCTGCTTCATCTCCTATTACAAGATACTGCTTGTTTACATATCCTGTCACCTTGCCTGATGTGACCTTGTACCATTCTCCGGCATCCTCAAGAAGCTCACAGGCATTATGATTGGTAAGTATTCCTATTACCTCGCTGTCTGTCGAAGCTTCCTGTCTGATATTTAAGTTTCCGCTGCTTATAACCGACATACCAAGATTTGTATAACCACAGGTCTGTGCGGCTGTCGGTGTCTGAGCTGCCTCATTTGCCTGCTCAGACTCCTGTGAAGCATCGTCTGTCTGCGGTGCGCCCTGTGCAGATGCTGTTACAACATTGCTGTCATTTTGCGCAACAGTAAGCTCAGCTCCGTAGTATGTGAGAGCAGATGTCGCGCCTGCTGTAAGAAGCTCCGTAGCATCTGCCGCCTCTGTCAGACCAAGGGCAACCCCCGCATTGACTGTTCTGTTTTCCTTTAATGATGTTCTGGCATCTACTGTGCTGCTTGAACTCATAGATACAGCACCTATAATAATAGCAAACGCTACAACGCCTGCTGCCTGTCCTAATTTTAATTTATTTTTCATATAGCCTCCAGTTCATGCTATCCATAATCCCATGTTTACGAGTATATCACAAATTGTTAAAATGTCAATATTTCTCCGTAATATTTCCGTAATATTTGTCATTTTTTCGTTATTTTGGGTAATTTCGCAAAAAAACAGCCACACTAGAATGTGTGACTGCCTGCATAATTGATTGTATAATTGATATCTGCACTCATCTGGCTCTTTAACGCTTCTATTGAATCAAACTTCATCTCAGGTCTTACGAACTTATGAAGCTCTACCATGATATCCTGTCCGTAAACATCCTGCCCAAAATCTATGATATATGTCTCTGCACCGATTGGATTTTTGCCCTCTATAGTAGGCTTGCATCCTATATTGGTTACACCAAGGTACCAGTTGTCCCTGACAAGAACTCTTGACATATACACTCCCTTTGGTGGAAGCAGCTTATCGTGCGGCACTGAAAGGTTGACTGTCGGAATGCCAATAGTCCTGCCCAGTGCTCTGCCATGCACTACTCTTCCTTTTATGAAAAAGGGATATCCCAGCAGTTCATTCGCCTTTTTAATATGTCCTGCCGCAATCTCCTCGCGGATATAGGTACTGCTTATATCCCTGTCTCCATCCTTTATCTTGTCCACCACAATAAGCTCGTATCCAAGCTCTCCTGCCATCGCAGAAAGCAGCCGATGGTCTCCTGCCCTGTTGTGCCCGAAACGGAAATCATCTCCGACAATGATACACTTGACATTAAGACTTTTAACTATCCATCTGACAAACGCATCCGCCTCCATCGTCATCACCTGTGGCACAAACGGACACTCTATCAGATAGTCAATACCTGATTTTTCAAACACATACTCTTTTTCATCGTTTGTGATTATAACCTTTGACTCAACGCCAAGTACCTCCGATTTGGGAGGAATATCAAACGTAAATATGATGCGCTTGTAGCCATGCAGATTGCTCTGTTCAATTTGCTTTTCCATCAGAAATTCATGTCCTCGGTGAAGCCCGTCAAACTTTCCAAACGAGATGACGGACGGCTCCTTGACATGAAAATCCAGAGTTTTGCTTATATATTCCATAATATCTGTATACTATTCTATTCCATAAAAATCTTAACCGGCTTAAACTCACCGGTCTCATCAAGATACGAATACACACCGACAAATATACCCTCATGATTGTATACTCTGTATCTTATATCAGAGTCAGCACTGTGTTTTAAATAATCCGTAAGCACTGCCGGAATTTTATTTCCATTTCTGACAAGCTTATCAGCATCTGAAGCAGTATGCACTGCCGGCAGATTTTCGAATACTCCGTCAACAGGCATCACCATATCAAAGCAGCCTTCATCCACCTTTGACTGAATCTGTGAAAGTGTAAGTGCATGCTCTAAGTCAAAGCCTGCTACCCTTACTCTAAGCAGTGACTTCATGCAGCCATGGCAGCCCAGCCTCTCTCCGATGTCATTGCACAGTGTCCTGATATATGTGCCCTTTGAACAGTGCACCGTCATCGTAACCTCAGGCAAATCAATGCTTTCAACCTTGATATCAAACACCTCGATATACCTGGCTTTTCTCTCTATAACCTTGCCCTCCCTGGCAAGCTCATAGAGCTTTTTCCCATTGACTTTTAGAGCCGAATACATTGGCGGCACCTGCTTTTGTCTGCCAATAAACTGTGATATTGCATCATACACCGCCTGCTCAGTCACATTGACCTTAGCCTGATTTAAGACCTGCCCTGAAATATCCTGTGTATCTGTCTCCTGTCCTAAAAGCAACACAGCTTTATAGACCTTGTCCTTATCTGTCAAAAGGTCACACACTCTGGTTGCCTTTCCAAGGCAGACAGGAAGGACGCCTTGCGCATCAGGATCAAGTGTACCCGTATGACCAATCTTCTTCTGGTGGAATATGCCTCGAAGCTTTGCCACAACGTCAAAGCTTGTATAGCCCTTTTCCTTGTATACATTGATTATTCCATTAACCATCTGCCCAAGAATCTCTCCCTAAATATTATCCTTAATTGCCGTAAGGATGCGGTCTGTTGCCACCTCAAGCGGTCCGTCAATCGTAAATCCGGCTGCCTTTACATGTCCACCGCCGCCAAATACCGACGCAACCTTTGCCACATCATAATCACCGTTTACGCGCAGGCTGCCCTTGTAGGTACCATCCTCATTTTCGTAGAGAAATACAGCAACCTTTATATCCTTTGTCACGCGCAGCTGATTTACAATACCATCAAGATGCTTTGGTAGCACATCATACTTCTCCATCTCAGCGCGCGATACTGCAGACAATATAACATCACCATTCAGATACAAAGCAGCATTCAAAAGTGCCTGCCCCATAATCTTGTTCTGAGCAAATGTCTTTGTATAAAATGTATCATCGATTATCCTTGAATAATCAATGCCCATCTCCATCAGGGAGCCTGCTATATCCATAGTCTTTTTTGAAGTGCAGGAATACTGGAACACGCCTGTATCATGCACCATGCCTGTGTAAATACACTCTGCTATCTGTATTGTGATGCGCTCCTTCGGCAGAAGTTCAAACACAAGCTCACAGGTTGAGCTCGCATCCGGAAAGATGTAATTTGCGTCTGCAAAGGCCCCGTTTGTAACATGATGATCTATGCAAAGTGTCCTTTTTGCAGACTCAAAATACTTAGCTGCACTTCCCAGTCTGCCTGTGTCACTGCAGTCACATGCTATGAACAGATCGTATACTGTATCATCCGCATAGCTGCTGTCAATCTCATCTGCTCTTTGCATAAACTTAAAGATGTTTGGGCTTGGCTCTAAATAAAGTCTTGCCTTTATATCAGGATAATAATCCTTTATGTAGTTGTATACCGCAAGTGTTGAGCCGACACAGTCGCCATCCGGTCTCACATGACCGGAAACAGCAACTGATTGTGCATCCTTTAAAATAGAATCAATCTCTGTCATAATCAATCCTCTTTGTTAATCCTCTTTGAGATTTTTTGTTACTTCATCAATCTTTTTAGACATCTCAACACCATACTCTATAGACTGGTCTATGATAAATGTAATGGCAGGTGTATTTCTTAAATTGATGTTCTTTGCGAGAGTTCTGCGTATATATCCCTCCGCTGACTTAAGTCCTGCAAGTGTATCAGCCTGTGATTTCTTGTCACCAAGCACACTGATATAAGCCTTTGCTGTCTTTAAATCAGGTGCCACCTCGACAGCAACAACACTTGTCATGGGATTGATACGCGGATCCTTTATCTCACCGCGTATGATATTTGACAGTTCACGCATTACCTCTTCGTTGATACGAATATTTTTTATGCTGTTCTTTCTCATATAATCCCGCTTTCTTTTTATATTAAACCGTAACTATCCGAATAGCTGCATTAATTCAAGATGACCAATATATGATTATCTCGGAACCTCTACCATCTTGTAAGCTTCAACTATATCGAATTCCTGAATATCATTAAATCCGTCAAATACAAGACCACACTCATAGCCTGTCTTGACCTCCTTGACGTCATCCTTGAATCTCTTGAGTGAAGCAAGGTCTCCCTCGAATATCTGCTCACCCTCTCTGCTAATTCTGACACGGCAGCCTCTCTCCATAAATCCGTCAAGCACATATGAACCTGCAATGTTTCCAACGCCTGAAGCCTTGAAAATCTGTCTGATTTCCGCATGTCCGATAACCTTCTCCTCAAATACAGGATCAAGCATACCCTTCATGGCAGCAGATACATCCTCGATTGCATTGTAGATGACCTTGTAAAGTCTGATATCTACGCCCTCACGGTCTGCTGTAGCCTTGGCAACAGGATCCGGTCTGACGTTAAAGCCAATGATGATTGCATTTGATGCTGATGCAAGGATAACATCCGACTCGTTGATGGCACCAACGCCGCCATGGATGACTTTGACCACAACCTCCTCATTTGAAAGCTTGACAAGACTCTGCTTAACAGCCTCAACTGAACCCTGTACATCTGCCTTTACGATGATATCAAGCTCCTTCATATTGCCGGACTGAATCTGTGAGAACAGATCATCAAGTGACATCTTTGCCTTTGTATCCTCGATGAGCTTATTCTTCTCCTCTGAAATATATGTGTCAGAGAATGCCTTTGCCTCCTTCTCTGAATCACATGCCACAAATGTCTCACCTGCTGAAGGCACACTGTTAAGTCCAAGTATCTCTACAGGCGTAGAAGGCTTAGCCTCCTTTACTCTGCGGCCCTTGTCATCAATCATGGCTCTTACCTTACCATAGCTGCTTCCACATGCGATAGGATCTCCGACATGGAGTGTTCCTTTTTGTACAAGCACTGTGGCAACCGCACCACGGCCTTTATCAAGCTGTGCTTCAATTACGAGACCTCTTGCGTTTCTATTAGGATTAGCCTTGAGCTCGAGCACCTCTGCTGTGAGAAGAATCATCTCAAGGAGATTGTCGATACCCTCCTTAGTATGTGCAGATACAGGACAGAATATTGTGCTTCCGCCCCAATCCTCCGGGATAAGCTCATACTCTGAGAGCTCCTGCTTAACCTTGTCGATATTGGCACTTGGCTTATCTATCTTGTTGACTGCAACGATAATCTCTACACCGGCTGCCTTTGCATGGTTTATTGCCTCAACAGTCTGTGGCATTACACCATCATCTGCAGCAACAACAAGGATTGCGATATCAGTAGAGTTTGCACCACGCATACGCATTGCTGTAAATGCCTCATGTCCCGGTGTATCAAGGAATGTGATGTTCTGGCCATTGATTGATACAACAGATGCACCGATGTGCTGTGTGATACCACCTGCCTCACGGTCTGTAACACGTGTCTGTCTGATGGCATCAAGCAGTGATGTTTTACCATGATCTACGTGACCCATTACGCAGACTACAGGTGGACGAGGAACCATCTTGCTCTCATCCTCTTCATCCTCCTTGAGAAGCTCTGCAATCACATCGACTTTCTCCTCTTCCTCACAGATGAAATTGAACTCTAAAGCAATCTCCTCGGCAGCTGCAAAATCAACCTCAGAGTTAACTGTTACCATCTCGCCCTTCATGAAAAGCTTCTTTACGATGGCTGAAGGCTGAACCTTCATCTTGTCAGCTAAGTCCCTTATTGTAATCTTCTCCGGAAGAGAAATTGTCTTAATCTCGTTCTCATCCTCTTTTGGCTGTGCCTTAGGCTGCTGTGGCTTTTTCTTGCCGCCGTGCTTCTCGAGATTGATGTAATTCTCCTGCTTCTTTCCGAGCTTATCCTGCTTCTGGCTCTGATTGTGATTATGCTTATTCTTTCTATCGTTGCCTCTGTCGCGGCTCTCCTTTCCTCTTACATCATCAGGAGCTGCAACTGCAACTGTTTCTTTTCTGAAACGATTTCTGTCATCACCTCTGCTGCCTGTTCTATCGTTATTTCTGTCATTGCTCCTGCTTCTGTCATTGCTTCTGCTTCTGTCATTATTTTTGTCAAAGCTTCTGCCACCCTCTGCAGGACGTCTGGAGTCATTTCTGAAGCCTCTGTTATTGTCTCTATTATTGTCTCTGCTGTTATCTCGGTTATTGTTGTCGCGATTGATTGTTCTTCTATCGCTGTTTCTGTCCGTATTTCTGCTTCTGTCGGCATTTCTGTCAGTGTTTCTGTTGTTGATTCTGTCGCCATTGTCCTGACGTCTGTCGCCTCTTCTGTCTGCGTCAGCCTGACGTGCCGGACGTGAATTGGCTGCCTTCATATCTGCATACGGATCTGCTGTACGCTCACTTATAGGGCGCATAGCTCTCTCTCCGACCGGTCTTGGCTTAATAATGCTGTGCTGCTCAGGACGTGATGACTGATTATCGCGTCTGCCATTGCCATTCCTGCGCTGCGAACTGTTATTTCCATTATTTCCGCTGCCGTTTCCACCATTTGTTTTCCTACCCTGCTTACTGTACTGGGCATTGAAAACTGCTGTGATGCTTGCCTTTTTCTTTGGTCTGTCGGCTGCCTTAGCCTCATCCTTTTTAGGCTCTTCCTTCTTATGTGCATCTTTTTTTGCTTCTGTTTTTGCATACTTCTTTCGTACAATTTGCTGTGCCTCATCCTCAAGACCGCTCTGCACATTTTTGACAGCAAACTGTGTGCCGTTTAATGTGTCTATGACTTCCTGCGACTTTATATTTAATTCTTTTGCAAGTTCATGAACTCTCATTTTTGCCATATATCTATTTTCCTCCATTATTCAGTTTTATTCGACTGCAGCTTTTTTATCACTGCATTTGCAAGGTTTTCATCCGTTACTGCAAGGGAAGCACGAAACTCTTTGCCTATTGCATTCCCTAACCCCACCTTGTCACTATAAAAATAAATCGGAACCTCATAGAAAGCAGTCATATCCGAAAAATGCTTCTTTGTGTTGTCTGATGAATCATCTGCAACTATCACTAAAAATGCCTTTCCTGTCTTTACAGCTTTCTCTGTCGAAAACTCTCCGCTAACCACATTGCCTGACTTTGCTGCTAATCCCAGCATAGAAAGTACTCTATCTGTCAATTTGGTTCATCTCCTTTTCAAGCTCCTCATATACCTGTTCTGATACACTAACGCCAAGGGATCGCTCAAGTGCCTTTGTCTTTTTAGCCTTTTTAAAGCATTCAAGACTCTTACATATATAAGCTCCCCTGCCGTTTTTCTTGCCGGTGTCATCGAGAATTATGTCGCCCTCCGCAGTCTTTACCACGCGAATAAGTGACTTCTTTTCCTTCATCTCCTGACAGCCTACGCATTTGCGCATTGGAATCTTTTTATTTGCCATTACTGCTCATCACCACTATCTGCCGCATCATTTTCTGTACCTGCTGCTTCGTTCTCGTCAGCCTCTGTATCAAAAGCCTCTGCCTGTACATCTGCCTGTTCTGTATCAGCTAATCTCTCGTTCTCAGCAAGCTCATCATCCGAATAATCATAATCGTCATCATAATCATCCTCTTCATAATCATTCTCATAATCCATGAAGTCACCTGACTCTCTGGCCTGTGTCTCGCTCTTGATATCAATCTTGAAGCCTGTAAGTCTTGCTGCCAGTCTTGCATTCTGTCCTTCCTTACCGATTGCAAGTGAAAGCTGATAATCCGGAACAACAACCTTTGCTGATTTCTCATCTGCATCTGCGATAACAGAGATAACCTTTGCAGGGCTAAGTGCGTTCTGGATAAGTATTGCCGGATTCTCATCCCATGTGATGATATCGATTTTCTCACCGCGAAGCTCATTTACGATAGCATTTACTCTGGCACCATTCATACCTACACATGCTCCTACAGGGTCTACGTTTGGATCATTTGACCATACTGCAATCTTTGTTCTGCTTCCGGCCTCACGTGAAATAGCCTTTATCTCAACTATGCCCTCTTTAACCTCTGTAACCTCTGACTCGAAAAGTCTCTTCACAAGCTCAGGGTGTGTTCTTGAAACAAGAATCTTTGGTCCCTTTGATGTGGACTTAACCTCAAGAATATATACCTTGATACGCTCTGTAGGCTTGAATACCTCACCCTTTATCTGCTCACTCTCAGTCAAAAGTGCATCTGCCTTACCTAAGTTGATGCTGACATTCTTTCCGATGTATCTTTGAACAACACCTGTCACAACATCCTTTTCCTTGCTGTTGTACTCGTCAAATATTACCTTTCTTTCCTCCTCGCGGATTTTCTGAAGGATAACATTCTTTGCGTTCTGTGTGGCAATACGTCCGAATTCCTTTGACTTAACCTCAACTCTCACGATATCTCCAAGCTGATAGTTACCGTTTACCTTGTGCGCATCTGCTAAGGAAATCTCCTCAACCGGATCCTCAACCGTATCTACAACCGTCTTCTCCTGATAGCATGAGAAAGCACATGTCTCAGGATCGATTTCTACCTTTACATTGTCTGATTTACCAAAATGGTTCTTGCAGGCAGTCACAAGAGAGTTCTCAATTGCCTCAAGTAAAGTTTCTTTACTGATGTTTTTCTCCTGCTCTAATATATTTAACGCTTCTAATAACTCATTGCTCATTATTTTTTCCTCCTATTTGTGTTATCGTGCGCTTTAATTAAAAATCCAATGCCTGACGTATAAGCGCAATGTCACTCTTATTGAATGTAGTCTCATTGCCGTCTTCATCGGTTATTGTCACTGTATCCTTATCATAGGCTTTAAGCAGACCATAAAATTCCTTTGATTTGTTGATAGCCCTATATGTGCGAATCTCTATCTCCTTATTCATATTGCGCACATAGTCCTTTTCCTTCTTGAGAGGTCTTCCAAGCCCCGGCGAGCTGACCTCGAATGTGTACGAATCAGGAATATAGTCCTCTCTGTCGAGAATCTCATTCATCTGCCTTGCAACCACTTCACAGTCATCAACAGTTATGCCACCCTCCTTATCGATATATGCTCTCAGGTAGTTCATACCGCCTTCTTTAACATACTCGACATCAACAAGCTCAAAATTCATGCTGTCAAGAATTGGTTGTATAAAGCTCTCTGTCTTTGCCTCATATACACTTGCCTTTGACATTTTATCACCTCTCTTTTTTACATTTGTAACTATTCAGAATTGTTCCAAGTGGTTCTGAATAGCTGCCTGATGTTTATAAACGTGAATTGAGAGAGGACTTTTGCCCTCTCTCAATCTAGTCAACGTTGTTATCATAGGTATAATAGCACTATCAGAAAAAAAAATCAAGTTTTTTTAAAAAAGTACTTGCTTTTTTTAAAACTCCATGATAGTATAATACACGGTTCGTTGGTCAAGCGGTTAAGACGCCGCCCTCTCACGGCGGAA
>ERZ1031897.683-NODE-683-length-12306-cov-12.328626_pt1 | contig 12306 bp, 7 predicted proteins | sample MGYA00517881_ERZ1031897 | MGnify/ENA primary metagenome ERZ1031897 (study PRJEB33719, sample SAMN04261280) | wastewater metagenome | biome: rural village; feature: human; material: feces | host: Homo sapiens | place: El Salvador | collected 2013-01-07 ... | reverse complement strand
CGGTAACCTCCTTCTTCTTGTCAGCCAACTGGAGGAATTTCTTGTAGATCTTGTCGAGCTTCTCCTCGTCATCTACATTCACGCCGTTAACGTGGAGGCGATACTTCAAGGCAGCACGACCTGAGCGGGCTGTCAATACGATAGCGTTATCATCCAAGCCCACATCCTTAGGGTCGATGATTTCGTATGTCTGAACGTTCTTCAGCACGCCATCCTGGTGGATACCAGAAGAATGAGCGAAGGCATTGCGGCCCACAATCGCCTTGTTAGGCTGAACAGGCATGTTCATCAGGCTGCTCACCATGCGAGACATAGGCACAATCTTGGTGGTATTGATGTTGGTATCAATGTTGAGGTGCTTGTGGCACTTCAGAATCATGGCGATTTCCTCGAGCGAAGTATTACCAGCACGCTCGCCGATACCATTCATGGTCACCTCCACCTGGCGGGCGCCATTCAATACACCCTGCAGGGTATTGGCTGTAGCCATACCGAGATCGTTGTGACAGTGGGTAGAGATGCATGCATTCTCGATGCCGTCAACGTGATCCATCAGATACTTGATCTTGGCACCATATTCATCCGGCAAGCAATAGCCGGTGGTGTCAGGAATGTTAACTACGGTAGCACCTGCCTTGATGACAGCCTCTACCACGCGAGCCAGATACTCATTGTCGGTACGACCAGCGTCCTCAGCGTAGAACTCCACATCCTCTACATACTTCTTGGCATACTTGACAGCAGCCACGGCACGCTCGATGATTTCCTCGCGGTTGGAATTGAACTTATATTTGATATGGCTATCGCTGGTACCGATACCCGTATGAATTCTCTTATGCTTCGCATACTGCAACGCCTCGGCAGCGCAATCAATATCCTTCTCCACTGCACGGGTCAGCGCACAGATGGTAGGCCATGTTACAGCCTTGGAAATCTCTACTACGGAATTGAAGTCACCCGGGCTTGAAATTGGGAATCCAGCCTCAATGACATCAACGCCCAACTGCTCCAGAGCCTTAGCTACCTGAATCTTCTCTACGGTATTCAACTGGCATCCTGGAACCTGTTCGCCATCACGAAGGGTTGTGTCGAAAATAAATAATCTGTCACTCATATCTCTTAAATATTTTTATTTCTCTTATTAATTAAAGCTTTTGCCCTTTAGGGGCAACATTGCGCCCTTACTTTTGGCAAGGGCGTAAAGAGCTGGGAATTAAAAAAGCCTTTCTCACTCCCAGATACGGAAGTGTAGAAAGGCTCAATATATCCAAACCGCTGAACTATACGCACACCTTATCACTTCCGCCTACATGCTGCAGTCGAAGTCGAATAATAATAATGCTTGTAATATTCAACGCTAATGCTCTCATATTTTTCTATTTTTATACGTTATATATTTATCGCTGGCAAAGGTAATCATTTTCTCTGATATACGCAAACAATTTATAACTTTTTTAATAGAAAATCTATCAAATTGCCATTTTTTACCTATTTTTTACCCAAAATCTAGAGAAATGTGCCGTTTTTATGCCAGATTATTCAGAAAAAGAACGTTCTGGTACGAAATTATTCTCTTTTCAACTAGAAAGGTAACGGACCGTCAGGTCCTGTCATAGGCGGAGGTGGAATGGCACCGCTGGCAATCATTCCATCAGAAGCCCCACTGTTCATCTTGGAACCCATGATTTCGCCACCCTCCTGTACTGGAGTATAGGAATCGGTAGGATCCTGGAAGCGGGTGAACTCGCCACGGAAGTTCAGGAGTACATCTCCGGTGGCACCCTTACGGTGCTTGGCGATGATGATCTGCGCCATACCATGAAGATCGTTTCCCTTTTCATCCTGATAGATGTGATAATATTCCGGACGATGAACGAAGAGTACCATATCGGCATCCTGCTCGATGGCTCCGGATTCACGGAGGTCGCTCAACTGTGGTCGCTTTCCTTCGAGACCCTCACGGTTTTCTACGTTACGCGAGAGCTGAGAGAGTGCGAGTACCGGGATATTCAACTCCTTGGCAAGTCCCTTGAGGGAACGAGAGATGGTGGAAACCTCTTCCTGACGGCTACCGAACTTCATACCGTTGGCATTCATCAGCTGGAGGTAGTCGATCATCAACAGCTTCACTCCCTTCTCTCTCACCAGTCGGCGCGCCTTGGTTCTCAACTCAAAGACGGAGAGGCCCGGAGTATCATCTATATAAATAGGTGCACCCGTAAGAGAACGGATTTTCTTGTCCAGTCGCTCCCACTCGCTTGGATCCAACTGACCGTTCAGGATCTTCTTACCCGAAATCTCGCAGACATTCGAGATAAGACGGTTGACCAGCTGAACGTTGTTCATTTCAAGCGAGAAGAATCCGATAGGCACCCCGTGATCCACCGCTACATTCTTGGCGATACTCAGCGCGAAGGAAGTCTTACCCATGGCAGGACGTCCGGCGATGATCACCAGATCGGAAGGCTGCCATCCGGAAGTCATATCATCCATCTGCTGGTAACCGGTAGGAATACCCGTGAGTCCGCCCTTGTTCTGGGCGGCACGCTGCAGGATATCCACGGCTTCCTTGATAACCGGATCAATCTGGGTGTAATCCTGCTTCATATTACCCTGAGAGAGCTGGAAAAGCTCACCCTCGGCATGCTGCATGAGTTCGTCCACATCCACACCCTCATCATACGCCTGGGTCTCGATGTCGCCGGCATAATGGATGAGCTGTCGCTGCAGATATTTCTGCGCCAGGATTCGGGCATGGTACTCGATGTGGGCAGCCGAAGCCACCTGCGAGGAAATCTCCATCAGGTAACCGGCTCCACCAATCTTCTCGATGGCGCCCATCTTGGTGAGTTCATCCGTAACGGTCATGATATCCACGGGGCGCTCCTCCATATTCATGGTCTGAATCGCCTCGTAGATTTTCTGATGTCTCGGATCATAAAAGGTTTCGGGTTTCAGCATCTCGGATACTACCGAAAAAGCATCGGTATCAATCATCAATGCACCCAGAACCACCTTCTCCAACTCCACCGCCTGCGGTTGCAGGTGGGCGTAGTTGGTATCTATCTGTGTCTTGTTATTGTTATTTCTATTCTGATTTATCGGCATACTTCTTTAATTCATCTTCCGTTTGCTGGTGTTCAGCCACTACCTGATTATAGATAATCATCAAATCAGTGTAAGAACATCCATAGTTCTTCAACCATTTATAGTCTTCCTTAAGGGCTTCAAAGAATACATTCTCATCCTTTTCTACATAATAGGCATAAGCCCTGAAGAAAGGTTCCAAAGCCTTTTTCGGCTGATGTTCTATCAATGCCAGGAGACCTTGCGAATAGTTATTGTAAGCTTCGGCAAGCTTATCATTCTTCATCATCTTGAAGAAGAGATCCATCGCCTGCATCATCATATTCTTCGTATCCTTACCTGATTTTTTCATCTTATCGAAACTACCGAAAAGCTCGTTCACCTCGGCGAAATATTCATCCAGGCGCTGATGAGCCTTCTGGAAGTTCTCTTCCGCATGTTCGCCACCTATCTTGATAAGCAGCTGTGTGAGCAAGGCTCCCGCCATCTGATTCTCCGGATGGGTATAATCCAGCTCGTAAGCCAGCGGCATCGCCTCTTCAAATCTGTTGTTCATGACGATGAACTTCAGTTTATCCAGTTTCAACTCGAAGAGTTCCTCTTCTGAGAATGAATCCTTGAACTCCATCAGCTTGTCGAAATTCTCCAGATACTCATCCACCTGGATGAGATTACGATAGCAGATGCCCAGCTGGAGATATACCTGCTTCATGTCAGGCTTTATCTTCAGCATCTTCTTGAAGTGATCGACAGCCATGCGGAGACTATGATTGTCTCCCTTCTGCATACATGCCCATCCCTTCATGAAGTGCATCTCCAGCGTGTCGCATGGTACACCTTCCAGCATCACTTCAACCAGGTCAGGGAACTCGCGGCGGAAAGAATAGCGGGCTATAGCCATGCGATACTTATCGAAGAATTCATCCTGGAAAAGAGGACCCGCCAAGACTGCATAGGCAGGTTTGTCATCATCCAGTTCGTCGAGGATAGTGAAGAGTTCATCCTTCTCTTTATAAAACTTGGAAAAGCGCAGGAGGTTGCGGATGTAGTTGATACGGATACGCTTTGCACGATGCTCTCCAGGCTCTTTAAAAAATTCATCAACAATCTCTTCCTCATCTGCAGGCTCGCTGCCATCTCCCTCATCCTCAGGGTCATCGTAACAGTCAACAATATTCTCCGGTATCTCATTAGGATGAGAGATGATCAGGTTTGCCAGGGAATAGGCATCGGCAGGACAAGATCTTGCAGTAGAACAGAAAGCCTTGCAGAACTTTCTCTTCTCATCTACGAATCCGAGAGCCTCGGTTACATGAGGATTCTTCAGATAGAAAGGCATGAACCAATTATACAGATGAGTAAAGAAATCAGTCTGGTCTCGTAACATCTTAAACTGCGGCAAGAGGATGTCAATACCCTTATCCATCATTTCATCCATAGAGAGCGGGCTATCCACATCCACGTTGAGATTATCGACCCCATCCTCGTCGGTATTGATATCGACAGAACGGATAGGACTCTCCTCTTCCGAAGTTTCCTCGTCTTCATCGATTCCGAAGAGATTTCTCATATCTTCATCAGCGTCCAGCAAATCAGCTACCTTATTTTTCAGGTCGCCGAGGAAACGTTTTGACAGCGATGACATGATATCATTGGTATAGTCGATAGACTTCTGCTCGCTGAATACAGTCACGGCAAGCATCTTCTGGGCTTTTATGATATCGGCAAGCAAGTCTTGATCATTCTTGCAATCCTCGGTCAACTGCTCTGCAAAGCTACGAAAATCAGGTTGCTGTTCGTAGTAGCTGGAATTCATGGAAACCAGCAGCCATCCCAGAAGGGCACGCACCTTCACCTCATCGTCATCTGTCTGACGGTAAATATCGTAGAGCAAAGTGAATTTACCCATATCAAAGACAGTGGCGGCAGAGAGCGTAATGGCACTCACCAAAAGCTGAGAGGTCAAGGAATCAACTGTAGGCGAGAGAATGGTGTCTTTGACAGCAGCACATTCCTCATCGGTCCAATGTCCAGAAGAGACAAATCTGCCGAAAATCTTTTCGCGACACTCTTCCCATTCCTGATACAGACGGGCTGAAGCCTGGTCCTGCTCCTCCTTCGAGAGGTCGTGGTTCAGGAAAAGCATCGCCTCTCGGGAAACGAATTTCTCGAGGGTTGACTTCACCTCTTTGATATCAATCTCCTCACCCAGCTTTTTCAAATCCTTGAAAACACCCTGGTCTGAACGGATATCCATCTCGACATCTACCAGAAGCTGGTCGAGCCCAGAAATAGTGCTGGAGATGTACTTCGCTCTAGCCTCAGGGGTCATTTCCGGGATATCAAGTTTCTCAAAAGATTTGTTATGCTCTATGGGAATGCCAAACACTCCATCAGGAATCTTCTTGCGTTGGAAAAGACTCATATTGGCGAAAAGGGAGGTCAGCAAGCTCTGCAGCAGACGGTTAATATACTGCTTATTGCTCGAAAAGGGGGTAAAGACCTCCACGAGCATTGGCTTGCATTCGCTAAAACGCTGCTGATGAATCAAATCACGCATTTCGTCAATCTTCTCCAACAAAAAATCCTGATCCAGAACATCTTCTTCTGGGTTATTAGACTCTTCTGACAAATTCACTTCTTCTGACATAATTGTAGTTGTTTAATTGTTAATATCTGCCACCTTGAGATCTCGCTGGCGAGGCTCCATAGCATGACTGTACTTTAATTTTGGCAGATTGCTAACGGTTTGGGCATCAATACCATAATACTTGGTCAGTAAAGCGGCATAGTGGTGTACGCCATTCTTATTGATGCTATCTACAGCGATGTCGTAAGCTTTCACGAATCTGTCGATTTGTTTTTTTCTTCGAGGTTCCCTCTTCAGTTTGCTGCGGAAGGCAATCACTCCCAACTGGAGGTTCTTGTCTCTACTATCCGCCAGTGCCACATGCTTAGCCATTCTTGCCTGTGTGGCGTATGGCTCCGGCATCCAGGCGGCATCCATCTCATTGTTGAGGAGCATGCGCAGGCGGATGTTCAGGTCGTTGATCTGCACGCGATATACGTCATACTTGGTCTTCACGCTGTCGATGACAAGCGTAGAGAGATAATCGGTGGCAGAATGACGGGTCATGGCTATCATCTTGTCTGACAACTGCTTCAGCTCCGAGATACGCGCCTTGCGGTTGGTGATAAGCTGCCAGTACAGATTGGTAGAGACAGGATAGAAGAGCTGTGTACCCTGCTTCTGCAGGCGGGCAGCTCTCACCAGGTCGGTCACCGTACCCTCTACCCTCTTTCGGGCGATGGCTGTATCGCAGTCCATCTGCGCATTGTAGCGATAGAGATGTACCGTTACTCCCTGCTTCAGGAAGATGCTGTCCTCGTAAGCCAGATATACCGGAAGGCAATCGAGCGTAGGCATCACACCCACCTTGAGCGAAGCCCGGTCGATGCTGTCGAGTCGGGCCTTCTCCTGTTTGCTCAGTCGCAGTCGCTTCTGCTGTGAATCGCCGCAACTGGCCATTCCCAGCAGAAGTGCTGAAACCAGACATATCATGATTGAAAATTTCTTCATTGTATTTTTACTCTACATTCTTCATCGTATATACTCTGACAGAGAGATTTTACTCTTTTTACGCTGTCAGAGCTTACTCCACATAAAGCACGAGTCCCTTCAGGTATTCGCCTTCAGGATGATAGATGTTGATAGGATGATCGGCTGGCTGATGCAACTGGTGCAGGATGCGAACCTTTCTTCCTGCCTGGGCTGCTGCAGTAAACACAGCGTTGCGGAAATTATCCTTGGTAACCACCTGAGAACAGCTGAAGGTGAAGAGGATTCCACCCTTCTTGATTCGCTGCAAGCCCTTTACATTCAGGCGGGTATATCCCTTCAGCGCATTGCGCAGCGCTGCACGGTGCTTGGCAAAGGCTGGAGGATCGAGGATGATGAGATCATACTGCTGGTCGTGTTCATCCAGATACTTGAACGCATCCTCGCAGAATGCCTCGTGGCGTGGGTCGCCAGGGAAGTTGAGAGCGATGTTCTCATTGGTCAGCTCGATCGCCTTGGCGCTGCTGTCCACGGAGTGAACCGCCTTGGCATTGCCGCGCATGGCATAGACTGAGAAACCGCCGGTATAGCAGAACATGTTGAGCACGCTCTTGCCCTTGGCGTAATGTTCGAGCAGGGAGCGGTTCTCACGCTGATCTACAAAGAAACCGGTCTTCTGACCGCGCAGCCAGTCGATATGGAACTTCAATCCGTTCTCCACAGCCACGTCATCGGCATCGCCACCCAGGATGAAGCCATTCTCCTGGCGCAGGTCTGCCTTGTATGGCAGGGTGGTCTCGCTCTTGTAGTAGATGTTCTGCAGCTCGTCGCCCATCACCTGCTTCAGCGCCTTGGCAATCTCCATACGGCATACATGCATACCCACACTGTGAGCCTGCATCACGGCAGTAGGACCATAGCAGTCGATAACGAGACCCGGCAGGTTGTCTCCCTCGCCATGTACCAGTCGATAGGTATTGTTGTCTGGATTGCCAGCGATACCTACCGCCAGACGCATCTTGTAAGCCGACTCCAATCGGGCGCACCAGAATTCGTTGTCGATATCCACATCGCTGAAAGAGAGCACTCTCACGGCGATGGAACCGATCTGATAGTGACCGATGGCGATGAAGTCGCCAGCAGAAGTGAAAACCCTTACGGTTTCACCTTCCTCTATATCATTATCCATGCGCTGGATAGCGCCGGAGAATATCCATGGATGGAATCTCTTGAGAGATTCTTCTTTTCCTTTCTTTAAATATACGTTCTTATACATTATTATATTATATAGTCTTTTAAGTTCTATCAATTCTCTCATTTACGAAAAATCGAATACATCAACCTAGAATTCTACCAGCTCGTAATCGTCAGCCTTGCTGAGCCGGTTGAACTCCTCGTAGATATGAATGCAGCACCATGCATCCGTAGCGGCATATCTGCACTGAGCCTCTCTGAGCTCCTGAGCTTCCCAGTTGCTGAGTCGCTGAGCCTTGCTGATTTTCTGATGGAAGAGGTTGGCGTAGATTTTCTGCAAGCTCATATCCTTGATGCCGAATTTCTTAGCCACATCCTGCAACTCGATGAAATATCCCGGCTTGAAATCGCATCTGCGATGCAACTGCAAGAGGTCATCATGCCAAGACAATCCCACTTTTGGCACCTTTTTATCCTCCAGGAATCGGATGATGGCTGGTGTCATACCCGTGAGATGCAGGCGGAAGAGATAGCAGGTATCGCGGGTACTCACCTGCAGCAGTGATACCTGGAAGTGCATACCCTTGGAGAAACTTGGTCGTGTCTCCGTATCCACACCCAGAATATCCTGTCCCAGGAGATATTCTACAGCGGCATCTGTATCTTCAGCCTTATCTATCACTATCATATTGCCAGGAAAGAGAATTCGAGGCAGGCTATTGATAGTTTTCTTTTCGAAACTAGTGAAAATTATCTTCATTACTGCTATTTATTCATTACAAGTTGCAAAATTAGCAAAAAATCCCGAAAAAAAGGAGCGTTTCTCAATCTTTTTTGCTAATTTTGCAGTTAAATATTAAAAAGGAATAGAAAAATGGCAAAGAAAAAAACATCAGGCAAAACTAAATCATTTAGCGAAGCCATTGGTTTACAATATATTTTCAACAATACGATCACCGATTTCTTCCTCGGACTCGCTCTTCTCGTGGTTGCTGTCGTCATGATACTGGCGATGATTTCCTTCCTCAGTACGGGCGCTGCCGACCAGAGCTTGCTGGAGAACATGCAGCCTGGAGAATGGACCAACACCCAGCAGCTGTTCCAGAACTACTGCGGATCCATGGGAGCCATCCTCTCCTATTGGCTGATGGCGGTGAACTTCGGTTTCCCTGCCTTCCTGATTCCCTGCTTCGTGGTGATGGTGGGTTTCCAGCTGATGAATGTCTATCGCGTGAATCTCTGGAAGTGGTTCTTCTGCATGATGGTGGTGATGATCTGGTCATCCGTCACCTTCGCCAAGTTCCTCACTCCTATCTTCGGTAGTCTCATCTTCAATCCGGGCGGAAAGCACGGCATGTTTGTGGTCCAGACCTTGGAGAATGTCATCGGTCCTCCGGGACTCACCGCCATCCTTCTCTTCGTGGCCATCGCATTCCTCACCTATATCACCACCGAGACCATCACCATCGTGAGAAAGGCACTCAACCCTATCGGCTATATATCTAATAAGGTGAAATTCGAGATTACCAACCACAGGGAGGAGCAGGAGGAGAATAATGCCATCGATGAAGCTTACCGGAATGCTGCCCAGGGTGTCGTGGATGATGATGAGGAGATGGACAAGAATTCCAAGACTTCTCAGGCTCAGGAGACATCCCAAAACCAGGGGGCTGACCAGAACCAGGAAAGTTCTCTGCAGCAGGAGATGGACAAGAAGCAGAAGGACGGAAATGAGAAGACCACCTCGCCAATCGACCTCGATGCAGCCGCTGCCGATGACAGCCAGCAGGCTGATGCCGACAAGAACGTGGCTGCTCCGAGTCTGATTCAGCAGCAGCGTGAGCTCAGAGCCCAGCGCGCAGAAAGAGAGCGCCAGGAGATGGCGGCAGCCGCTGCTGCTTCGGCTCATATCGGAATGGATATCTCTGTGGCTACCGGAGAGGAGAAGGCTACCAGCAACACCGTAAGCAATGCCGAGGTGCTCAATACGCCTATCAATCCGAAGGAGCCGTTCACAAGATACAAGTACCCTACCCTCAACCTACTGAAGAAATACGACGACCAGGAGGTGTCTATCGACGAAGAGGAGCAGAAGGCCAACAAGAACCGAATCATCGAGGTGCTGGGCAACTTCGGCGTACAGATCAAGACCATCCGTGCCACCGTGGGCCCTACCATCACTCTCTACGAGATTCAGCCTGCCGAGGGTGTGCGCATCTCCAAGATCAAGAACCTGGAGGATGATATCGCCCTGAGCCTCGCTGCCCTGGGTATCCGTATCATCGCTCCTATCCCTGGCAAGGGAACCATCGGTATCGAGGTGCCTAATGCCAAGGCAAACATCGTGAGCATGGAGAGCATCCTGAACTCCAAGAAGTTCCAGGAAACCAAGATGGAGCTGCCTATCGCGCTGGGTAAGACCATCACCAACGAGGTGTTCATGGTGGATCTGGCGAAGATTCCTCACCTGCTCGTTGCCGGTGCCACCGGTCAGGGTAAGTCTGTTGGTCTGAATGCCATCATCACTTCCCTGCTCTACAAGAAGCATCCTAACGAGTTGAAGCTGGTTCTCATCGACCCTAAGAAGGTGGAGTTCAGCGTATATTCACGCATCACCAATAAGTTTATGGCTGCCGTTCCAGATGAGGAGGAGCCTATCATCACCGATGTTACCAAGGTGGTGAGAACACTGAACAGTCTCTGCGTGCTGATGGATAGCCGTTACGACTTGCTGAAGAAGGCGGGAGCCAGAAACATCAAGGAGTATAATCAGAAATACGTGAACCATCGTCTGAAACTTACTGACGGTCACGAATTTATGCCATACATCGTGGTGATTATCGATGAGTTTGGCGATTTGATTATGACAGCCGGCAAGGAGGTGGAGCTTCCTATCGCCCGTATCGCTCAGCTGGCACGTGCCGTGGGTATCCACATGATCATCGCTACCCAGCGTCCTACCACCAGCATCATCACCGGTAACATCAAGGCGAACTTCCCGGGCCGTATTGCCTTCAAGGTAACTTCGGCCATCGACTCCAAGACCATCCTCGACAGAACGGGAGCCAACCAGCTCATCGGTCGTGGTGATATGCTCTATCTCAACGGCAACGAACCGGTGCGTGTACAGTGCGCCTTCGTAGATACACCAGAGATTGAACGCATCAACGAATACATCTGCAACCAGCCTGGTCCTATCGAGCCAATGGAACTCCCTGAACCAGCCAGCGAAGATGGCGGCGTAGGAGGCAACGGCAGCGTAGATACCCGCAACCTGGATCCATATTTCGAGGAGGCAGCCCATGCCATCGTTCTCTCGCAGCAGGGCAGCACCAGTATGATTCAGCGCCGTTTCAGCATCGGCTACAACCGTGCCGGCAGACTGATGGATCAGCTTGAGGCAGCAGGCATCGTAGGAGCCGCTCAGGGCAGTAAGCCAAGAGAGGTACTCCTGCAGGATGAGAACCAGCTCAATACATTGCTGATGCAGCTGAGAAACTCGTAAGAGAAACGCCCTGAACCAACGGTCACCGGCCGAAGGGAAAGGTAAAGGGCAAAAGACAACATTCGCTCCAAACGCCCTGAAAGGGCAAAAGCTCCTAGCCCAGGGCAACACCCTGGGTCAATGAGCGAAGAACCAATACGCCCTGAAAGGGCAAAAGCTTTTAGGTTTAGTTTTAATACAATAAACAGTAAGGATATGAAAAAGATTTTAGCTATCGCTTTCGCAGCGATGATGAGCCTGAGCACTATGGCGCAGACCGCCCAGCAGGTGCTCGACAAGACCGCTGCCGTTATCGGCAACAAGAAGGGCGCTACCGCCAACTTCAAGCTGTCTAGCCCTAAGTACGGCTCAGCAAGCGGTACCATCACCATCAAGGGCAACAAGTTTAATGCGCGCACACCGGAAGCCATCGTATGGTATAACGGCAAGACCCAGTGGACCTATATGAAGAAGACCAACGAGGTGAACGTGAGCAACCCTACCCAGGCCAAGCAGATGTCGATGAATCCTTATACCTTCATCCACATCTACAAGACAGGATATAAGAGCAGTCTCAAGACTGTGGGCAGCAACTATCAGGTGCATCTCGTTGCCAACAACCAGAAGCGCACCGTGGCAGAGATGTATATCACCATCAACAAGAACACCCACGTGCCATCGCAGGTAAAGATGCGCCAGGGCTCTACCTGGAGCACCATCAACATCTCCGGCTTCAAGGCAAAAGGCATTTCCAACAATTCCTTCGTCTTCAACAGCAAGGAATTCCCAGGAGCAGAAGTCATCGACCTGAGATAATGTCAAAGCTTTTGCCCTTACAGGGCGAAAGGCTTGCATCCAAACAACCCAGGGCGTTGCCCTGGGCTAGGAGCTTCTGCCCTTTCAGGGCGTGAGGAGCCAACTAACAAGCTCCCAGCATAAGGAGAATGTTGCAAGCAATACGCCCTGAAAGGGCAAAAGCTCC
>ERZ1031897.680-NODE-680-length-12338-cov-20.523244_pt1 | contig 12338 bp, 8 predicted proteins | sample MGYA00517881_ERZ1031897 | MGnify/ENA primary metagenome ERZ1031897 (study PRJEB33719, sample SAMN04261280) | wastewater metagenome | biome: rural village; feature: human; material: feces | host: Homo sapiens | place: El Salvador | collected 2013-01-07 ... | reverse complement strand
ACGTAATGAAGGAGCACATCGCTGTTAAGGAGGCTAACCGTCTTGGTATTCCAGTTTTCGGTATCGTTGATACAAACTCAGATCCTAAGAATATCGACTACGTTATCCCAGCTAATGATGACGCTAAGGACTCAGTAGAGGCTATCCTCACTGCTGTTTGCGGTGCTATCGCTGAGGGTATCGAGGAGCGTAAGGCTGAGAAGGCTGACGACAAGGCTGCTGCTGAGCAGAAGGATCAGCCTAAGAAGAAGGCTGCTCGCAAGGACGAGGCTGAGTAATTAGGCAAACAAAAATATACTGGAGCCATTGATTCTGTTTTATGATTCGATGGCTTTAGTTCTTTTCAAGCAAAGATTATTATTAACTTTTAATATTAGAAAAATATTATGGCTGTTTCAATTGAAGATATCAAGAAACTTCGCGCTATGACAGGTGCTGGTCTTGCTGACGTAAAGAAGGCTCTGACAGAGGCTGAAGGTGATTTCGATAAGGCAAAGGAGTTGCTCCGTGAGCGTGGACTCGCTATCGCTGCAAAGCGTTCTGACCGCGAGACATCTAATGGTTGCGTTCTCGTTAAGAAGGTTAACGATTTCGCTGCTATCATCGCTCTCAAGTGCGAGACTGACTTCGTAGCTAACGGTGCTGACTTCATCAAGTTGACATCTGACATCCTCGACGCTGCTATCGCTGCAAAGGCTCACACTCTCGACGAGGTGAAGGCTTTGAAGGTTGGCGAGTCTGATACTCAGGCTGCTGTTACACAGCGCTCTGGTATCACTGGCGAGAAGATGGAGCTCGACGGCTACTGCGTTCTCGAGGGTGACAACATCGAGGTTTACGACCACATGAACAAGCACACTTTGTGTACTATGGTTCAGCTCAACGAGAACAACGAGGAGGCTGGTCACAAGGTAGCTATGCAGGTAGCTGCTATGCGCCCTGTAGCTCTCGACGAGTCTTCTGTTTCTGAGGAGACTAAGAAGACTGAGCTCGAGGTTGCTGTTGCCAAGACTAAGGAAGAGCTCGTAGAGAAGGCTGTTAACGCAGCTTTGAAGAAGGCTGGCATCAACCCAGCTCACGTTGACTCTGAGGAGCACATCGAGAGCAACACCAAGAAGGGTTGGTTGACACCTGAGCAGGCTGAAGAGGCTCGCAACATCAAGAAGACTGTTGGTGAGGAGAAGGCTGCTACTTTGAACCCTACTATGATCCAGAACATTGCTAATGGTCGTCTGGCTAAGTTCTTCAAGGAGAACTGCCTCGTTGACCAGGAGTTCCAGTTCGGTGATGGTGACAAGCAGACTGTTGCTCAGTACCTCGCTTCTCAGAGCAAGGATCTCAAGATCGTTGCTTACAAGCGCTTCACTCTTGCTGCTGAGTAATCTGCCTGTTGTGGACGAAATGCTTGGCATGGCAAGATTAATTTGACTTATAGTTAAATTAGAATATCAGGGAGTTATGGAGTCAAGGCTTACGCTTTGCTTCTAACTCCCATTTCTTTTTTATTGAACTTTAGCAAGTTCAGAAGTTATAGAAGTTTAAGAAGTTATGAAGATATTTGCCATAGGCATGAACTATGCCGAACACAATAAATCGCTACATGACACGTTATCTAAACCAGAGAGACCTGTCATTTTCACCAAAGCCGACTCGGCGTTGCTGAAGGATGGAAAACCATTCTTCATCCCTGATCATCTGGGACGTATAGAGTACGAGACAGAGTTGGTGGTTCGCATCTGCAGGTTGGGAAAGACCATCCCGCAGCGCTTCGCCCACAGATATTATGATGCGGTGACGGTAGGCATCGACTTCACAGCCCGTGAGATGCAGAAGAGGCTGCGTGAGGCTGGCCAGCCATGGGAACTTGCCAAGGGCTTCGATGGTTCGGCGGCGATAGGTACATGGATGGATGTGCAGAAGTTCCGCGACATACAGGCGATACATTTCCATCTCGATATCAATGGCAAGACGGTGCAGGAAGGCTGCTCCAGCGATATGTTCTACAAGGTGGACGAGATCATCTCCTACATCAGCCAGTACTTCACCCTGAAGACGGGCGACTTGCTGTATACGGGCTGTCCTACCGGCTGCGGACCTGTAAGCATTGACGACCATCTCGAAGGTTATCTTGAAGACTGGAAGGTGCTCGACTTCAATTGCAAGTAGTTACATTTGCAAACAACCCGATGAAAGCTGTTCGTAAGGTTTTCAGAGTAAGTGCTTTTAACAAGCCACTCGAAAGAACAGTACGGATTTACAGAACAGGGCGGTGGAATTTATCTTCCGCCTCATAAGAAACAAGTTTGTTATTCCAAGATATGACGAATAAAAGAGTTAGGATATTTTTCGTGTGGATGGCTTTGCTGGTTCTTGCTCTGCCGGCAAAGGCACAGCAGCGGTTCTTCAACTTGACAGCCGACGAGGTCAAGGTCGACTCTGTGTTGCCACATTTTCTCTATTCCATTCCTTTGCCCGAAAACTATCAGGACTCCGTCTACACCGTCTCGGTGAAATATCCAGAATATATGGATATGACCGTGAGCGATGTGGCCAACTACAATCGCATATCCGGTGCAGCCCTGCCTTCGCAGGTTCCTCTTAGTCAGAATATCTCCGTGAGCAGAAGGAAAGGATATCTTGTGGCTTCCTTCTGCCCATTGGTTTTCCGCAACAATAAATATCAGATGCTGGTGAGTTTCATGCTTGATGTCAAGGCAAAGGCCGTGAAGAACAGCGTGCTGCGCCAGCGCAAGAACGACAAGGCTTATGCCTCGGCAGCCGACATCTATGCCGAACATTCTTTACTTGCCTCGGGCAAGTGGGCAAAGATAAGAGTCAGCTCTTCAGGTGTTTACCAGCTTACCGAAGCTACGGTTCGTCAGGCAGGTTTCTCCAATATCAATAAGGTGAAGATTTATGGTTATGGCGGCAATCTGCAGAACGAGGCTCTTTATGCCAACGACCTGGCCCGCACCGATGATTTGAAGGAAGTGCCCCAGTGTGTCGTAGGCGGAAAACATCTGTTTTATGCCAAGGGTCCTGTCAGCTGGACGTCCAACTCATCGACTGTCCGCCGACGCAATCCTTATTCCGATTACGGTTATTATTTTATTACCCAGAGCGACGAGGAGCCTGCCACGGTCGACTCGGCAGCCTTTGTTTCCTCTTTCTATCCGTCGCCCGATGACTATCATTCGCTTTACGAGGTCGATGGCTACAGCTGGTATAATGGCGGACGAAATCTCTTCGACCCAACGCCCATCAGCGTGGGCGGCAGTCAGCAGGTAGTGATCACCAACACCACTGGCAGTCAGAAAGGACGCCTTACCGTCAATGTCTCGGCAGGAGGGAATAACCAAATACGCATTCTGCTAAACGGCAAGGACATAGGTACCTTGAATGTTCGTATTCTGGATTATTGCAAGGCAGGGCAGGACTCAGGCACTTATCTGCTCGACAATCTGAAAGTCGATGGTGGCAAAGATACGATCACCATTCAGAATGTGAGCGGTGAGACAGCCCGTCTTGACTATGTGTCGATGGCTTGGGAGAAGGCGATTCCGCTGTCGCCTCTGTCGGGAAAGCATCCTACAGCCACTTATGTGAAGAATATTACCAATCAGGACCTCCATGCTGATGGACAAGCCGATTTGGTTATTATCATTCCTGCCTCAAGGACACTACTCAAGCAGGCACAGCGCCTTAAAGAATTTCATGAGAGTCATGACGGTATGCGGGTGAATATAGTTGCCGCCGACCAACTGTACAATGAGTTCTCGAGTGGCACACCCGATGCCAATGCCTATCGTCGCTATCTCAGAATGTTGCAGGACAGAGCTGCGACAGAGGCCGACATGCCTAAGTATCTGTTGCTCTTTGGCGACTGCGTTTGGGACAACCGCATGCTCACAGCCGACTGCAAGCGGTTTGATCCAGACGATTACCTTCTCGTCTATGAGAGCGAGAACTCATTTAGCGAGACAGTCTGCTATGCAGGTGACAGCTGGATGGGCATCCTGGCCGAAGGTGCAGGTTCCGACGCACGACGTGAGCTGCAGGACGTTGGCGTGGGCCGATTCCCGGTAACCACAGTAGCCGAGGCGAAGATCATGGTCGACAAGACCATCAATTACAGCAAGAATCAGAATGGTGGAGCCTGGCAGAACACCATCATGTTCATGGGTGACGATGGAAATGACAATATTCACATGAAGGATGTCGACTCTGTGGCCAATAGCGTGGGCAGGGATTATCCCAATTTCCTGATCAAGAAAGTGATGTGGGACGCCTATACCCGTGAGAGTTCAGCCACTGGCAATACATATCCAGAGGTGAGCAAGATCATCCGCCAGCAGCAGGCCAACGGAGCCTTGGTCATGGACTATGGAGGACATGGCAACGCCACCTCCATCTCGCACGAGTCAGTACTTGGACTGAGCGATTTTAGCGAGTCGCGCACCTCCAATCTGCCATTGTGGGTGACAGCAGCCTGCGACATTATGCCTTTCGACGGCGTAACGGAAACAATAGGCGAGTCAGCCGTGCTCAACGAGAAAGGCGGAGCCGTAGCTTTCTATGGAACCGCCCGTACCGTATTCACCTCAGCCAACAAATACATCAACCATGCTTTCATGAAGCGTGTGCTCTCCCTGCAGGACGGCAAGCCCATTACATTAGGCGAGGCTCACCGACTGGCGCAGAACGATGTGATGTTGGGAACCAACCGTTATCCGACCCCTACCCGGGAAGACCCCAACAAGACGAGTCCCGAACAGGACAATACCGAGAACCACCTGCAGTATTCGCTGTTGGGCGATCCAGCCCTGTCGCTCAATCTTCCTACAGCTCAGGTTGTGGTCGACGAGATTGACGGCGTGGCTGTCGGTTCAGGAACGATGCCTACGGTCAAGGCAGGATCTGTGATCAAGATGAAAGGACATGTGGCAGGAGTAGAAGGATTCAATGGTGTGGTGACAGCAACGGTGCGCGACACTCAGGAAGAGATAACCTGTAAGCTGAACAACACCAGCAAGGACGGCGCAGAGGTGGCGTTCAAGTATTTAGACCGCACCAAGACGCTCTATCATGGTTCCGACAGCATTCGCAACAGCAGTTTCGAACTGACGTTTGCCGTGCCCAAGGACATCAACTATGCCGATGGCCAGGGAATGATCAATCTCTATGCCCTGAATACCGACAAGACCATCAGAGCCAATGGTTCCTGCGACCAGTTTATTGTGGGAGGAAGTGCCGAGACAAAGAACGATTCGGTAGGCCCTTCCATCTATTGCTATCTCAACTCGCCCTCGTTTGTCGATGGCGGAAATGTGAACAGCACGCCTTATTTCGTGGCAGAAATCAAGGATAAGGACGGCATCAATGCAGCCGGCAGCGGAATAGGTCACGACCTTCAGCTCGTCATCGATGGCGACATGGCGAAGACCTATACGCTCAACAACAACTTCAGCTACGATTTCGGAACCTATACCAGTGGCTCCACCTTTTATAGTATTCCCGAGTTGGAGGAAGGCCCTCACCGACTGCAGTTCCGTGCGTGGGACATTCAGAACAACAGCTCTACAGCCGTGCTTCACTTCAACGTGGTGAAAGGTTTGCGTCCGCAGCTCTTCAACATCGGCGTGACCAACAATCCAGCCCGCACTTCCACCACGTTCATCATCAGTCATGACCGTATGGAGAGCAACATGGATGTAGTCATCGAACTCTTCGATGCGGCAGGCAGACAGATGTGGCGTCATGCCGAGAGCGGAGTGTCGGCTACGGGCAATTACACGGTCGACTGGGATTTGTCGGTAGACGGTGGCCGCCCCCTGCAGACGGGCGTCTATCTCTATCGTGTCAAAGTGTCGTCGGAAGGCAGCAGCTATGTGTCGAAGACGAAGAAGCTCATTGTCATCAGCAACAGATAAGACTTTGGGTGATAAAAATAAGAGGATATTAACAACAAATAAGGCGCACGGCAAAATAAAAAGGCTGCTTCTGCGTTTTATTTTAGGCAACAGAATAATAAACCACAAAGAAGATATGAACAAAGCATTCAAAATAATACTGGCGGTGCTCCTGATGCAGCTTTCTCTGCAGGCGAGTGCTCAGGAAAAGAAGGATCTTTTCAATCCAGTCAACTATGCGGTCGTTTCGCAGACCATAGCTCCTGATGCCCGTGGCGGCGGTTTGGGAGACGTGGGTGCGGCAACCGACCCAGATGTCAACTCTCAGTACTGGAACCCTGCCAAATATCCTTTCTGTATCTCGCGTGCAGGCGTGGCGCTCAACTTCACACCTTGGCTGCGCTCGTTGGTCAACGATATGAACCTTGCCTATTTGGCAGGCTATTACCGCATTGGCGACCACAGCGCCGTGTCGAGTTCGTTGCGCTATTTCAATCTGGGTAAAGTCTACACCTCGTACGAGGGAGCCGAGTCGGGCGAAGGAACCACTATCAATCCTTACGAGATGTCGCTCGACGTAGCCTACTCGCTGATGCTGAGCGAGACATTCTCACTCTCTGCCGCTTTGCGCTGGATTTATTCCGACATGCGTTTTGATGAGCGCGAGGACAATTCGCCTGCTTCCGCCTTCGCTGCCGATATAGCAGCCTATTATCAGAACTATATCAACATCGGCCAGCGTGAGTGTCAGTTGGGTATCGGTCTTAATATTTCTAACATAGGTAGTAAAATCAAGTTTAGTGGCAATGAATACAGTGAGTTTTTGCCTGCTAATCTCCGATTGGGAGCTTCGTTGATGATTCCTATTGATGAGTATAATCGTCTTACTATAGCCGCCGATGCCAACAAGCTGTTGGTTCCCACCGTTCCCAAGCAGGAAGAGGGCGAGGACAATTCAGAATACGAAGACCGTGTGCACCGCGAGTACAATGACATTTCAGCTATCCGAGGCATCTTCAAGAGTTTCGGCGATGCGCCTGGCGGATTCAAGGAAGAGCTGCAGGAGATTTACTATGGCGTAGGAGCAGAGTACACCTATAATGACAAGTTCTCGCTCCGTGCAGGCTATCATCACGAAGCCGAGAACAAGGGCAACCGCAAGTACTTTACCGTCGGTGCAGGTTTCAAGATGAGTGTGTTCCAGCTCGATGCCGGTTATGTAGTAGCCACCGCCAAGAGCAATCCGCTCGACCAGACGCTGCGCTTCTCGCTCACCTTCGACATGGACGGCATCAAGGACCTGTTCAAGAGAAGATAGGTCACTCAACTTCTCTGACTTCCCCATTTGCAAACTTCAGTAAACAATAAGATGAATATTCGAGTAGGATTCGGCTATGATGTCCACAAGTTGGTGGCAGGGCGCGAGCTTTGGCTTGGCGGCATCAAACTAAATTACGAGTTGGGCTTGTTGGGGCACAGCGATGCTGATGTGCTGATACATGCCATTTGCGACGCGCTCTTGGGAGCAGCCAACATGCGCGATATCGGTTATCATTTCCCAGACACTTCTGCTGAGACGCTGAATGTCGATTCCAAGATATTGCTTCGCAAGACCATCGAGCTGATAGCCACCAAGGGTTATCAGGTGGGCAACATCGACGCCACGGTGTGTGCAGAGCGCCCTAAACTCAATCCTCATGTGCCAGCCATGAAAGCCTGCCTGGCAGAAGTGATGAATACCGACGAGGACAACATCTCCATCAAGGCAACCACTACCGAGAAGCTGGGTTTCACGGGCAGAATGGAAGGAATATCGGCTTATGCCACGGTTCTCATAGTGAAAGTTTAACGACCGTTAATGGATGCTTAAAATGTGTTGTGTTCGGGCACATCTGATTGATTTATATCAAATAAACACTAAAATCTATCATTTTCCTTTCAAAATGTTTGGAGATATAGCAAAAAATGTTGTACCTTTGCATCGTCAAAAGGTTAATAGATTGTTTAGGTTAGTAGTAATAGATTTAGGTTTTTAGTTATTAGGTTTTAAGGTAGATTGTTTAACAGATAACAAAGGGGATCGTGAGATTGCCTTTGGATTAGAAATTTAAAAGTTAAACATAATGATACGCTGCAGCTCGTTGAGAGTTGCAGCGTGTTTTTTTTTAGTGACACTTATCATTTTGTAGTGTCTTTTGTTTTGTGTTTTCCCTAAATTGCATTACCTTTGCACAAGTGTAAGATTGCATACGTCCTGCCGTGTCGAGCCGGGCAAGCATGCAGTCGAATAATAAAACATGCAAACGATGCGAGTACTCATAGTAAATACAAGCGAGCAGACCGGTGGCGCCGCAGTTGCAGCCAACCGTCTGATGGATGCCCTTAACAACAATGGAGTTAAGGCCAAGATGTTGGTGCGCGATAAGGAGACAGAGTCGATCACCGTGGCCCAGATGCCCTGTTCCATCTTCGGACAGTGGCATTTCCTGTGGGAGCGTTGGTGTATCTTCTGGCACATGCGCTTCTCCAAGCTTCATCTCTTCGACATCGACATCGCCAATTCGGGTTACGACATAACGGGCTTGCCTGAGTTCAGGGAGGCCGACATCATCCATCTGCACTGGATCAATCAGGGCATGCTCTCGTTGGGTTCCATCCGCAAGATCCTCAAGAGCGGGAAACCCGTAGTATGGACCATGCACGACATGTGGCCAGCCACCTCGCTGTGCCATCTCACCATGGGGTGCAACAAGTTCCACAGCGGTTGCACGAAGTGCAAGTATCTGCCCTCGGGAGGCTTTTGGGGCGATTTGGCAGCCAAGGTGTGGCGCCGCAAGCAGAATCTCTACAGGCAGAACAACATCCTCTTTGTGGCTTGCAGCAAGTGGCTGGCAGGCGAGGCGAAGTCGAGTCTGCTTCTCTCCGGGCAGAAAGTGGTAAGCATCCCCAATCCCATCGACTCCCGAGTATATTGTCCAGCCGATCGTCAGGAAGCCCGCACCCGTGCCATCCTGCCAGCCGACAAGCGCATCATCCTCTTCATAGCCCAGCGAGCCACCAATCCCTACAAGGGCATGAATTATCTTATGGAAGCCTGCCAGCAGCTGGCAGACAAATATCCCGAGATGCGCGACAACACCTGTGTCGCCATCCTTGGCGGCCATAGCGAGGAACTGGAGGGCAAGTTGCCCTTCCCGTCCATCTCGTTGGGATACGTGAGCGACGACCGTCGCATCGCCGATATTTATCGTTCGGCAGATGTCTTTGTGCTTCCCTCGCTTTCCGAGAATCTCCCCAATACCATCATGGAGGCGATGGCTTGCGGCGTGCCCAGCGTAGGTTTCAAGGTAGGCGGCATTCCCGAGATGATAGATCATCGCAAGAACGGTTATGTGGCAGGCTATCGTGATGCAGCCGATCTGGCGGAAGGAATCCACTGGGTGCTCTTCGAAGCCGATGCCGACGAGGTGCGCAGCAACTGTCTGCACAAGGTGTCTTCCAGCTATTCGCAGCACGTCGTGGCACTCAAGTACATCGAAGTCTACAATCAGGCGATGGCCTATAAAAACTACCATATATGATCAAATTCACCATCATTACCTGTACCTATAACGCAGAACGGGTGCTGCAGCGAACCCTCGACAGCGTGAAGAAACAAACCTATTGCAACATCGAGCACATCATCATGGACGGAGGCTCTTCCGACAAGACCCTGTCCATGGTAAGAGCCTACCAGCACAAGATAAGCAAGGGCGAGAATGCCCACGACATCGTTGTCGTGTCGGAGCCCGACCGAGGACTCTACGATGCGATGAACAAGTCGATAGACCGTGCCACGGGCGACTATTTAGTGTTTCTCAATGCAGGCGACGTGTTTCCATCTGCCGAAACATTGGAGTATGTTGCAGGTTGTGTGGGTGAAGGTGAAGTGCTTCCTGGTGTGCTCTATGGCGATACCGACATAGTAGATGCAACAGGGTGCTTTCTGCATCATCGACGTTTGCAGCCACCTGCTCACCTGTCTTGGCGTTCGTTTCGTTGGGGTATGTTGGTTTGCCATCAGTCATTCTATGCCCGTACCGACTTGGCAAAAGGCATCCATTATAATCTCGATTATCGTTTCTCTGCCGATGTAGACTGGTGCATACGTGTGATGAAAGAGTCTGCAAGGCTTCACCTGCCTTTGCGCAATGTAGGCGCCGTTATCACTCATTACCTTGACGGCGGCATGTCGGTGCAGAACCATCGTGCTTCTCTTCGCGAGCGTTTCGAGGTGATGCGCACCCATTACGGGCTGCTCACTACGCTCTTTGTTCATGCCTGGTTTGTGGTTCGTAGCATCTTCAAAAGATAAGAGTTTCCTTCGTGATTTTATCTCGACAACCCAGATGTTGAGCATTCTTGTTGCCTTCCTCGTCTTGCTCGTCTACATCATGATGGCAGCCCGCAAGAAATCTACGCACGCAGAATCACAATAACCAGCTTTTTTTTGCGTTATAAGTCTAAGAAGACTTAAAGCTACAGAAACAATGAAGAAAACATTCAAGACCTTGACCATCATGACTGTGGTCTGCCTACTCACTGCCACAGTCCATGCCGCAACCCATGTAAAGCCCTGGAGTCATGGTAGACTGATGGTGTCTGCCAACCATCGCTACCTTCAGTTGAAAGATGGTACCCCCTTCTTCCTTCTGGGAGATACAGGCTGGCTTCTCCCCGAACGTCTCGATCGTTCGGAAGCACAGTATTACCTTCAGAAATGCCGTGCGGCAGGCTTCAACACTGTCTTGGTGCAGGTGATGAACGGAACCCCTGCCTATAACATCTATGGACAACCCTCGCTGCCAGCTGGATGGGACTTGACGAAGGCCGATCCCGATGGTGTGTACAGCTATTGGGATCACATGGATTATATCATCAAACTGGCCGAACAGAATGGTATCTATATCGGTATGGTGACTATATGGGGCTCACAGGTGAAGGCAGGTAATATCAATGCACGCCAAGCCAAGGCTTACGGCAGTTTCCTGGCCAACCGATACAAGGACTCGCCCAACATCATCTGGGTGATGGGTGGCGACATACAGGGCGACATCCACCCCGAGGTATGGGAATCGTTGGCAAGTTCCATCAAGAGCATCGACCACAACCACCTAATGACGTATCATCCCCGTGGTCGTTATACCTCAGCTAAGTGGTGGAGCAAAGCTCCGTGGATAGACTTCCATGCTTTTCAGAGTGGACACCGCAAGTATGGACAGCGCATGGGCAACAAGGACTATCCCATTCCCGACAATACTGAGGAGGACAACTGGATGTATGTGGACTCAACCTGGGCCTATAACCCCATGAAGCCTGTGCTCGATGCAGAGCCCAGCTATGAGGATATCCCCAAAGGACTACACGACCCTTGTGAAGAGCGTTGGCAAGACTACGATGTGCGTCGCTATGCCTATTGGAGTGTTTTTGCCGGCTCTTGTGGTCACACCTATGGTCATAACGCCATCATGCAGATGCTGAAGCCTGGTTATCCCACGAGTTATGGCATCAGCGGCTCGGAGAAAACTTGGTATCAGGCTCTTGATGACCCTGGCTTCAATCAGATGAAGCATCTCAAGAACCTGATGCTCACCATGCCTTATTTCGAGCGGGTGCCCGACCAGAGCATCATTGTGGGCAGGAATGGCGAACGCTACAACCGTCTGCTTGCCACCCGTGGCAAGGATTACCTGATGGTGTACAACTACAACTGTGTGCCCATGAAGATAGACCTTGGCAAGGTGTCGGGTGATAGGAAGAATGTGTGGTGGATGGATGCTGCCACAGGCTGTCTCGACTATATCGGCGAGTTCGACAGCCGCATCGTAACCTTTGCCCCACAGAAGGGAGTCAGAGGCATAAGCGACGGCGTGTTCATTGCCATCGACAGCAGCAAGCATTATCTTGCCAAGGACCAGAAACAGATTGCCGACCAGAGTCTGGAAGGCAAGCCGAGAGACCTGAACGAGTAGGTAACTCAGATAATACATGATTTTTTTATCTTTTTTAATCTCTTATCTTTTCCGTTTTCACAAAAATAAGCTATCTTTGCCGCCCAATTATACAAAAACATGAATGTTATGATGGATGAGAAACAGAGATTAAGATCAGTTTACAAGGTAACAATAGCAGGCAGCATCATCAATGTGCTGTTGCTTGTGCTGAAGTTTGCCGCAGGCATCTTGGGACATTCTGCCGCCATGATAGCCGATGCCATCCATTCGCTCACCGATTTCGCTACCGATGTGGTGGTACTGGTATTCGTAAAACTGGGCAATAAGCCGAAGGATAAAGACCATGATTATGGGCATGGCAAATACGAGACGCTTGCCACTGCCATCATCGGCATTTCGCTCTTCGTGGTGGGTGTGATGATCTGTTATTCTGGTG
>ERZ1031897.679-NODE-679-length-12353-cov-13.721499_pt1 | contig 12353 bp, 8 predicted proteins | sample MGYA00517881_ERZ1031897 | MGnify/ENA primary metagenome ERZ1031897 (study PRJEB33719, sample SAMN04261280) | wastewater metagenome | biome: rural village; feature: human; material: feces | host: Homo sapiens | place: El Salvador | collected 2013-01-07 ... | reverse complement strand
TCAAGCAGAGATATGCCCATCCACGCTCAAAGATATGGGTGAATGGAAGGAAATCTATGACACGATCCTTTTCGGTAACAGGAATGCACTCATTGTTTGCCTTCAAAGCAGCATAATACTGGCTATAGGTCAGCATCACGCCCTTGCTATCTCCAGTTGTTCCACTGGTATAGAGGATATTAGCCAAGTCATCCATACTTGCCTGCTTGTAGAGTTCCTCTACCTCCGTCTGACGAGGAAGATTCTCACCCAACTTCAGAAAGTCCTTGAAATAGAGGGCTGCAGGGTCGTGTGTACTGATGCGCACACTGGAATCGAAGATGATGATGCGCTCCAGGGATGGGCAGAGGGCAAAGATACGATGTGCCTTGTCATACTGCTCCTGTTCGCCAACGAAGAGAAAGCGAATCTGGGCATCATTGATCATATATTGAATCTGCTGCTCACTACTGTTGGCATAGAAAGGTACTGCAGTAACCCTGATACCGTATGCACCGAAATCGGTGTACAGATAATGCACACAGTTCTGCGAGAAGACAGCTATTTTGTCTTGTGGTTTAGCCCCAAGATTGAGGAGGGCATTGCTCACTTGTTTCACTCTTAGGGAAAACTGATTGAATGAAACCGTTTGCCACTGGTCACTACCAAACTTCCTGAAGGTAAGCGCAGGCTTATCTCCCCACTTCTTAGCAAGGTCATGAACCAGAACCGAAAGATGACTATTAATTTGCATAAGCTTAGTATTATAATATTGGTGCAAAGATAATAGAATTTGTTAAGAACACAAAATAAAATGTTGGTTTTTCCACTTTATATGCTCTTTTTTTCGTAACTTTGCCCCAAAATCAAAAAATAGAGAGATTATGATGACACAGGAACAATATGTTAGCGACGCGGTGGAACTGCTTAAAAAGCTGATTGCCACCCCATCGGTAAGCCGCAGCGAAAAAGATGCTGCCGACATCATGGAGCAGACCATCCTCAGCTATGGTTTCGAACCGCAGCGCGAGGCAAACAACCTCTGGATTATCGACCCTCACTACGATGAGAGCCGTCCTACCTTGCTGCTCAATGCCCATATCGACACCGTGAAGCCCGTGGCTTCGTGGAGTCGCGATCCTTTTTCTCCAGATGTAGAAGATGGCGTGCTTTATGGACTGGGTAGTAACGACTGCGGTGGCGGATTGTGTTCCCTTCTCCAGATTTTCCGAATGCTGACGGAGAAGCCGCAGAGCTACAACCTGATTTATCTGGCTTCCGCCGAAGAAGAGGTTTCGGGAAAGGATGGCATCACACGTGCCCTACCCTTGCTTCCACACATCGATCTTGCCATTGTGGGAGAACCTACAGGCATGAACCCTGCCGTAGCCGAAAAGGGACTGATGGTGCTGGATGTTATTGCTCATGGCAAGAGTGGCCATGCGGCAAGAAACGAAGGAGTGAATGCAATCTACGAGGCACTGGATGACATGCGCTGGATTCGTGATTACAAATTCGAGAAGGTAAGCGAATTTCTGGGTCCTACCAAGATGACGCTCACCGTGGTGAATGCCGGAACCCAGCATAATGTGATTCCGGACAAGTGCACGATGCTTGTGGATATCCGAACCAACGAGTTTTACGACAACGAGGAGGTTTACGAGTTTATCCGCCAGCACCTCAAGAGCGAGGTAAAGGCACACAGTTTCCGCCTGAAGTCATCCCGCATCGACCCGGAGCATCCTCTTATCAGGAAATGTGTAGCTATGGGTATGAAGCCATTCGGCAGTCCTACCCTCAGCGATCAGGCATTGATGCATTTCCCATCCTTCAAGCTGGGGCCGGGCGAATCTTCCCGCTCCCATTCTGCCAACGAGTTTATCCGCATCAGCGAAATACGCGATGCCATTGCAAAATACGAAACCCTCTTAGATGGCGCTGCCATCTAAGAGGGTTTCCTCTATCTGCCTATACAGTTAACCTTGATATCTCCTGTATTTTATCTTCCCAGCCAAGCCTCAGGATTGAGTTTTGCCGTCTCCTTGCGAAGCTGGAACTGGAGGATGTTATCAGATCCTACACTACCCAAAGCCTGACGGGTACTAACCTTCTGCCCCTTATGTACGCTGACCGATTTCAGGTTGCAATATACCGAGATGTAGGCACCATGGCGAACCAGGACATTCCACATACCACCATATCCGAAGACGGCACTCACCTCACCATCGTAGATGCTGCGAGCCACACAACCCGGCTTACCCTGGATATTGATACCCTTGTTGTCGAGGGTAACGCCCTTCAAACCCTGCACGTTATACTGACCGAAATGGCTCACGATGCGATAACCGCCGCTGATAGGCATAGGCAATCTGCCACGGTTTGCCTCGAATCCACCACTCAACATTCTATCTACCGAACTCAAGGTAGCCGCTTCCTGCGCCTCCTTCTTGGCAGCAGCAATCTCACGGGCCTGACGCTCCTCATCCGCCTTGGCTTTCAGCTCAGCAGCCCTGCGGTCAGCTTCCGCCTTCTTAGCCGCTTGTTCGGCAGCAGCTTCACGAGCCGCCTGTTCTGCGGCAGCACGCTGAGCAGCTTCGGCAGCAGCACGGGCCTTAGCCTGCGCCTTTGCTTTAGCCTTCGCCTCAGCCTGGGCAGCAGCTTCTTCCTGCGCCTTTCTTGCAGCCTCGGCAGCAGCACGAGCCTCCTCGGCGGCCTTTCTTCTTGCAGCCTCTGCAGCTGCCTCACGAGCCTTAGCCTCAGCAATACGACGGGCATTCTCCCTTGCAGCAGCCTCTGCAGCTGCTTTCTTACGCGCCAGTTCCTCAGCACGCTTCTTGGCAGCAGCGGCTGCGGCAGCCTTGCGCTTAGCCTCTGCAGCAGCACGGGCACGAGCCTTGGCTACTTCCTGCTGAATCAAGCGGTCGATCTGAGCATTGATGGCTGCATCCTTCTGGCGCTGGTCGGCGATGACAGCCTGAATGGTCTTCTGCTGCTTCTGCAGTCCGTGTACCATCTCCTGCTGCTGGGTCTGCTTGCCTTCAAGAGCAGTTTTCTCCTGCTTGCCCTTATATAATAAGGTATTCTTATGTCCCTTTACATTCTGCAACTGCTTGTGCTTATCGTTCACCTGCTGCTGCTTAGCCTTTACAGCCTCGCCCTGCACCTTCTGGTAAGAAGAGTACTGGCGGATGAACGAGAGACGGCGGTACATCTGGGTCAGGTTCTTGGCACTGAAGATAAACATCAGCTTGTCCTGCACCGTATGATGCCGGCTCATATATCGCATAGAACGGATATACTTGTTCTTTCTATCCTGCAACTGCTGCTGAAGAGTCTTCAACTGCGCCTGCAGGATACCGATGTTTCCATTAATATGATGAATATCCTTCTCGATACCTTCAATCTTCTTCTGACTCTGGTCTATTTCGCCATTCAGCGCCATCAGGTCTTCCAGGCGCTTCTTCACATCAGCCTTGTTCTTGCGCAAAGCCTGCTCCTGCTCCCTGATTCTTCGCTGGATATCGGCACGCTGCCCCTGCAATCCTCTGATAGAAGCATTGCTATAGGTAGCAGCACGGCGTTCTGCCTTGGTAGGTGCCTTGGCACGGCGAGCCGCCGGTTTTCTTTGAGCCTGATGTTTACGATTGGCAACAGCGGTTTTCTTCACCGGCTTCTTATGCACCGTTTTCTGCGCATAGGGAGCAAGCGAGAACATGATTGCCAATAGGAAAAATATAATTCGCTTCATTATTCAATACATGATTTCATTGTTTTCTTTCGCGACAAGCACTACATACTCATCAGTTTGCCGAGTACATCCTCTGGAGCCACCTTCTTGTACTTGTCAGACACTTCGGTCTGTGCCTCCCATTTACTGTCGGTCTTCACGCTCTTCATATCGATGTTGATCTTCACTACCTGAGGCTTGTTGTTCACCATAGCAGAGAGCGTAAGATTCTGGGTAGCCGGGAACATCTTCACGCCCACGCTCTTGAAATTGTTGTATTTCAGATTGAGCTTGGCTGCGCTGGTGCTTCTGTCCTGATACACCACATTGGCCTCGGTGATTCTGCCCGAATTGCGGTTGGCTGTCCAGGTATAGTTCAGTTTACCATATTGCAGAGCCACAGGTACATTCTCACCCACAGCATCCAGATTGGCAGAGAACTTCTTCAGGTCTGCATCTGTCACCTTCTTGGTTCCAGGCACGAGCAACTGGTTCCAGAAGAGTGCCTGGAGAGAATAGAAGTTCACACCCTGCTTCTTCAGAAAATCCACCTGGGTATAATCTGCCTTGATGTATTCCTTGTGAAGGCGGTCGATAATCAGCACATAGTTAGGGGTGAATTCCAGTCTTCCCACCTCTGTACCCAGGATAGGGATGAAGAGCTGGATGCGGATTACCTCATCCTTGCGCATACTCAACTTGCCCGGCACGGTGATGTCCTTATCTGCAGCCTGCAGATTGAAATTCATATTGCCCACAATATTATTGGTATAAACCTGATTATCAGATACTTTCTGGACAAAAGCCAGATTCTTGAGCGCAGCCGACTGCTCCGCCTTTGTCTCGGTCTTCTTATCGTTGGCATTCACCTTTCCAGCTCCTTCCATCTTCTTGGTAGTGCCGCAGGAAGCCATCAGCAGGAGTGCCGCAGCAGCTACTGCCATATTCATCTTCTTCATACTCATTACTTCTTTTTACCTTTCTTATTCTTTTTACCCGCAGACTTGCCTGCCACTTTCGATTTCTTGAGCTCAGCAGCTGCAGGGTTCTTCTTTCGTTGGAATTCTTCCTCGGAAATATATTGTTTATTTTCTATCTTCCATTTCAGGATCTCGGTCTGATGATCGTCATCCAAGGCCTGCTTCCAATAGCCGACAGCCTCATTCACCATACCGTTCATGGCGTAAATATCGCCGGCATGCTCCAATACCGTACTGTTATTCTCGGTAGAATCCCGGTTCTTGAGAGCCGCATCGATGTAGGTCTTGGCATCAACATAACGCTCTTCCATAAACAGAATCCAGGCGTAGGTATCAAGATAGGTACCATTGTTCGGTTCCAGCTTGATGGTCTTGTAGCTCATCGCCTCAGCTTTGTGCAGATCCTTGCCTTCCTCGCTCAGATAGTAGGCGTAGTTGTTGAGCGCCATTACGTTGTCGGCTTTCCACTGCAGACAGGAATCATAGGCAGCAAAGGCTGCATCCTTCTGATTTTTCTGATGCAGGATGTCGCCCATCACGGCATAGAGATCAGAAACCAGATCGTTGGCAGAGAGTTTATTCACCTGAGCTACACCCAGCCGGAACTCATTGAGCGCCGCATCTTCGTCCTTATTCAGATAGTAAGCCATACCTCCGAAATAATAGAAGATCATCTCTTCCGGATTGTATTCGTGGGCAGCCTTCGCCTGCTCGATCACTTCATGATACTTCTTCTGATTCCAGAGCAGCTGAATGGTCTGGATGCGCGCATTGGCATTGTCTGGAGCGATATCAAGCACCTTTTTGAAGGCTGAAATCACAGAGTCGGTCGGCATCTTCTTCAAACTCATATAGGCGGCACGCACCTCGGCTATCTCAGAAGACGGCTGTGGCACATTGAGCACCTTATCGAAGAGGGCGATGACCTTGGTAGAGTCGCCGCCTTCGGTTTCATTGTTCTGGATGAAGGAACGGAACATCATGATCTTGGTCTGTGTATCCGTCTTCTGACTCATCAGAATCTTATCGAGCATGCCATTCGCCAGATCCGCTTGCTTGGTGGCATTGTAATAATCATAGAGCGACATCTGGGCGTAGGAATTATCCGGCTCTTCCTTCAGCACATCAGTGAAGTACTTGAACGCTTCCTTCTGACGATCGTGCTGCATCAGCCAGTTGCCCAGCATGGTTTTATACTGCATATCCAGAGGATGCTGTTCTACGAGCGACTTCAGTTCGTTATAGGCAGCCTTCTTGTCATCCATCATCTCATGGATACGCATCTTGGTGAGTGTAAACTGCTCGCTCTCACCTTCTTCGGTCTCCAGACGGCTGACGGTATTGAGCATCATCTTGAAGTTCTTCTGCTGCTGATAGAGCTGCGCCAACACGCGGAGCACATCCGTATTGCTGTGATTCTTGGCATAGACAGCCTCGTAGGCATTGATGGCATCCTCGTATTTTCCCTTGCTGATATAGTATTGGGCGAGTCGCTCTGCAAAAATCAGGTTCTCAGGATCCTGCTCTATCGCCTTCTGCAATCGCAGAAGACCCAGCGAATCCTGCTTCATCTCGGTCAAATAGAGAGACAGATAATAATTTGCCGTTGCCGAGTTAGGATCGATGTTTCGGGCGTGTTCGTAGAGATCGAAGGCGGCAGAATAGTTGCCAGCTGCATGCTGGCGAGCCGCCTCGGTCAAGAAGTAATCATATCGCTTACGGTTGTTTGGAGAAAGCGAATCCACCCTTACAGTCTGCTGTTGCTGACCAACAGGCTGCACCTTCTTTTTTCGGGCGAGCGAAGGCAAGGCTATGGCGCCGATGAGCACCACAGTCACCCAGACTCCCATGTTTCTTAAATCTATCTTCACTATCAAATCTTATCTAAAAATCCTTATCTTATTTTACGCCGGTATGACCATAACCGCCAGCACCACGCTCAGTTTCATCCAGCTCCTCCACCTCGATGAAGTCGCATTGTTCGTGCTTGGCAAGCACCATTTGTGCGATGCGCTCACCATCATTGACAACGAAGTCTTGCTGCGAGAAGTTGATGAGCAGCACCATGATCTCGCCACGGTAATCGGCATCGATGGTACCCGGAGTATTGAGCACGGTGATGCCATGCTTCAGGGCGAGACCGCTGCGAGGTCTTATCTGCGCTTCATAACCAGCCGGCAATGCCATGAAAAGCCCCGTAGGAACGAGTCGGCGCTCCATAGGATGAAGCACGATAGCCTCATCGATATTAGCACGCAAATCCATGCCCGCACTCTGAGGTGTGGCAAACGCAGGGAGAGGCTGATGCCCCTTATTGATAATCTTTACTTTCAACATAATTCTAGAATTTTCTGCAAAAATACTGCTTTTTAGGCGAATAATAGCATTTTATAAGTGAAAATGATATAATTTATTGTTTTTTATTTTGAATTATGCGCACTTTCATGTATTTTTGTGCATCAGTAATGAAAGGATAGTAAGAATCACTTATACAACAGATGGATTATGGAATGGAAACAACTCATATCTAACAAGCGCTTCGGACAGGAGCATAAGCACGCCGAACGCCACGACGATCGCTCGGAATTCAAGCGCGATTACGACCGACTGATCTTCTCTTCGGCTTTCCGCCGGTTGCAGAACAAGACGCAGGTATTCCCGCTGCCGGGCAGCATCTTCGTACACAACCGCCTCACTCACAGTCTGGAAGTGGCAAGTGTGGGTATGTCGCTGGGCAACGATATCTCCCGTCACATCATCCAGAAACGCCCGGAGCTGAAGGATACGCTCTTCGAGGAAATCGGAACCATCGTGAGTGCAGCCTGCCTGGCGCATGATCTAGGCAATCCTCCTTTCGGTCATTCTGGCGAGAAAGCCATCCAGACTTTCTTCAGCGAGGGTGCCGGACAAGGATTGAAAGATGAAGTTTCTGCCGAGTTCTGGGACGACATCACCCATTTCGAGGGTAATGCCAACGGCTTCAGAATCCTGACGCATCAGTTTAAAGGTCGCCGCCAGGGTGGTTTCGTGATGACCTATCCTATGCTTGCTGCCATCGTGAAATATCCTTTTGCCAGCAGTTTGGCAGGGAAGCACGGCAAGTTTGGATTTTTTACTTCCGAAGCCGAATCTTACCAGAAGGTTGCTGAGGAGTTGGGAATCCTGAGAAAATCGAAACCGGGAGAGCCACTGGAATATGCCCGCCACCCGCTGGTGTATATGGTAGAAGCAGCTGATGACATCTGTTATGAGATTATGGACATCGAAGACTCCCACAAACTCAAGATCTTATCCTTCGAGGAGACTGCAGACTTACTGCTGGGATTCTTTGACGAGGAAACCCAACAGAAGATTCGCCAGCGAATCCTGGATGAGGGATTGACCGATGAAAACGAACAGGTAGTGTACATGCGTGCCTGCGTAATCGGAAAGCTTGAGAACGAATGCGTCAATGTTTTTCTGAATCACGAAGAGGAAATTCTTGCCGGTACTTTCGAGGGATGTCTCATCGAACATATCGCCGAACATCAGCGCCAAGCCTATCAGAAATGTACGCAGGTTTCCCGCAAGAAAATCTATGCCAGCAAACCGGTTCTCGACATCGAACTTTCGGGTTACAAGATCATGGCTACGCTGATGGAGGTCTTCATCGATGCCGCCGTGAATCCATCCCGCTTCTACTCCAAGCAACTCCTGAGAAGGGTAAGCAGCCAGTACGACATAGAGAACGAGAATCTGGAGGAGCGAATCATGGCGATATTGGATTACATCAGTGGTATGACGGATATCTATGCACTCGACATCTATCAGAAAATCAACGGAATAAGTCTGCCGATAGTCTAGAAACAAAGCAGGCATACGAATTCAACAAGCAAGAGCGAAGAGGGTGTGTCACAAGTCTAAATAATGGCTGCCGAGGACGGGCTGAAAGCCCAAAAGCTCCTAGCCCAGGGCAGCGCCCTGGGTAATGTTGGCAAAAACAAAGTCGCCCTGAAAGGGCAAAAGCTTTCAATTTCAAAGCTTTTGCCCTTTCAGGGCAGCTTTGTTGTATTTATTCTAAAACCCAGGGCGCTGCCCTGGGCTAGGAGCTTCTGCCCTTTCAGGGCGTATGGGATGTGGCTTATGACACACCCTCTAGGATTTTAATTCCGGCATTAATGCTTCTTGGGCTTCATGTTAAAATGATATGCCACATGCAATATTGCATAGCGTGGCAAGGCGTTGACAAATGTCTCGGTTCTACCCTGGGCATTTACCATACGAGTGATGTTGTTCAAGTTGCCCAGGATGTCAAAGCCATCAAGCATCCACGTCAGCTTTCCCTTGAGCATGGTATAGGAAAGGCGGGCATTCCAGAGCAAATCGTCAGTATTCATTGAACTTCCTTCGTAACCACGGCGGGAATACATGGTCAGGTCGGTACCCACCTGAATATGCCAAGGCAGATTGAAAGAGGCTGTAGCTCCATAGTTGAAATCCACTGCATTGATGTGGTCGAAGTCCATTGCCTTGCCGTCAACATTTCTCCAGGCTGCGGATATCTTTACGCCCATGGTAGAAGAGCTACCTACCTTATAGTCAAGCTTCAAGGTTTCATCGAGCAACGTTGTCTGTACAGTGCTGCGGGATGCCTGATAACCCGCGCCTTCAGAGTTACCTATCAGATCTACGCTATTCACGTATTCCACACGTGTCCAGGTTCCAAATGCCAGTCGCTTCATCTTGTCAAGCGGCTGCTCGAAACTATAGGAAGCTGATGCATTCCAGTTACCATTTACATTGTCTGCGCGATATTTCCTGACACCCGTATGGGCATCATAGCTATATCCCATAGCCAGGGCATTTGCACGATAGGTGTAGCCCAGGCGAAGGCTCTGGCTTCGCTGTCTGGCAATATTCATAGAGCTGAAGAGAAGATTCACGTCATAAGACATCTCATTTTTCAGGCTGCTGTTTCCCAGCTTCACGTTCATAGGGTCTGTCGCATCCTGAATATTCACCATGTTCAGGAGATCAGGGAGCTTCGGGGTTGCCTTGAAGAGCAGCTGGAATCCCTTCGTGTGATTCTTTACCCAGTAGCTAAGTCGGGTAAAGGGAAAGGTAAGAAGCACCGTGTTTCTTACGATAGTCGTATCTACCTCACCTCTCTCATAGGCAAGCTTCTGGCGGGTCGGTACGATTCCCAGTTTGGCCTGTGCACTCCAGTTGCCATGCTCTGTATCCTTATCCCATGTGATAGACGGAATCAGACTATGCGCATCCTCCGTATATTGACTTACATAACTGTTGCTTCTATCCTTCGTGCGTTCATACTCCGCCACCGATGGCAGCCATCCTATGGAAGAAGAACTCTCCTCTTCTGCCCCATCCAGCTGGTCCAGCAGATAAAGCGAAGAATGGCGTTTCTTGTCACGATGACCAAAACCGTAATACATGGACAATTCTACCGCCTGACTCAAGCGGAAGTTGTAGGCTGCCCCCAGCTGATAGAAAAAATTCCGGTCTGGATGGTTTCTGAAGTACTGATTGCCGGAATTCTGCACCTGCTGATCATCACCATAGTGTACGGCATACTTGTTGAACAAGTCCTCCTTGCGCTTATCGTAGGAGACCTGTCCTATCAGGTTGATGTAATCACTAGAGCCCTTGAGCTTGATAGTGCTTACCGCATTGAAACTTCCTGCCATCTGATAGCCTTTGCCCAATCCCTCCTTCTTATATCTGTTAATCAAGGACTGGCGGATAAGATTCTCCGAACCGACGGCATAAATGTTATCGAGCATTTCCCGGCTGACATCATATTGCATAGAGGAGAATGTGCCAGAAATATAATTGCTGTACCTGTCAAACTTATCATATTGGAATACCGGCTTCAGGAGCAGGTTTACCTTGTTGTTAAATACAAGGTATAGCTGGTTGACGGCTGTCAGGTGGAAATTCTTCACGGTTTCTTTCTGGCGCTCATAATCGAATGTATTTCCCTTCTGCAGGAAGTTCACACGGTCGGTATTGGTAATGACTTCCTGATTGGAATGGCTCACCTGCACATTGCCATTGAGGTCAAACTTCTGGTTTCTGTCACTCACCGCATAGTCTAATCCGCCCAGCTTCTCCCTATTGTCGCCCTTCGGCATGTCAACGGGGTTCCAGTCTGAGTCGCGGCCAGGCTTTCTGTTGTCATTAAGATTGTTCACATTTCCATAGAAGGTAATGCGGGAATGGTCCGTATAGCGCATGGCAAAGAGACGCCCCAGGTAACGGTCTTTCGTACCTGCTCCGCCCTCAAGGTTAGCCAGCAAGCCGATGGAATATTCTTTCTTGAGATTGACATCCATCACATACGTCTTGTCGTCCTCACGCTTCTGACCAAGGAATTCGCTGTTCTTGCCATACTTATCGTATATCTTAACCTGCTTGACGGTATAGGAGGGAAGATTCTCCAGCATGACCTCCTGGTTGCCTCTGAAGAAATCCTTGCCGTTGAGCAGCAGATTCTCAACAAACTGGCCATTGTGATAGATGCGTCCGTCTTTCTTGATTTCCACACCCGGCATCTGCCGGACCAAGGCATCAAGCATACTGCCCTCTGCCAAAACAAAGGCATCGGCATTATAGACTACAGTATCTCCCTTATGATAAAACTTCACCTTACTTCCTACGACATTTACCTCCTGCAGCATCTTCGAATCAGGGCGCAACACCACTGGAGGAAGCTCCCTCAGATACTCCCTCTTCCTCAGGTCACCTATGGAAATGTTAACATAAGATGTCTTATATCCCAGATAGCTGGCACGAATGATATAGTTAGCCTTTACTCTTGGCACATCAAACTGAAAGATGGAGGAATAACCTTCCTGATCATCCCGGGTCCAATGGTTGTTCGCCACCAAGGTTTCAATAACCGTACTGTCTGAGGATAGGAGTTGTACGGTGACTCCAGGCACGTCATTGCGGGTCTTGGAATCTACCACGCGACTTTTGATAGTCAACTTTTCCTGACCGTAACATGCCACAGACAATAACATGGCAATAAATAAAGTAAACAGTTTTGTCATAATTTCTATTTTTTAATTGCACAATGATTCAACAAATAATTCTTCTGTCCATAATGCCTTCGTTGTCGAGAACATCGGTCAAACGCAGTTTACCATCAGGAGCTTGCAATTTCAACTGGTTAGTGGCACTAACCAGTTCATTATTTTCCTTCTTCAGCTTAGTCTTCAGATACTTCCAGTAATTACGGTTTTTGGAATAATCATCCTGCTCGTTCAAAACGCCGATAATATCCAGTACGGAGTGGAATATTGGCATTCTTTGCCTTATTCCATTTACTGCCTGGTTATGGCAAGATATTGCCCTTTACCAGGGCAACTTTGTGCCATTGCCAAGCACAAAACGATACGTCGGGAGATAAAATTCAGCTGAACTATCTGTAAAAAGACTACTCTCGTTTTTACTCTTCACTCTTCACCAAATCGGCTGAAACCCCTATAAACACTGGGGGTGTGGGCGGTGAAGAGTGGTGGTTCACTCTTCACCACTCTTCACCACTCTTCACTTATCGCGAGGTTCAGCTATCATTTATTCCAAGATCTGATCTTCATTGATGACAGGGCCTGGTCTTCATTGATGACAAAGCCTAGTCTTCATTGATGACGGAACCATAG
>ERZ1031897.676-NODE-676-length-12386-cov-58.322034_pt1 | contig 12386 bp, 9 predicted proteins | sample MGYA00517881_ERZ1031897 | MGnify/ENA primary metagenome ERZ1031897 (study PRJEB33719, sample SAMN04261280) | wastewater metagenome | biome: rural village; feature: human; material: feces | host: Homo sapiens | place: El Salvador | collected 2013-01-07 ... | reverse complement strand
GCGGATGCATGATCTTCATGTTCTCCTTCGCCTTGCAGAGCATGTCGCGCTTCAGGATATACACGTTCTTTACGCGTTCATACTCCATCAGGTCGCTGAAACGCTCCTTCTGTACACGGGTCATGTAGAGGATGTCGGCACCTGCAATCACATCTTCGTTAAAGTCCTCGTGCTCAACATATTTGATGTTGTGTTCCTTGCAGTAGAGTTTATACTCCTCAGGCATGGCGAGTTCCTTAGGTGCGATGAAATGGAAAGTAGGATTGAAGTGGCGCATAGCTGTGATAAGTGAGTGAACGGTGCGGCCATATTTGAGGTCACCCACAAGATAGATGTTCAAGTTCTCCAGGGTACCCTGGGTCTTGTAGATAGAGTAGAGGTCGAGCAGGCACTGTGAAGGGTGCATGTGAGCGCCGTCGCCTGCATTTACGATAGGCACTGGTGCTACCTCACTGGCATACTGGGCTGCTCCCTCGATGAAATGGCGCATGGCGATTACATCGGCATAGTTGCTTACCATCAGGATGGTATCCTTGAGGGTCTCACCCTTGGTGGTACTGGATGTCTTGGCATCAGAGAAACCAATGACACGGGCACCAAGACGGTTGGCAGCGGTTTGGAAACTGAGTTGGGTACGAGTAGATGGCTCGAAGAAAAGGGTCGCTACGACCTTTCCCTTCAACAACTCCCTGTTCGGGTGCTTTTCGAACTCTTGCGCCATTTCCAGGAGGTACATGATTTTCTCCTTGGAAAGGTCTGCAATGGTCACAAAATTATGTTTTTCCATTTGAAATTTGATTGAATGTTCTAAAATCGCCCACAAAGTTACATAAAAAATCTGATTTATGTGTGATAAGTCAAAACTTTTATGTAATTTTGCACAAATATTTAAAGAAATAGTGATGAGAAAGCGATTTATACATATTTTATGGGCTGTTTTCGGCACTGGAATACTTACCGTTATTCTTGCCTTTGTTGCCATCTGGTTTGGAATGATTGGCTACATGCCCGACATCGAGGATCTGCAGAATCCTATCAACAGATTTGCCACCCAGGTTTACTCTGCCGATGGCAAGGTGCTTGGTACGTGGAACCTGAACAAGGAGAACCGTATCGTGATTCCTTACAAAAAAATGTCACCTTATTTAATAAAGGCACTGGTGGCTACTGAGGATGAGCGATTCTATGAGCATTCAGGTATCGACTTCCGTGCACTGGGACGTGCCATCGTCAAGCGTGGTATTCTGGGACAGACTAATGCGGGTGGTGGAAGTACCATCACGCAGCAGCTCGCCAAGCAGCTTTATTCTGAGAAGGCAGGCAGTACGATGGAACGATTGTTGCAGAAGCCGATAGAGTGGGTGATTGCGGTGAAGCTGGAACGCTATTATACCAAAGAGGAGATTCTGGCTCTCTATCTCAATTACTTCGATTTCCTGCACAATGCTGTAGGAATCAAGACGGCGGCCAATACCTATTTTAATAAGGAACCGAAGAATCTGACCCTCTGTGAGTCGGCAACGCTCATCGGACTTTGCAAGAATCCGTCGCTCTTCAATCCGGTTCGCTATCCGGAGAGAGCGAGGGAGCGCAGAAATGTGGTTCTTTCGCAGATGGTGAAGGCGGGATATCTGAGCCGGAGCGAGTATAGCCAGTATGCTGCTGAGCCGCTGACACTCAATTTCCACCGTACCGACCATAAGGATGGTTCGGCTACTTATCTGCGTGAGTTCCTTCGCCAGTATATGATGGCTAAGCGTCCGGAGCGTAGTGATTATCCATCCTGGAACCGTGCCCAGTTTGTGGTGGATTCTATCCAGTGGGATAATGATCCGCTCTATGGATGGTGCAACAAGAACTATAAGAAGGATGGTTCGCCATATAATGTATACAGTGATGGACTGAAGGTGTTTACAACTATCGATAGCCGTATACAGCAGTATGCGGAAGAGGCTATGTATCAGCATGTAGCCCGCTATCTGCAGCCTCGCTTCAGTGCAGAGATAGCCCGCAAACCAAGCTCGCCATACAGCGATAAGCTGACACCGCAACAGATTAAGAGTATACTGAACCGCAGTATCACCCAGAGTGAGCGTTACCGCACGATGAAGGCTGCGGGATATTCTGAGGATGAAATCAAGGCGGCATTCCGCAAGAAGCAGGAGATGACCGTATTTACCTATCATGGTGATATTGATACGCTGATGAGTCCGCTCGATTCTATCCGTTATTACAAGAGTTTTCTGCGTAGCGGTTTTATGAGCATGGATCCTAAGACGGGTGCTGTGAAGGCGTATGTGGGTGGATTGGATTATACTCATTTCATGTATGATATGGTGAGTCTGGGACGCCGACAGGTGGGTTCTACCATCAAGCCATTCCTTTACAGTCTGGCGATGTCTAACGGCTTCCAGCCTTGCGATCTGGCGCCTAACCGTCAGCGGACCTATATGGTGGCAGGTCGTCCGTGGACACCTCGCAATGCCAACCATTCACGTGCCGGACAGATGGTTCCGCTGAGTTGGGGATTGGCGCAGAGTAGCAACTGGGTGAGTGCTTATCTGATGAGTAAGCTCAATCCGCAGCAGTTCGTACAGATGTTGCGCGACTTCGGCATCAACAATCCTGATATCCATGCATCCATGAGTCTCTGTCTGGGACCATGTGAGGTAAGTGTCAGCGAGATGGTGAGCGCTTATACCGTATTTGCTAACCATGGTATCCGTACTGCTCCAATGTTTGTGAGCCGTATCGAGGATAATGAAGGTAATACGATTGCTACCTTCCAGCCCCGTATGAACGAGGTGATCAGTGCTGATAATGCCATGAAAATGCTCACCATGCTGATGGGCGTTGTGGATAATGGTACGGCAGGAAGACTGCGCTACCGTTATAACCTGGAAGGACAGATTGGCGCCAAGACCGGTACTACCAATAACAACAGCGATGGTTGGTTTATCGGCTTTACTCCACAACTCGTAAGTGGCTGCTGGGTAGGTGGTGAGGAGCGTGATATCCACTTCGATTCCATGAGTATGGGTCAGGGTGCTACCATGGCTTTGCCTATCTGGGCGATATTCATGAAGAAGGTTTATGCCGACCCGTCGCTGGGTATCAGTCCTGCTATCAAGTTCGATTTGCCGGAAGACTACAATCCTTGTTCCCGCAAGGCAGCCGAACAGGATGACTTTGAGGAAGTAGGAGGTGGCAGTATCGACGAAGTTTTCGAATAAAAACCAAGGCATTCGCCATTTTTGCATGTATTTATTTTAAATAGTGCAAAAATGGCGAATGTTATTTGTTTATATGCATTTTTTTTTGTATTTTTGCAGAGTTTTAGAACATGCATAGCCCGAATGATGTTTCTTCGGGTTTTTCAGAATAGAAATAAAATAAAAAATCATTATAATGAACGTTTCATACAAATGGCTTAAAGAATACGTCGATTTCGATTTGACACCACAGGAGACTGCGGACGCGTTGACCTCTTGCGGACTCGAAGTTGACGCTTTGGAAGAAGTTCAGTCTGTCAAGGGCGGACTGAAAGGTCTCTATGTTGGTAAAGTATTGACATGCGAGGAGCATCCTAACAGTGATCACCTCCATGTTACAACCGTTGACTTGGGTAAGGGCGAACCTCAGCAGATTGTCTGTGGTGCTCCTAATGTTGCTGCAGGTCAGAAGGTTATCGTGGCTGATTTGGGCTGCGTGCTTTACGATGGTGACCAGAGTTTTACCATCAAGAAGAGCAAACTCCGCGGTGTAGAGAGTTTGGGTATGATCTGTGCTGAGGATGAGATTGGTGTAGGTACTTCTCATGACGGCATCATCGTACTCCCAGAAGATGCTCCAGTAGGTCAGCCTGCTGCTGAGTATTATCACCTGGAGAGCGACTGGCTCATCGAGATTGATATCACAGCCAACCGTGCTGATGCGCTCGGTCACTGGGGTGTAGCCCGCGACCTGTATGCCTGGTTGAAGCAGAATGGCTACAAGACAAGCTTGCATCGCCCATCTTGCGATGAGTTTGTGGTAGACAACGAGGATCTTCCTATCGATGTTGAAATTCAGAATACTGAGGCTTGCAAGCGTTATGCCTGTGTAAGCATCACCGGTTGTGAGGTGAAGGAAAGTCCTAAGTGGTTGCAGGATAAGCTGAACATCATCGGCTTGCGCCCTATCAACAATATCGTGGATATCACCAACTACATCATGATGGCATACGGCCAGCCATTGCACTGCTTCGATGCAGACATGGTTACCGGTCATAAAATCGTGGTCCGTACCCAGCCAGAGGGCACCAAGTTTGTTACTCTCGATGGCGAGGAGCATACCTTGGGTGAGCACGACCTGAGCATCTGCAATGCTGAGGAGCCTATGTGTATCGCCGGTATCTTCGGCGGTAAGGGTTCCGGTACTTACGAGACCACCAAGAGTGTGGTTCTGGAGAGTGCTTACTTCCACCCAACATGGATTCGCAAGAGCGCTCGCCGTCATGGCTTGAGCACAGATGCCAGCTACCGTTTTGAGCGTGGCGTAGATCCAAACGGACAGATTTATGCATTGAAGCAGGCTGCCATCCTCTGCAAGCAGTTGGCAGGCGGCAAGATTTCCATGCAGATCAAGGATGTATATCCAGAGCCAATGCAGGATTTCCCAGTTCGCCTGAACTATGAGTATGCGCACCACCTTATCGGTAAGGAGATTGGTGCTGAGACCATCAAGAGCATCGCCACATCTCTCGAGATGAAGATCGTGAAGGAGGATGCTGAGGGTATCGACCTTTTGGTTCCTGCCTATCGTGTAGACGTCCAGCGTCCTTGCGACGTGGTAGAGGATATTCTCCGTATCTACGGATATAATAATGTGGAGATTCCAACCCAGTTGAAGAGCTCCCTGACTGTTCAGGGCGATGAGGACAAGGCTTATCACAGCCAGAACCTCGTGGCAGAGCAGCTGGTAGGCGAGGGCTTCATGGAGATTCTCAACAACTCTCTGAGCAAGGCTAGCTACTATACCGACTTCGACCTCAACAAGTATCCTAACGAGACAACCGTGAAGGTGATGAACCCATTGAGTGCTGATCTCGGTGTGATGCGCCAGACAATGCTGTTCGGTGGTTTGGAGAGCGTGGTTCGCAACATCAACCATAAGAGCCAGAACCTGAAGTTCTTCGAGGTGGGTAACACCTATATATATAATAAGGAGAAGTGGAGCGAGGAGAGTCCTATCAAGGCTTACTCTCAGGAGGCTCACATGTCACTCTTCATCACCGGTAAGCGCGTAGAGGGCAGTTGGGCTCATGCTGATGAGCAGAGCAACATCTACGAACTGAAGGCTGTGGTAGAGAATATTCTCCGCCGTGTGGGTATGCCACAGAACAACGTGGTTATCAAGCACAGCGACAATAACATCTTCTCTAAGGGCGTAAATTACGAGACCCGTGCCGGTAAGGTATTGGTAGAACTGGGTATCCTGAGCCTGAAGTTGAAGAAGGCATTCGATATTGAGCAGGATGTATTCTATGCTGATATCCACTGGGATAACCTGATGAAGGCAGTGAAGAAGGTGAACCTTACTTACACCGACATCAGCAAGTATCCTTCAGTAAGTCGCGACCTTGCATTGCTCGTAGACAAGAATGTAGAGTTCGCTCAGATTGAGCAGATTGCCCACCAGACCGAGAAGAAGCTCCTGAAGAGCGTGGTACTCTTCGATGTTTACGAGGGTGAGCATTTGCCAGAGGGCAAGAAGAGTTATGCCGTTAACTTCATCCTGCAGGATGAGGAGAAGACTCTGAATGACAAGCAGATAGATGCTATCATGAAGAAGCTCATAGCCAACCTTACAAGCAAGCTCAATGCAGAATTGAGATAATGCAGAAGGTGCTCAGTGCAGAATTAAGATAATATTATAAACAAACGATAAACATTTAAAATTTTATTCCAATGGGAAGAGCATTTGAATATCGTAAAGCTACAAAGCTGAAAAGATGGGGCCACATGGCCAAGACATTTACTAAGTTGGGTAAGCAGATTGCTATTGCTGTGAAGGCAGGCGGTCCAGAACCAGAGAACAACCCATCATTGCGTGCTATCATCGCTAACTGTAAGCGTGAGAACATGCCTAAGGATAACATCGCTCGTGCCATCAAGAACGCTTGTGGCAAGGATACCAGCGATTACAAGGAGGTAACATACGAGGGATATGGCCCTCACGGAGTTGCTGTGTTCGTTGATACATTGACAGATAACACAACCCGTACTGTGGCTGACGTTCGTTCTATCTTCAACAAGTTCAGCGGTAACCTGGGTACAACAGGTTCTCTGTCTTTCCTCTTCGACCACAAGGCTGTGTTCACATTCAAGAAGAAGGAAGGTCTGGATATGGACGAGATGATTCTCGACCTGATCGACTATGGTGTAGAAGATGAGTTTGATGAGGATGAGGAGAACAACGAAATCACTATCTATGGTGCTCCTACAAGCTTCGGTGAGATTCAGAAGCACCTGGAGGCTGAGGGTTTCGAGGTAACTGGTGCTGAGTTCACTTACATCCCTAACGATTTGAAGGATGTAACTCCTGAGGAGCGCGAAACTATCGACAAGATGGTTGAGAAGTTGGAAGAGTTTGACGATGTTCAGACTGTATATACCAACATGAAGCCAGAAATTCCTGCAGACGCAGAATAAGCATTATGTTGCAGCAAGACAAACAGGATAAGTTGCAGAAGGTAACTTATCAGACTCATGGCACCTGCTCAAAATACATCTGCATCAGTATAGATGAAGATGGAAATGTGCAGGATGCCCAGTTCATCGGAGGCTGCGATGGCAATACCAAGGGCGTTTGTGCTTTGATTAAAGGCATGAAGGCAAAGGAGGTCATCGCCCGACTGAAGGGTATCACTTGTGGCAATAAGCCTACAAGCTGTCCGGACCAGTTGGCGACAGCTTTGCAGGAAATGGGATATTAAGAGTATTTTAGGCACGGATTACTAGCTAGTAATCCGTGCCTTTTTACTACTAGTACTCCGTGTCTTTTCTAATACTTGAAGATATCATCCAGCAACACCTCCTTCGGGTTCTTAGCCGAATGATATACGAAACGGAAGGTGAAATGCTCTTCCTTATATTTCTTCAGACCAGGGTTGTTGTCCAGGGCTTCCTTCTGAATCTTATGGAGTTTACCCTTGTTGGCATCAATCGCCTTCTTGTTATCTGCCTTGTTTCTCAAAGAGATATAGTACGTATATATCTTCTTGGTTTTATCAAATGCAGCACTGTCAGTCCTGGCGTCGTTGACGTATGGAGTAGGACAGTATTTTTCAGTATATTCCTTGGCTTCACGAGCCGCTTTGTCCTCCAGACTTTCTGTACAAGAAACGAGCAAAGAAGCAAAAATACCGATGTAAATCAACTTTTTCTTCATGATTTTTCTATTTTTTATCTAAAAATCTCTATTATTTTCAATATTTTGTGCAAAGATACGAAAAAAAATACTATCTTTGCACTCTAAAGAGAGAAAATTATATGGAGAATATAAATAAAATAAGAAATTTCTGCATTATTGCACATATAGACCATGGTAAAAGTACCTTGGCAGACCGACTTCTGGAGAAGACTCAGACCATCAAGATTACTGAAGGACAGATGCTTGATGATATGGATTTGGAAAGAGAACGTGGTATCACGATCAAGAGTCACGCTATCCAAATGGAATATAAGGCAAAGGATGGACAGACCTATATCCTGAATCTTATCGATACTCCGGGACACGTTGACTTCTCATACGAAGTTTCCCGTTCCATCGCTGCTTGCGAGGGAGCACTGCTGGTTGTTGACGCAACTCAAGGCGTTCAGGCACAGACCATTTCAAACCTCTATATGGCTATCGAGCACGACCTGGAGATTATTCCGGTAATCAATAAGATAGATATGCCTTCAGCTATGCCTGATGAGGTAGAAGACGAAATTGTAGACCTGATCGGTTGTAAGCATGAGGATATTCTCCGTGCTTCAGGTAAGACCGGTGAGGGTGTAGAAGATATACTGGAAGCTGTTGTTAATCGTGTTCCTGCTCCGGTAGGAGACGAGAAGGCACCGCTTCAGGCTTTGATTTTCGACTCTGTATTCAACTCTTTCCGCGGCATCATCGCCTATTTCAAGATAGAGAATGGCGTGATCCGTAAGGGAGATAAGGTGAAGTTCTTCAATACCGGCATGGAATATGATGCAGATGAAATCGGTGTATTGAAGATGGATATGATTCCACGCCAGGAATTGGGTACCGGTGAGGTAGGTTATATCATCTCGGGTATCAAGAATGCTACCGAGGTAAAGGTGGGTGATACCATTACCCATATCGCCCGTCCTTGTGACAAGGCGATTGCGGGTTTCCAAGAAGTGAAAGCTATGGTCTTTGCCGGTGTTTATCCTATCGATCCTAGCGATTACGAGAATCTGCGTGCATCGCTTGAAAAACTGCAGCTCAATGATGCTTCATTGACTTTCTCGCCAGAGAGTTCTGTGGCTTTGGGCTTCGGTTTCCGTTGCGGATTCCTCGGATTGCTCCACATGGAAATCGTACAGGAGAGACTGGACCGTGAGTTTAATATGGATGTCATCACTACCGTACCTAACGTATCTTATATGGTATACGACAAGCAGGGCGGTGAGAAAGAGGTTCACAATCCTTCCGGATTGCCAGACCCAACGCTGATAGACCATATTGAGGAACCATATATCCGGGCAACCATCATTACGGCTACCAATTATATTGGACCTATCATGAAACTCTGTCTGGATAAACGAGGCGAACTCATCAACCAGGAATATGTGAGTGGAAACCGTGTAGAGCTCCACTTCATGTTGCCATTGGGAGAAATCGTCATCGACTTCTATGACAAGCTGAAGAGTATCTCCAAGGGATATGCTTCGTTCGACTATCATATCGATTCATTCCGTCATTCCGACCTGGTGAAACTCGATATTCTGTTGAATGGAGAGCCTGTAGATGCATTGAGTACTTTGACTCACCGCGATAACTCTGTGAGCTTCGGCCGCAGAATGTGCGAGAAGTTGAAGGACCTCATACCTCGTCAGCAGTTCGATATTGCTATCCAGGCAGCTATCGGTGCCAAGATTGTGGCACGTGAGACTGTTAAGCAGGTGCGCAAGGATGTTACCGCCAAATGTTATGGTGGTGACGTAAGCCGTAAGCGCAAGTTGCTGGAGAAGCAGAAGAAGGGTAAGAAGCGCATGAAGCAGATTGGTAATGTGGAAGTTCCACAGAAAGCCTTCCTGGCTGTGCTCAAACTCGACTAATGATTTAATATAAGTATAAAGGAAAAGGAGGTTAAGTATTATGGCAGACTTTAAAGTAATTACCCCTAAGCGTGATATTGCGCGCGAACTGGCGCGTAAATATAGTACGATGACTCATGATGAGCTCGATGTGGTGGAAGATATCCTTGAGCCTATCAAGTATGGCAAGGGCGAGATGATCTTGCCTGAAGGTGAACAGTGCATGGGTATCTCGTACATTGAGAAGGGATTGGTACGCCAATTTTACTTAAAGAATGGCAAGGAGGTGACCGAACATCTGGGTGTGGATCATACCATCTTTATGTGCATTGAGAGCCTCTTTAAGGAAGAACCTACCCGCCTGCAGGTGGAAGCTTTGGAGCCTACTCTGGTGTATATGCTACCGAAGAAGAAGCTGGAGGCGGCTGCTATGCGTAATGTCAATATCCAGATGCTTTATCGTAAAATACTGGAAGAGAGTTTGATTCAGTCTCAGATTCATGCCGATCTGATGCGATTTGAGTCGGCGCCTAATAAATATAAGCGCCTGTGCGATATGAATCCACAGGTGGTTCTGCGTGCACCGCTCACCTATATCGCAAGCTATCTGCAGATGACTCCGGAAACGCTGTCCAGAATCCGCTCGAATACTTTATTATAATTTATAATGAATAATTTATAAAAAATGGTGTGACTTCAAAACCGAAGTCACACCATTTTTTATTTCATAATACAGGTTCTTTCTTTACTCTGCCGTATAGAGGAATCGCTTGATGCTCTTCTTAGGAGTTTTTTCAAACTCATCTTCATGTATACGTATTTCTGATACTTTGCTGTAAGCAGGAATCATGGTGTTGAGCTCCTGACGGTTCTGCTCCATGACATCTGCCAGTTCGTTGGTACCGAGATTCAGGGTCTGAGCTTCATCATAGTCTGGGTGAACCAGAGCAATGAGCTTGTCGCCCTTCTGTACAACCACGCTTTCCGCTACCAGAGCCAAAGAGTTGAGCTTATCCTCAATCTCCTCAGGGTAGATATTCTGACCGTTTGCGCCAAGCAGCATGTTCTTGCTACGGCCCTTGATGAAGACGTTGCCGTCACCATCCATGGTTCCGAGGTCGCCTGTATGATACCATCCGTTCTCGTCGATGGTCTGCTTGGTAGCTTCCTCATTCTTATAGTAACCCAACATCACGTTAGGACCCTTGGCAAGGATTTCGCCTGGTACATTCTCAGGATCAGGACTGTCGATGCGGACCATCATGTGGAGGGCAGCCTTACCGCAAGAGCCCGGTACGAAGTTTTTGTAATCCTCGTAGCAGATGATAGGGGCACATTCTGTTGCGCCATATCCCACGGTATATTTGAAACCTACGCTATGGAGGAAACTTTCCACTTCCTGGTTAAAGGCTGCACCACCGATAATCACCTCGTAGAAGTTGCCACCGAAGGCATTGGATACCTGGTCGCATATCTTCTCCTTCACCTTCTTGCTGATCACAGGCATGTGGAGCAGCATACGCATGCGGTTGTTCTGGATCTTAGGGAATACCTTCTTGCGGATAATCTTCTCGATAACCAGAGGTACAGCTATGATGACAGCTGGCTTGATGCGGCCGAATGCCTCGGCGATGATGGCTGGACTAGGGATGCGGGTGAGATAGAAGACGTGGCAGCCCTTGATGAATTCGAAGATAAATTCAAACGCCATGCCGTACATGTGGGCCATCGGCAGGATACTGATGACAGAATCTCCCGGCTTAATCTTCTTACCCAGTACGTCCTCAGCGAAATCTGCATTGCCCCAGAGTGCACGGTATGGAACCATTACTCCCTTGGAGAAACCGGTTGTGCCGCTGGTATAATTGATCATAGCCAACTCATCCGGATTCTGTTCCATATAGTAGTTGACATGGTTTTTGCGGAAGTACTTAGGATACTTGATACCGAACATCTCGTTGAGGTGTTCGCGCGCATAAGTCAACTTGTCGGTACGTGAAACGACAAGTGAATAATCCGGTATATAGATGATGCCTTCAAGACCTGGCATCTTCGTTGCATCAATCTGTGTAGCTACAACATCACCCACAAAGAGCAATTTGGCATCGCTGTGGTTTACGATGTTGTGAATCTGGTCTGGCATGAATTCATGCAGGATAGGTACGGCAATGGCACCATAGGTAAGGGTAGCAAGGAATGCTACAGCCCAGTTTGCGCTATTTCGACCGCAAAGTGCTATCTTGTCGCCCTTTACTACACCAGAGTTCTCAAACATGATGTGTAGCTTCTCAATTTTGCGTGCTACATCATGGTACTGCAAGGTAGCTCCCTTGTAGTCTGTCAGAGCATCCATATCCCAATGGTCTACGATGCTCTTTTGGATTAATGCGTTAAAGCTTGGAATCTTCATATTCTTGTTATTTAACGATTTGCTTTTTTATATTTTTCTCGTACTGAAGTCAGTTTGCTGATGATAGACCTTATCTGCTGATGGTCTGTCAGCAGATAGGGCCTGTCTCTAGATTGCGTTCTGATAGAGGTAACGCTTGATAGACTTCTTGGCTGTCTTTTCAAATTCCTGATTATGAAGTTTGATGCGTGACACCTTTGCGAAGCTAGGCATCTGCAAGTTCAGTTCCTTGCGGTTCTGCTCCATGATGTTCTCCAGGTCTTCGTCTGTAAAGCCGAGGTTGTTAACTTCTTCCATATCCGGATGAACCAGAGCTACCAGCTTGTCATCGCTCTGTATTACGATGCTCTCGTTGACCATAGCCATGGAGTTGAGCTTGTCCTCAATCTCTTCCGGATAGATGTTCTGTCCGTTAGGCCCCAGCAGCATGTTCTTGCTTCTTCCTCTTACAAAGAAATGTCCGTCGGCGTCCATCGTTGCCAGGTCGCCTGTATGGAACCATCCGTCATTATCTATTACGGCATCTGTTGCCTCCTGGTTCTTGTAATAGCCCTTCATCACATTGATGCCGCGGCAAACCAGTTCACCGGCTACGTTCTCCGGGTCATCGCTCAAAACCTTTACCTCCATGTGCTTCACGGCAACACCACAGCTTCCTGCCACATAGTTGT
>ERZ1031897.673-NODE-673-length-12413-cov-5.941253_pt1 | contig 12413 bp, 6 predicted proteins | sample MGYA00517881_ERZ1031897 | MGnify/ENA primary metagenome ERZ1031897 (study PRJEB33719, sample SAMN04261280) | wastewater metagenome | biome: rural village; feature: human; material: feces | host: Homo sapiens | place: El Salvador | collected 2013-01-07 ... | reverse complement strand
AGCGTGGTGGGGCTCGGCTCTTCGGTCTTCCATCCCACGGCCTCACGCGTGGCGCAGTTGGCCTCGGGCGGCAAGAAGAGCTTGGCGCAGTCCATCTTCCAGGTGGGCGGCAACGGCGGCTCGGCGGTAGGCCCGTTGCTTGCGGCCCTCGTCATCTTGCCTTTCGGCCAGCACGCCATAGCCTGGTTTGCCTTGGCGGCGCTGCTGGCGGCTATCATCATGGTCAGGCTTGGCGCTTGGTACAAGGCGAGACTCGCCTACGTGGTCAACCATCCGCAGAAGCAACCTCTCCTCAACCACGACATCTCCAAGCGGGCCAAATATGGGGCATTGGCCATCCTCATCCTGCTGGTCTTCTCTAAGTATTTCTACACGGCGTGCATCACCAGCTACTTCACGTTCTTCCTTATAGACAAGTTTGGCGTCAGCGTGCGGACGTCGCAGCTATGCCTGTTCGTCTTCCTTGCCGCCTTCGCCATCGGGACGGTGGCGGGAGGCATGCTGGGCGACAGGTTCGGCAGGAAATACGTCATCTGGTTCTCCATCTTGGGGGCCGCGCCGTTCGCCATAGCCATGCCTTTCGTGGGTTTCGCTTGGACCATCGTCTGCACCTTCCTCTCCGGTCTCATCATCGCCTCGGCGTTCTCGTCTATCGTGGTCTACGCCACCGACTTGATGCCCGACAAGGTGGGACTGATAGCCGGCGTCTTCTTCGGACTGATGTTCGGCTTGGGCGGCCTGGGCTCCGCCTTCTTCGGATGGCTCGCCGACAAGACCAGCGTCGAGTTCATCTTCCAGGTAAGTGCCTTCCTGCCACTCCTCGGCATCATAGCCGGCTTCTTGCCTAACACGCAGAGAACAAGCAAACAGATTGACCTTGAGAAAGGCAAACGAATGTGAAAAACTTGAAAGCACAATTCCCAACTGTCGACAACAGTAGCTCATAAGAATGTAACGGCCTATCTACTTTTCATGTAAAATAAGGCAATGATAAAGCTCAAAACTTGTAAAATAAGGCAATGGGACTGACACAAAGAAGACTTGGGTATAAGGCCTAAAAAGGCAAAGCCTTTCCCTTGTCATCCAAAAGGCCAACGTTAACGCCATAAAAAACACAAGATGATAAAAATAACCGGTAATGGCTTTGCGGATAGGGCAAGAATGATTATTTTTGCAAACCAAACGACTTGATTTTATGGAAGAAAGCAAACACATACGTTTTGACTGGGCCATGAAACGACTGCTCAGGCAAAGATGAAAAGCCTTGGCCTGCCGGCTGACACTATCCCAAAGATAACCGGGCTGACCGTCGAAGACATCAACAGCCTGTAAACACCAATACCACATTATTATATTAATACACGCGCGACAACAACATCATGACAAAATAATGGAAAGACCAACTCTCACCAACAAGCAGTATGTCCTGCCGTTCATCCTCGTAACCACCCTCTTCTTCCTCTGGGGCTTCGCCCGCGCCATTCTCGACGTGCTCAACAAGCACTTCCAGAACGCGCTCGACATTTCCATGTCGCAATCATCGCTCATCCAGGTCACCACTTACCTCGGCTATTTCATCATGGCCATTCCCGCCGGCTGGTTCATCAACCGCCACGGCTACCGCACCGGCGTCATCTTCGGCCTGATGCTCTTTGGCGTCGGCTCGCTGCTCTTCATCCCCGGCGCCGAGGCCGGCACGTTCTACGCCTACCTGGGCGCGCTCTTCATCATAGGGTGCGGACTGGTGTTTCTCGAGACGTCGGCCAACCCTTATGTCACCGAGCTTGGCAACCCGGCCACAGCCACGAGCCGCCTCAACTTCTCGCAGTCGTTCAATGGCCTCGGCTCGCTTGCCGCCACGTTCATCGTGGGCCAGTTTCTCTTCACCGGCGACAACGCGCGCGGCAAGGTGGTGCTGCCCTACGCCATTCTCGGCATCATCGTGCTCATAATAGCCGTGGTCTTCTCCTGCGTCAGGCTACCGGAGATAAGCCACAAGGCCACCAATGAAGACAGCGAGCAGGGCACGCGCATAGTGAAGCTCTTCCGCCACCACCCCATGTTCGTCTTCGGTCTCTTCTCGCTCCTGGCCTACGAGGTGGCGGAGATCAGCATCAACAGCTATTTCATCAACTTCGTCACGGCAAAGGGATGGATGACCGACAACACCGCCTCAATCGTGCTCACCGCCGCGCTGGCGTTCTTCATGCTCGGACGCTTCGGCGGCAGCTGGATCATGCGGACCGTGAAGGCGGAGACCATGCTCCTCGCCTGCGCCGGGGGAAGCGTGATAAGCATAGGCCTCGTGCTCTGCAACCTCGGCAAGCTGTCAATGATAGCCTTGGTATGCAACTACATCTTCGAGGCCATAATGTTCCCCACCATCTTCTCGCTCTCGCTGCGAGGGCTGGGCAACCTCACCAAGAGCGCGTCGTCGCTGCTGATGATGACGCCGATAGGCGGCTGCGGATTCCTGCTGATGAGCATCATCGCCGAGTCTACGCAGATGATGTCGCTGCCGTTTATCATTCCCTTCCTCTGCTTCTTCCTCGTGTTGCTTTTCGCTTTGGAACTCGCGCGAAAGGGCAAGGGCCACGACCCCGTGCTGACGCTTTAAGGCGCGGCGCCTACATGGCATGACAATTTTGCAAAACGGATATTGCAAAACCGCAAAGCAACGGCAACGCGACACTTCCAATTACCTTTTTTTAATATTCGGAAACGTTAAATAACCATCAAGGACATGGTAAAAGGAAATATATGTGCTAAATTTGCACGCTGAAGAGAGCAAGGCCGTCTCTCTTTATACAGGATTTCAAAAGGAAAACAATTATCTTTTAAACATTTAATAAAATGGTTAACTACAAAGATTTGGGTCTCGTCAACACACGCGAGATGTTCAAGCGCGCCGTAACAGGCGGTTATGCTGTACCAGCATTCAACTTCAACAACCTTGAGCAGCTTCAGGCTATCATCACAGCCAGCTCTACGCTCAAGAGCCCTGTCATCCTTCAGGTTTCTAAGGGTGCCCGCGCATACGCTAACCCTATCCTGCTCCGCTACATGGCACAGGGTGCCGTGGAGTTCGCCAAGAGCCTCGGCTGCAACCATCCTGAGATCGTGCTGCACCTCGACCACGGTGACACTTTCGAGCTTGTCAAGGACTGCGTAGACCTCGGCTTCTCAAGCGTCATGATCGACGGTTCAAGCAAGCCTTACGAGGAGAACATCGAGCTCACACGCAAGTGCGTGGAGTACGCCCACAAGTATGACGTCACTGTCGAGGCTGAGCTCGGCGTGCTCGCCGGCGTTGAGGACGAGGTCGCTTCTGAGGAGAGCCACTACACAAAGCCTGAGGAGGTCATCGACTTCTCAAAGCGCTCTGGTTGCGACAGCCTCGCCATCTCTATCGGCACAAGCCACGGTGCTTACAAGTTCAAGCCCGAGCAGTGCACACGCGACCCGAAGACTGGCCGCCTGGTTCCTCCTCCATTGGCATTCGACGTGCTCGCCGAGATCGAGAAGAAGCTCCCTGGCTTCCCAATCGTGCTCCACGGCTCTTCTTCAGTGCCACAGCAGTATGTAGACATCATCAACAAGTTCGGTGGCAAGCTGCCTAACGCCGTTGGTATCCCAGAGGAGCAGCTCCGCAAGGCTTCAAAGAGCGCTGTCTGCAAGATCAACATCGACTCAGACTCTCGTCTGGCTTACACTGCCGGTGTGCGTGAGACTCTTGCTGAGCATCCTGACTACTTCGATCCTCGCCAGTATGGCAAGGTGGCTCGCAACTACATGATCGACATGTACGAGGAGAAGATCAAGGACGTGCTGGGCTCTGACAACAAGCTCGCCAACTGCGACTAATCTGCCTTTCTGTCTCCACGCGTGGAGATGATAAAGGCTTATCAAATATAAAGGCGCGTGAAGACACAATGTCTTCCGCGCCTTTTTCATATGCCATTAGCCAACAAAATGTAAAAAATCATTTGCAAATAACAGATTTTTTCATAAATTTGCAACATTATCCACCATGATAAAACCCACTGTGCGATAACGGAATATGAAACCATAATCGTTTGTCTCTATCGCCCTGACAATTTATTAACGCTGGAGAGGGACTGCCGGCACAACACTTAAAAAGAAATGTTCCTGAGGAAGTTCTTTATATCCATTATGCTTTTGGCAAGTGTCGCTGCCATGAGTCTCGCCCAAGGCACCACTTCCCTTGCCCTCTCAGAGACCATGGGCAAGTTTCTCGACGCTTGCCTGACCGCCAACCAAGGCATGGCCCGGAAAGACGCCGACATGACGCAGAAAGCCATCGACGCGCTGACAAGCCTCAACATGGCATCGCTAAGCGAGAGCCGTCTGGCGCCCGTCGATGGCTCCGACATGCTGCCACTCGACGGCCACTTGGTCTACGATGCCCACTACCTCGACTCGCTCATCGTGTGCCAATTCGAGACTGGCGTGGTGAAAGTAAACCCCGCCATGCTGCTACGCGGCGACGACATGCCCGACATCTGCTACGCCAACAAGGTACTAAGACCACACGGAAAGGTCACGTTCCAATGCAAGGGCTCCGGGACTAAAGAGCTCGTGGTCGTGGCGGAAGGCAACGCAGAGGTAAGCATGATGGTTGACGATGAGAAAAACGACATACACATCGCAGGGGCGAAGAGCCATGGCGTGGGAACGGCCTACGCGCGGTGGAAGATGCCACGGTTCTCCACTTTCTTGGTGACGGTGGAAAACAAGACCGACGCCGCCGTCAGCTTCGTGCTGGCGATAAACCAGTAAGCTGCTACGACACACAAGACCCATGTATCAACGCACAAACCTCGTATCATGCGAACCGCTATCTCGCTAATCCTCCTTTGCCTTGCGACGTGTGCCATGTCGCAGACGCCTATCGCCCATTACCAAAAGGGCGACTCATTGGCCGCGCGCGGACTGTATGGTGCCGCCATACAAGAGTTAGGACTGGCCGAGAAAGACGAGGGCAAGCTACTCAGAAACCGCAGGCAATTGCTCTACGGCCGCCTTGCCTATGCCCATCAGCAACTTGGCGAATACCGAAAGGCCCTCGGCTACTATGAGAAACAATTGGGAATGATGGGGCCGTCGTCGCCAAGCCGCGACGACATCATGCTCAACATGACCGACCTCTACCTGCTCACTGGCGAATACCGAAAGGTGATTGCCGTCCTCGGCAAGCTGCCTGGCGACAACGCCAAGAAGACCATCAACATGGCTTCGGCGTTGTGCCGCATGGGGAAAACGGACGACGCGCTCAAGTTGCTCGACGAAGTGGCGACGAGGACGGCTCCATGCGCCACGGCCATAATGAGGCAGGCAAACGTGGCGGCACTGCAAAACAAGGCTTTCGTCCTCGACATGACAGGGCGGCACGCGGAGGCTTACCTCTTGATGAAAGCAGTGCTGCCAAGACTGGAGACAAAAGAGGAATATTACCAAGCCTTGGGCAATTTCGCGCTCACGGAGTCGGCACTCGGCAAGAGCGGCGACGCATTGGGCCACATAGACCAATGCATCGCCTGGCAGAAGACGCGGCTCGGAAAGAACCACGACGACGTGGCGATATCCACGCGAAAGAAGGCGGAGATACTCATGGCGGCAGGGAAGACGGCGGAGGCGGAGAAAGCCTTCAAGGAGTTTTTCGGCATTGAGCGACAAAACATTGAAAAGAATTTCGCGTTCATGACCGAGAAGCAACGACGCGACTACTGGAACTCGAAAAAAGACCTCATAGCCGAGTGCCATGCCTTGGGAAGCCAAAACCCACGGTTCCTCTTCGACGTGGCGGTGTTCTCCAAGTCGGTTTTGCTGCAATCCAACAAGGACTTCTACCGCTTGGTGTCAACCGACAAGCGACTTAAAACTGAATACGAGCGGTTGCTGGTATTGAGAAGCAAAGCCGCCAACCTCAGCGGGCCGCGACGCGACTCAATGGAAATCGCCATGGAAAGGAAGGAGCGCGAGCTTATGGGCAAACTGCCCGTCTGGCAAGGGTTCTCCCGGCAGATGAGCGTCACGGGCGGCGACATAGCCCGTGCCTTGACACGCCCTACCGACCGCGCCGTGGAGTTCGTGAGGGTGAACCGTGGCGACACCACGCTCTACGCCGCCTTGATGATTGACCCGCAAGGCAAGGCGACCTACATCACCATTGATACCGAGCAAGGGCTCTACGAGCACGCGTTGCACGGCAACCCCTTGCATGGCACGTTGAGGGAGGCATTGCAATCGCATCGCCACAGCGACAAGGACAACATCTATACAGACACCTTGCTTGGCAGGAAGATATGGACTCGCGTGATGAAGAACGTACCAAGGAAAGGAAGGCTCTTCTTCGCCGCGGACGGGCTGTTTCACCTGTTGGCCATAGAATACCTCAACTTCGACCGTCCCGATTGCGAACTCTACCGCGTGTCGTCCACACGCTACCTGCTCGAGCGTCGCAAGGGCGGCAACACCCCCACGCTATTGCTCCTTGGCGGCATCGATTACAACGACGCGGCACTTGCCAAGTGGCAAGACTCCCCCGACCGCTCCACCAGCCAGATGCTCGCCGAAGACCGCATGCCGCCAGCCGTGGGCGGAGGCTATGGCTACCTGCCTGGCTCATTGGCGGAGGTTGACGCCATAGCCTCGACATACAAGCGAGGCAAGGCCACCAAGCTCACGCGGAGGCAGTGCGACGAGGCCGCGGTGAAAGCCATGATGGGAAGATACGGCATCGTACACGTCTCGACACATGGTTACAGCACCAACAACGAAGCGCCCACGCCTGCCGAATACGACAAGGACCGCCTGCGCGAGGACTTGTCGATGCGGCGTTGCGGCATGTTGCTCTCCGGAGCAAACACCCTATCATTGCCAAACGACTCCAACCGCCACCATGAGGACGGGGTGCTGTCAGCCCAGGAGGTAAGCGACCTTGACCTCAGCCACGTAGACCTCGCCGTGCTCTCAGCTTGCCAGACCGGGCTTGGCCACGTCACCTCGGATGGTGTCTTCGGCATGCCCCGTGGGCTGAAGAAGGCCAACGCCGGCACCGTGGTGGTGTCGCTGTGGGAGGTGAGCGACAAGGCCACGCAACTTCTCATGTGCCATTTCTACCAAAACATGGAGCGAGGCATGGGCAAGCGCGCGGCCCTGGCAAAGGCGCAAAGGCAGTTGAGGGAAACCGTGCTCACGGAGAAGGAGACCTACGGCGTGTTCGACCCTACCACGGGAGCCACGCGGCAGGAAGAACACGTCGTGAGGACAACCTTCGACAAGCCTCACCTTTGGGCGGCATTCATCCTCATCGACGGAATATAAGCCATGCGCCAACCATAACGACAAAACAACAAAACACTTACATAAAACCATGAACAGGATATTATCACTGCTCCTTCTCGTGACACTACAGTGTCTCGCCACAACAACCGTTGCCCAACCCAAGGCTCATGCCGCGACTGCCAACGCTCACGCTAACATGGCAAAGGGCAAGGACGTGTCAACCTACGACCTGCTCGTGTTCCAAGACAAGAACATCGGCAAGGACATCACGCGCAAATATGACGCGCAGCTCGAGGGCTTGCGCCAAGACATGAGCCGCGGCTACCTCTCCAACCTTCTCGGGCAAGGGCTGACGGCCGCCAAGAAAGCGGCAAGCACCTCACTGATGGGACTGGTGTCAACCGGTGTCAACATGATCGGCGACATGGTGAGGTCGAAGAAAAACGACTGGAGCGCGGCGGTGGCACGCGAGAACGTGTTCGTAAAGACTCTGCCCATGATGGAAAACATAGAGGATTTCTACAGCGACGTGTCGTTCGCCGGGGCACTCGACCCAAGTTCGCTGTCGTTCAACGGCTTTGGCTGCCTGCAGAAGCGCGACAACGACACGGTGCTCTACATGGTGTGCCACTTGGACACCACCGAGTATGGCGTGGGACGCATATTGAAGCACTCCAAGTTTGAGCTAACCTTGGACACCCTTGTGTTCAACCCCTACAAGTGTGACCTGCCAAACGACTCGACCATGCCTTACTCAATGCGCGTGCCGTTCTCCTTCACCAACCGCGACAACCTCAACCTGCAAATCAGCCTCAACGTCATGTCGTCGTGGATAAACCAGGCCATACAGTTGCATCGCGACCAGACGCTCGGCCAGTTCTTCGTCAACGTGCCCATCAACGAAAACACGCTCGACGCCGACTCCGTGTTCCGCTTCTACCGCGGGTCGTCCAACAACAAGGCCGTGTGCGACATCACGGGCGAGAGCTTCATAGTGCCGAGGAGCTACATAGGCGTGCGCGACGCTAACGGAAGGTTCCACGACGCGTGGGGCACCGGGCAATACAAGATGTCGATGACGCTGAGGGAGACCTGCTCCAACACCGAGGCCTTCGACAAGAACTGGAAAGCCGACTGGAAGGCGCGCAAGATGAACAAGGGCCACAAGGTCGACTTCGGAAGGGCCATGCGCCAGCTGTGGGATGCCAACGGCAGCAAGTGGGTCATGTCAATAGTGGAAGCCCCAGCGAAGATGCTCACCCAAGACTTCCTCGCCACGATAGGATTCTTGCAGCCACAGGCCATGAGCGCGGCGGCAATGGGTGCCACGGCTGGTGCCGCAATGGGCGCGGCGGGCGCGGGCGCTTCCGCGCCAGCGATGGGAACGGCCGGCAGCGGTGGCATGGGGCAAATGCCCACGCCCCAAGGCACGAAATAATCACTCCGACATCTTTAAACCTCCACACGGCTTATGACAAGGCTTCTCTTGGCAATCGCCCTCTCGCTCCTCACGCATGGCCTGGCCATGGGGCAGGGAGGCAAGGTTAACGACGAGACTCGAAGCGTGCTCGCGAACGGGCAGCGCGTAAGGACGGCCATGGCCAACCTGCTCGGCAAGAAAGGCACGACGGAAGGCGCGGAAGCCGCCGTGGACACGCTGACGCTCTACCTCATCAAGGAGAGGAAAGGCGTGGGGGCGGTCTTCTCGGCGTTCGGCAAACTGGGGCTATACGGCTACTGTATAGCGACAGGGAACACAAGCCTCATCGACCACGAGGACATATACCAACTGTTGTGGAAGACAAGGAAGGTTGGCGCCCTGCACGACTTGGCCTACTATGTGTGTTGCCAGGAGCTATTGTCGAATTGCACGCAAAGGCATCTCTACAACGCGGCCTCCAACGTGGGCAAGTGCCTGCTCGAATACACAAAGACGCGATTTGGCGAACAATCCGACGCATACGTGGAGACCTTGGGCAACCTCGCCACGCTCCTCTCCCTTGCAGCCAAACACGAGGAGGCAGACTCTTGTCTGGAGGTATGCCAAGACTATATGGAGAAAACGGGCAAGACCACAGGCGACGACTATCTCGACGTGCTCGACGAGCGGGTTGACTGCAACCAAAGCCTCAACCGCGTGGACAAGGCCTTGGCTTTGTCGGGTAAGTTGGTTGCGGCGATGCCACAGCAATCCCCATCATACTTGCAAACGGTGCTGCGCCATGCTTCCATGCTCTACGACAAAGGCGACTTCAAGGCCATGTCGACGGCCATCGGGCAGGCGCTGGCAGTCCTTGAGGAAGGAACAGACCACGAGCGCGCTGCAGAGATGAACATATTCCCGCTCCTCGCCAATACCACAGACGGCTCCCACGTGCGCCGTATGCTCGACTACGCCAAGAAAGCCTACGTGAAAGGCGACCTCGTGGCGGCGGCGGTGCTCGCCAAGAGCCATATAGCCATGGGCCAACAAGGCAAGGCAGAGCCTTACGAGAAAGAGGCGGAGACGCTGATGGACGCTTACGTGGCGGCGAAAGACACGGCAAGGATGGAAACGGCCATGCCGGTGATGGAGTCGCTGCTGATGAGCACATACCAATACGACAAGCTCATTGGATATTGGAAACACGAGATAAGCCGATGCCTGGACATGGGACGCGTCGGCCACGGCCTCGCGATACAATACTCGCGCATGATCGCCAACATACTAAGCATGCAAGGCAAGTATGCCAAGGCCAACATGATGTTGGACGGGCTGCTCGCCATGCCTTTCCTTGGCGATGACCAGCGCAAGGAAATATACTACGCCAAGGCGCAAAACGAACTGACGGTGGGCAACTTCCGCTCAACCGTTGAACTCGGGGAATGGCTATTGCAACGAGCCGCCTCCGACAAGGAGGCCGTCGAGTTCAGGCAAAACCTGATAGTGGGTCCGCTGGTCAGCGAGATGGACCTTCGCAGAAACAACGTCCAGGATGTCGCCGACAACGATGACGGCACCCTGCTGGCAAGGCTCAAGGCCGAGACCGCAAGGCTGCTCGCCGCGGCAGACTCCCTTTTCGGGCGGGAGCACGTCAACTACATCGACGCACAACTGCTGTCCATGGCGGTACACTATTTTGACAACGACCCGGAAGGGCTGCGACGCGAGGCCCTGCGCTGCGAGCAGGGCATACGCCGTCTCGGCAACAATCAGCTGCGCGAGGAGAAGCTGCGGGCCTTGGCGGCCGACTATTTCCTCGCTGGAGACTATCGTCACGCCCTCGACCTCGCCGGCGATGCCGATGACATCGACGTGCTGACCGCGTGGTTCGACTACTCGCTCAAGGCCGAGTGCAACCTCAAGCTGCGCCACGTGAGGGAGGCGCGACAATATTACATAAAGTTCGCGCGAACGATAATAGACAACACCAAGGAGCGGTTCGCCACCATGCCGGAAGACACGCGCGACACCTATTGGCGCATGTACAGACAATGGATGTACGATGCCGGCAAATACATGGACGGCACGAAAGCCGACCCCGACTTCACCGCCACCCTATACGACCTCACGCTCTTCTCGAAGGGACTTCTGCTCAACTCAAGGCTGGAAATGGAGAGGATAATAAAAAACAGCGACGACGACAACGTCAAGAGGATGTATGGCCAACTCCTTGCCATGCGCAGCAAGATGGAGAACGACCTGACCATCACCGACACCGAGCGACACGACATGGCCACGCAAGCGTCGCGACTGGAATACCAAATCCTGACAGGGTGCCGCAAGTATGGCGAGCTGTCGCGCTATCTCTCAACAGACTGGAAGGCGATACGGCAAAGGCTAAGTCAAGATGCCGTGGCAGTGGAGTTTGTCAACTACCGCATGGACGGCTCACCGTCCACCAACGACAAGAGCGGCGGCAAGTCACGATATGCCGCGCTCCTGATAAGGAAAGACAGCGAGGCTCCCGTCTTCGTGCCGCTTTTCAGCGAAGACGAGATTGGCGGCAATGTGTCGGGCGAGTCGCTGACGGCAGAGACGGCAAACCTCGTATGGAAGCCCGTCATGCCATACCTCAACTGCATCAAGACCATCTTCTTCTCCCCCTCGGGCATCCTCAACCTGCTGCCCATGGAATACCTGCCCGTCAACGGCAAGGCCATCAGCCAATGCTACGATGTCTACCGCCTGTCGTCGACACGGGAGCTGCTGGCCAAGCGTGAGCCGACACGCATTGCCAAGGCCGTGGTGTATGGCGGCCTGGAATTCGATGCCACCGTCAAGGAGATTGGCGAGACCCGCGGCGAGCGCACGTTCAAGTTTCCTCATCTCGACGGCACGGAGGCAGAGGCGCGCCACCTGGAATCCCTGTTGGCAGAGCGTCGCATAGAATGCGCCAAATACCACGACGAAAAGGGTACCGAGACATCGTTCAAGCAACTTTCCGGTGCCGACTTCCAACTGCTCCACGTGGGCACCCACGGCTTCTACCGCCAGAAGGAGAGCCACTTCCTCGACGCGGTACCGTCGCTGCACCTTGGCAACGTGGCCAAGGCAGAAGACCGCTCGCTCTACTACTCCGCGCTAATAATGGCTGGCATAAACCACGCCCACGTGGCCGACGACCTTGCCGACAAGGACGACGGCTACCTGTCAGCGAAGGAGATTTCGCTGATGGACCTGAGCCATGTCTCCCTGGCCGTACTCTCGGCGTGCCAGACTGGCGACGGGGAGATCACGGGCGAGGGCGTGTTCGGACTGCAACGTGGCTTCAAGCTCGCCGGGGTAAAGAGCCTGCTCATGACCGCGTGGAAGGTGTCCGACGAGGCAGCGTCAAGGTTCATGCGCTTTTTCTACGCCCACCTGCTCGATGGGGTCGGCAAGCGCGAGGCCCTCGTGAAGGCGCAAGCGGAACTTCGCAAGTGCGACGGGGGCAAGTTCGCCTCGCCACGACACTGGGCGGCCTACATATTGCTCGACGGAATGGATTAAGACCTCAACACGCATAAACACATGACCAGAAAACTCCTGCTCACAATTCTCCTTTTTGTCGCCAGCATGGCGTCGCGCGCCCAGACCAAGGAGTCGGACGCGATATTTGCCCAAGGCGTAAGCCTCTACAACA
>ERZ1031897.671-NODE-671-length-12440-cov-9.510375_pt1 | contig 12440 bp, 9 predicted proteins | sample MGYA00517881_ERZ1031897 | MGnify/ENA primary metagenome ERZ1031897 (study PRJEB33719, sample SAMN04261280) | wastewater metagenome | biome: rural village; feature: human; material: feces | host: Homo sapiens | place: El Salvador | collected 2013-01-07 ... | reverse complement strand
GGCTGCTTTTATTCTAAGCCTTTCTAAGCCTTCTTAGGCCTTTCTAAGCCTCTTTAAGCCTTGGCTAACTAAGCCCTCCCCGACGGGGAGGGTTGGGAGGGGCTGTTAGGGTTGGGTGGGGCTGTTAGGGTTGGGAGGGGCTTTGCTCAGCCTCCACTTGCGCCTCTGTCTTTCCGAAGCGTCGTTGGCGTCGCTGGTAGTCGGCGATGGCTTGGTGCAGACCTTCTTCGTCGAAGTCGGGCCAGAAGGTGTCGCAGAAGTACAGCTCCGAGTAGGCTATCTGCCAGAGCAGGTAGTTGCTTATGCGCTGCTCGCCGCCGGTGCGTATGAGCAGGTCGGGGTCGGGCATGAAGCTCGTTGTCATGTGTTCGGAGATGAGCTGCTCGTTGATGTCGGCGTCCTGAATCTTGCCTGCAGCGAGATCGGCTGCTATCTCTCGTGTAGCCTTCACAATCTCCCAGCGCGACGAGTAGCTGAGCGCTACAACCATCGTCATCGCCGAGTTGTGGGCTGTGTGGTCCATGGTCTCCTGCAGCTTCTGCTGCACCTCCTTCGGCAGGCGCTCTATGTCGCCGATGACCTGGAAGCGCACGTTGTTCTTCATGAATATCTCGTCCTCAAGCGATGTGAGCACAAGACCCATTAGCGCAGCCACCTCGGTAGCGGGGCGGTTCCAGTTCTCGGTAGAGAAGGTGTAGAGCGTGAGATACTTCACGCCGAGGCGTGTACACTCCGATGTGATGCGGCGCACTGCGTCTACTCCAGCCTGATGGCCGTAGCTGCGCGGTTTGCCTCGCTCTGCTGCCCAGCGTCCGTTGCCGTCCATGATGATGGCGATGTGCTGGGGTATGTTGGTTGTATCGAGTTTTTCCATATTCTGTTTTTCTTGAGGGGCTACTCATCCGCATTATGGCAGGTGCGGCATTTCGCCATGAAGCTGTACGTCAGCGTGAGCTGTAGGGCCGAGTAGCAGTCGGTGTTCTTGAAGAGTCCGCTGCTCTCTATGTTGTACGGGTCTTTCACGCCGTCGAGCTTGTCGCTGAGCGAGAAGTGTATAGCCCATTCGAGTCCGAGGTTCAGTCGCGGTCCTATCTTGTACTTCACGCCCAAGCCGAGTGGCACATTCGCTGTGAAGACGTTCTTGCCACCACCTGTGACGAACGTGGCACCCAGTCCGCCGAAGACGAACGGCGTGAAGCGCTTCGCTCCGCGGTAGTCGCGTCCGGTGCCGTAGGGCCAGAAGTTGTATTCGTACGTCACGCTGGCGTCTACGAGCGTGTTGCTGAACGAGTAGGGGTTGCCGACGAAGTCGGGGTAGTAGGTTTTCACGTCCTTTGACGAACCGGTCAGCTTGCCGTACATCGCCGCCATCTTCACGCCCATGTACGGGTTGAATATGCGGCGCAGGACGACCGAGCCGCCCATCTGCATGTTGCTCAGCACGCTGCCGTTGAAGTCGCCCTCGTACGACACGAGACCTACGCCCGCACCAATCTCCATGCGGTATTCGTCGTCGGTCTGCGCCTTAGCCGTCGCAAACGTCAGAGTCATCAAGAGAAGGGTGAGGATTTTCTTCATTGTCATTAGAGTGCAACCAGTCGGTTCTTTATTCTGTGAGACCGGTCGGGTATTGTCTAACCGTTAGCCCGGTCTGTTCTTTTTTTATTCTATGAAATCGGTCTGCTCTTTCTTCCATCCGAGGCGGTTGATTCTTCCGCGCCATGTCGAGCCGCTCTTGGCGTTGACGATCCAGATGAAGTTGTCGCTGTCTACGGTGAGCGCCATTCTCGGTTCGTTCAGAGCATTGGTGCCGAGCGTGAGGTCAGCCGGAACGCTGAGCGTAGTGTCCTTCGCCCATGTGAGTCCGCCGTCCTTTGAGCTATAGAGTTTGGCGTCGATGTCACTTGAGCCGTTGGGTGTGCCCAGGGCGTATGTCTTGCCGTCGTATGTAGCCACGCTCATGTTTTTGAGCTTCGGCAGAGCGTGCTTGTTGTCAGCCGACACCTCGTAGTATGTCCAAGGCTGGTTTTCGCTGTGCGCTGCGCCTTCGTCCACCTTGCCCCATACAGCCATCTTGCCGTCGGCTGTTGTGCCGTAGAGCGTCACGCGGTAGCTGTCGTTGTTGGTTACGAGCGCGTTGCATGTGTACGAGTGGTTGGTCGTGGGCAGGAACGCTGCGTCGCTGTCGATGGTAGCCACGGTCCATGTGGCGCCGTTGTCGGCAGAAGCCACGAGTTGTCCCTCGGCGTTGTAGCCGTAGAGACGCAGCGGACTTGCTGCCACGAGCTTCTTCACGCCGGTAACCGAGCCGGTCTGGTGCCAGTTGTTGCCGTCTGTGGTGCAGATGATGTTGCCGCCGTGGCTCAGATATACCTTGTCGTCTTTCGTCACCACGCCCTCATAGGCGTCGGCAGCAAGCACTCCGTTGAAGTTGGGCGTAGCCGCTCTCCATGTCTGTGCGTCGTTCATCACGTATACGCGTGTCTGTCTGCCGTCAGTGCCGAAGAGGAAGAGGCGCACGCCGCCCTCGGCGGTCTTCACGGCGCAGGTCTTCACGGCAGTAAGCTGCTCTATCTCGGCGTTCTTAGCCATCGGCTTCCAGAAGAACGAGTCGGCCTGCTCCTTGTGTATGTTCACCTTCACCTTGTACTTGCGCAGCTGCTTGCCCGAGTTGCTCATCACCTGCAGCTCGCGCTCCTGCGAGAAGTCGAGCGAGTCGGTTCCGCTGATGTACTCCAGGCTCTCGTCCTTCAGGCTCTTTATCAGCACCGCCATCGAGTTGAGACCCGTCACGGTGCAGACGAGTTTCTTGGCGTCTACGCCGCAGGGCAGCGAGTCGGGATTGTAGATGGTGTTGTTGCTTTGGTCGATGCAGAACTTGTAACTTGTGTACGACGAAGTGACGGTGTATACACTGTCCTTGCCTTCCTTCTTGGTCTTGGTATGGATGTATCGTTTTGCTCCCGTCACAGAGAAAGATGTGATGGCGCTGTCATCGGTGTACACGTATTCGTTGTCGTCATTAAGGCACGATGCGAGTGCAAAAACCGCCATGAACAGCATGGCAAAAGCTGCAAACTTATTTTTCATTCTTCCTAAACTTATTGTTTTTAGCTGCAAATTTAATCAGAAATCTTCAATTTCAGCGCTATTTCACATTATAATTATGCAATTTATTGATTAATAGCCGCATTTTTAAGGTTGTTTAGTGATTGGTTATATTGTTACGGCAGCGTGGTAACGGTGTTACCGCATAGCTGTAACGATGTTACCACTATGCGGTAATGATGTTACAGCAGCGTGGTAACTAACAACAAAAAAAGCATTGTTCGCCTTGAACGGGCAAACAATGCTTTTCCTATTGTGTCTTAATGCTTTCTAAGCTTGTGACGGATCACTACTCCGGCAACATCGTAACTGTGATGTGATTGCCGGCCTTGTTGAACTCCTTCATGAAGTTGCAGATGTCCTGGGCTGTGAGAGCCTCAAGAGTCTTGGCATAGTCGGTGTAGCCGTCGAAGTTGTAGAGATAGTTGTCGCTGATGACGCCGAGCCAGAAGCCGTTGGTCTTCACGCGGTCGCCGTTCTGCTTAACCATGTACTCCTTGCACTTCTGGAACTTGGCAGCGTCGCAAGTATTCTCGATATTCTTCATCTCCTCGTTGAGGATGCGGATAGCCACGTCCTTCTTCTCAGGCTTCATCGGGCACTGAGCGAAGATCTGGAACATGCGGTAGTTGTCGGCACCGAGGTCAGCGCTTGCGTAAGCGCCTACAGAGTAAGCTGCACTTTCCTTCTCGCGAATCTTGTCGAGATATTCCATAGAGAGCACCTGACCTGCGATGTCGCAGCAGAGGTCGTTCTTCAGAGTGTAAGGCAGCTGGTCGTTGAACCAGAGCATTACAGAGTTGGCCTTCGGGGTCTCCTGCTTGCGCTTGAATGTGTTGTCTACAACGCCCTTTACCGGGTTGAGCTCGCGCTTGCTCTTAACAGCCTTAGCCTTGGCAGGCAGAGCGCCGAGATACTGGCAGATGAGCGGACGGATAGTAGCCTCGTCGTAGTTGCCCACGATGTTGAACACCCATCCCTGAGCAGAAGCTGTGCGCTCCTTAGCAATCTGGAGGATGCGGTCGTAGCTTACCTCCTTAAGGCGCTCTATTGTGAGCGGAGCGACGCGCGGGTTGTGACCGTAGATGGTAGCCGAGATAGAGTCGCTGAACGCTACGTCAGGATCGATCTCGCGGTTCTTCAGCGATACCTCGAGCTGCTGCATGAGGTTGTCGAACGACTTCTGGTCCTTGTTGATGTTTGTGAAGTAGAGGTATACCATCTGGAGCATTGTCTCGACGTCCTTCGGGGTAGAGTTGCCCGAAACGTTTGTAGAGAGCTGTCCGAGTGTGAGGTCTGCGTTGGCAATCTTGCCTGCGAGAGCCTTCTGCAGCTCTGTAGAAGAGAATGCGCCGAGACCGCTGTAGCCGATAACATTGTCGAAGAGCTGGAGGTTGGCGAAGTCCTTTGCGCCGTAGAGTGTAGAACCACCCAAGCCGCGGCCGCTGAGGAGCACCTGATCCTTCTTGTAGTCGGTCTTCATAAGGTTAACGACAACGCCGTTAGAGAGTGTAAGTGTAGTGTAGCCGAGCTTCTCGTTCTTCACTTCCTTCTTCACCTTGCCAGCCTTCGGCATGGTAGTGATGAGCGGTTCGTTCTTCACGTTGTCTACGTAAGCCTCAATCTTCTGAGCGCGTGCGTCCTTGATAGCGCCGAGCAGCTCAGCCTCAGTCGGGTAAACGTTGCCCTCAGCCTCGTTCAGGAACGAGAGCACGATGAGGTTGGAGTCGTTAGCCGGCACGAGCTCAGCCATCATCTGGTTAGCCACCTCAACAGGCATAGCCGGTACGATCTGGCTCATAGCCTGATACTCGAAGTCGATAGACGGCATCGGGTCGCCCTCAAGGAAGTTGTCTACGAGGTCGCGGTAGAGCTGGCCGTTGCGACGCTTGTCCTTGTTGCTGTATTCCTTCTCGAGTGCGCTCTTGTAGTCCTCCTGGAAGCGTGCATACTCTGTAGCTGTGAAGCCGAAGCGAGCGGCGCGCAGAGCCTCTGTGTAAGCAGCCTTCAGAGCGGCAGCTGTCTTGCCGAGCTCCTTCGGAGAAGCCGAGAGGTTGAAGGCGTCCTTAGTCTTTGCGAAGATGAATGTGCCGTCGTTAGCGTAAGCGCCTACGTACGGGCACTCCGGATCGAGAGCCTTCTCCTTCAAGCGGTTGTTGAGCATAGTCATGGCAGCCTGCTTAGCGTAGTTGTAGATAAGGAAGCTGAGGTTGCCCTTCTCAGAAGCCGGGAACACGTCGTGCTTGATCATAAGCTCTACGCTGTTGGTCTGCTGCTCCTTGTCCTTGTCGATGATAACGATAGGCTCAGCGTTGTCTGGCACCTGCTCGTCTACGATAGGAGCGGGGTTAGCCGGGTTCTTGAACGAACCGAAGAGCTCCTTAATCTTGTTCTCCGTGTACTTCACGTCTACGTTACCCACAACGATGATAGCCTGGTTTGTAGGGTGATACCACTTCTCGTAGTAGTCGCGCAACTCTTTCGGCTTGAAGTTGTCGATGACCGACATCAGACCGATAGGATAGCGCACGCCGTACTTAGAGCCCGGGTAGAGCTTCGGCAGGTTGCGCTCGAACATGCGGCTTGAAGCCGATGTGCGCAGACGCCACTCCTCGTGGATTACGCCGCGCTCCTCGTCAATCTCCTTCGGGTCGAGGGTGAGGGCGTTCGACCAGTCGCTCAGGATGAGCAAGCAAGAGTCGAGAGCCGACTGACGGTCGGTAGGTACGTTAGAGATATTGTATACAGTCTGGTCGATTGAGGTGTAAGCGTTCAGGTCGCGACCGAACTGTACGCCGATGCTTTCGCAGTAGCGAATCACGCCGTTGCCAGGGAAGTGCTTTGTGCCGTTGAAGCACATGTGCTCGAGGAAGTGAGCGAGACCGCGCTGCGACTCTTCCTCCTGGATAGCGCCCACCTTCTGTGCGATGTAGAAGTCGGCACGATTCTCCGGCCAGTTGTTGTGGCGGATGTAGTAGGTCAAACCATTGTCCAACTTACCGACAACTACGTCGGGGTCAGCCGGAATGGGTGGCATCTGCTGTGCCTGAGCAAGTCCTGCAAAGAATGCGAAGACTGCAACCATCAGTTTTCTTAGTTTCATAAATTATTATTTTTAGTTGATGTAATTATCTGTTCGTACAGCATGCAAAAGTAGTTTATTTTTCCGCTCCTTGTGTCAAATGTTTATGATTTTTAAGAAATAAGCATCATTTTTGGTCGTCTTCGCTTGCTTTTCTCATATTTCGCGGGTGGTGGTTGAGTATTTCGTTGCGCAGAGTGGTTATGTCAATGTGGGTATATATCTGCGTCGTCGATATGTTTTCGTGTCCGAGCATCTCCTGGATGGCTCTCAGATTGGCTCCGCCTTGCAGCAGCGCCGTAGCGAACGAGTGTCTGAGCGTGTGGGGCGACACGGTCTTCGTGATGCCGGCGTCGCGCGCCGTGTTCTTTATCATTATCAGTATCATGGTGCGCGTGAGGTGTGCTCCTCTGCGGTTGAGGAACACGTATTCGTCTTCGCCGGGTTTGATGTTCATGAGGTTGCGGTCGTAGAGCCACAGTTGCAGTTCGTGCAGGGCGTTGGCAGATATGGGCACGAGGCGTTGCTTGTTGCCCTTGCCCGTGATGCGCAGGTAGCCGTCTGCGGCGAAAACGTCGCTGAACTTAAGGTTTACGAGTTCGGAGACGCGCAGTCCGCAGGAGAAAAGCATTTCGATAATGGCACGGTTGCGCTGTCCCTCGGGTTTGGAGAGGTCGATAGACTGCTCCATGCGGTCTATCTCTTCTGTAGAAAGCACTTGTGGAAGGTGTTCGCCGAGCGTTGGCGACTCAAGAAGCTCCGACGGGTCGTCTTTGAGCGTGCCGTCGAGTAAAAGAAAGCGGAAAAAGGAACGCACACCGCATAGTATGCGTGCCTGACTGCTTGGCGCTACGCCGAATTCGTGCAGTATGGTGGCGAATTGCTCCAAGTGTGAAAGACGCACTTCCTCAATGGCGAGGTGCTCGCCATTGAGGAAGTTTATAAGATAGTCGATGTCGTATGAGTAGGCATCGATAGTGTTCTGTGTGTAGTTGCGCTCGAGGCGCAGAAAGCGCATGTAGCGGCGCTTTATCTGAGTATAATCCATGATGTTGTGTTGCTGTGTTGTTGTTGTGTTGTTGTGTTGATGTGTTGAGATTTGTGCTATTGTCAACTCATCAACACAACACCATCTCAACTTTTCTCAACACCTCAACACAACAACACCTCAACATCTTTTTACTTCTTCAGCTTAAAGCCGAGACGCATGCCGCTGTAGCTCTTGAGCAGCGCGTTGATGGTAGCTGCTGTGGTGCTCTGTGTGGCTGTTGTGTTAGAGATGCCTTTGAGGATGTTCATCAGTTTGTCGGCGTTGAAGACGAGCGTCATCTCTTTGCCCTGCACGCTTACGTGAGCGGTGTACTCCTTGCCGAATTTAGGCTTGAAGGTGATGGTCTTCTCCTTGCTGTTGAAGGTGTATGTGCCGTGTATGGTCTGCTTCTTAATTTTTGTGGTGTAGTTGCCCTTGCCGTCGAAGGTGTAGACGATGCCTGGCACGTACTTCTTCATGATGGGCGACAGCTTGCTCTCGATCTTTGCTGCAGCGGCTGTTCCGCCGGCTTTAGCCAGAAGGTTGTCGCTCTCGAACTCGCACGCCGGACCCGTGTACAGCCATGTGCCCTTGATGCCTTCTTCTGTTGTAGCCTTGTCGCCGATGATAGCCTTGCCGATACCGCCGAGAATGTCGCCGAGGCTCTGTGCCTGCATTGTTGTTGCACCGATGAGCAGCATCACTGCTGCCATGATAAACTTAATCTTTTTCATAAATATCTAAATTTAATTTGTAATCGTTGTATTCAAGCACAAAGGTACAAAAAAGAACTATACCTTCATGCTTTTCAACCAATTATTCTACTCCGTCGGTTATTCTTCTCCGCCGGTGCCGTTGTAGTCCATCTGCTGCATCTGGCTGCTACCGTCGTCGCGCTTGCCTTGCTGACGGTGCTTCTGCTTCATGTTGCCGAAGTTCCACGTCACGGTGAAATTGAAGCGGCGTCCGCCTCGTTTGTTTATCTGGTGGCGTGTGAAGTTGTCGCCGCTGGTGAATGTCTCCCACTGGCGCGAGTTGAGCAGGTCGCGGCAGTTGACAGCCACGGTGATGAGCTTGTTGAAGAAGTTCTTGCGTGCGCCGAAGTCTACGCTGTACGACGGCTTGCGGTAGCCCTGCGTGATGACCTGGCGTGCCTCGTAGCGTCCGGTCGCCTGCACGGAGATGTCGTAGGGCAAGATGAGGCTGGCTGTCATGCGGGCGTTCCATGTAAACTTGTCGTCGGCAGCGCCTCTCACTATCTGTCCGTCGATGGGGTAGGCGAATCCGTCGAGCTTGTAGTAGTAGGCGTTGGCGGAGGTGGTGAGGTCGAGTATGCGGAAGAACTTGTTCTTAAGTGTCAGCTCCAGACCCGACGACTGGCTCTTCGCCACGTTCATCGAGGTAGAGTAGAAGAGTCCGTCCTCCGAGTTCTTGTAGCTGATGCGCTGTATGACGTCGGTTGTAGGACGGTAGTAGGCGCTGACGAGCAGCGAGTGGTCGCGCCATGTCTTCAGATAGTTGAGCGAGAACGAGTGGCTGTACTCTGGTGTCAGCTCGGGGTTACCGAACGACACGGTGGTAGCGTCTCGTGTGTCGCGGAACGAGTTGAGCTCTCCGCCCCACGGACGGCGCAGACGGCGTGTGTAGTTGAGCTGCAGCTGCTGCGACTCGGTTATCTGATAAGAGAGGAAGAGCGACGGGAAGAGCTGGAAGTAGTCTTTCTTGAACGGCTTCTGGCGCAGAGACGGGTCGTGCTCCTGGTCCCATGTGTAGCTCTCGGTGTTCACCTTCCAGTATTCGCCGCGCAGACCTGCCATCACGCCGAAGTTGCCAAGCTTGTAGTTGAGTGAGGCGTAGAGGGCGTGCAGATTCATGTCGTAGATGAAGCGGTTGTAGTAGAGCTTGTCCTCGGTGGCAGCTGTGCCGTTCCACGATGTGTTGTCGACGTACGACTCCTGCGGGGTGTTCTCGTGCGAGAAGTTAGCCTGGTATCCAGCCTCCACCTTCATGTCTTTCGTAATCTGGTTCTCGTAGTCGAGCTTCACCTCCCAGCGGCGGTTGTTGATGTGCTGCGGGCGGTACTGGTAGTCGTAAGCGTGCACGTCGTTGCCCTCCCAAACCGTCGAGTCGCGGTAGAAGTTGTCGCCGTCCGACTTCCAGCGGCTGAAGTCGACGGTGAAGTCGAGCAGGTGGCGCTTGCTGAACGTGTGGCGGTAGTTGAACTCCGAGTAGAACATATTCATGTCGCTGCTCGAGCGTGTGAGTCGGTCCATGAGATAGTTGCTGAGTCCGTCAGCCACGGCGGTGTATCTGTATGGTGTGAAGCTCTTCGACTTGCGTTCGCCCTTCATAAGCATTCCGCTCAGGCTCAGGTCGTCCTTCTTCGAGGCGTGCAGCGTCAGTCCGGCGCGTGTGAAGAGGTTGTTGCCCCAGCGGTCGTTGTCCGCTTTGTAGCTCTGGTTGTACGTGTTGGAAGTCTGCGTGCTCTCGGTGTAGCCCGTGTTCTTGCGGTGGCGGTAGCCGATGTTGGCGTATGCGTCCAAGAGACTGCTGTTGTAGTTGATGTTGAAACTGCTGTTGGCGCCGCCCTTAGTGTTGGCACCTGCCTGCAGCGAACCGTAGTAGCCCGCCTTGCGGTCTTTCTTCAGCACGATGTTGATGATGCCGGCAGAGCCTTCGGCTGAGAACTTCGCCGACGGGTTGTCAATCACCTCGATGCTCTCGATGCTCTCGGCAGGCAGCTGCTGCAGAATCTGCGCACGGTTGTCGGTGGTGAGACCCGACGCCTTGCCGTTTATCCACACCTCCACCGACGAGTTGCCGCGCAGCGACACGTTGCCGTCGTTGTCTACCTCCACGGAAGGTATGTTGTCGAGCACTTCGGACGCCGACTGTCCGGCGTTGCCGATGAGCTGCGCCACATCGAACGTCTTGCGGTCTACCTCGAGCTTCATCGCCGAGCGCTGTCCGGTGACGGTGACGCCCTTCAGCATCTTCGCGTCCTCAGACATATATATAATATTGTAGTGCTGATTGGTGTTCGAGGATGTTATCTCGAACTTGCGTGTCTCGGTCTTGTAGCCCACGAACGTAAGTTCCAGAGTATAGCGGTCGTTGGCGAGTCCCTGAATATTGAAGTTGCCCACGGCGTCGGTCATGCCGCCGCTCACAAACTTGCCGGTGGCAGTCTGCGAAACCTTCACGTTAACAAAACTAAGTGGTTCTGAGTTGCGTTTATCAAGGACTTTTCCTTTCACAAGTCCTTGCGCCCATCCCGCCGCTGTGCAGAGGAAGAGCATCAAAAATAGTGCTAAGTGTTTCATGTTATATAAGACGTGTTTGGCGCATGTGGGTTTAATCGAGTGCAAAAATAATTCGCGCCGACCGATGCGGATGTGCGTATCGGTCGGCGCGGATGGCATGCAGCAGGCTTTTCTGAGACGGCGCTTAAGCCGAACTGAGCCTCTTTAGTCCTCATAAGCCTTTGCTGACTAAGCCTTTTCTTAATCTTCCAATAGTTCGTCGGCTCCGTCTATGCAGCGGCGTATCACCTCGTAGCCGAATCCGCGCCCCAAGGCGTATTTCGTCAGCTTTGCGCGCATCTCGTAGTCGCTCTCAGCCTGCACCGAGCGTCGCTTTGCGGCGATAAGCTTCTTCAGCTCAGCCACATACGCCTCGTCGTCCACCTCGTCGAGCACGCGGCGGCTTATATCGCTCGCCACACCCTTCTGGTAGAGCGCCTGCTCTATCTTGCGGCGTCCCCATCGGTCGAAGCGTATCTTCTCGCGCACGAAGAGTCGGGCGAACCGCTCGTCGTCAACGAACTTCTCGTCTATCAGTCGGTCGAGCACCCGCTCGCGTGCGTCCTCCGACAGTTGCCAGCGGCGCATCTTTTCGAGCATCTCGCCCGACGAGTGCTCCGCACGGGCGCAGAGCGCCGCCAGCTTCTGCAGCGCCTCCTGCTCGGTTATGGTTTTCTTCTTTTGTAGCATTTTTTTGAGTGTTTTTAGGGGGTGCCGAACTAAGCCTTTTTAGGCCTTTCTAAGCCTCCTACAATTTGCTTCATCTTGGGTAACTAAGCCCTCCCCGACGGGGAGGGTTGGGAGGGGCTGTTGTGGGGTCTATTGGGAGGGGCAGCTTCCCTTCACGAACCTTGGCAGTCCGAAGCAGTCGTCGTTCACAGTTACGTCCTCGAAACCCATCTCTCGCATCATCTTGCCCGTCGCCTCCGCATACCTCGTGTTACATTCGAAGAGCAGGCTTCCGCCGTTGCTCAGCGAGCGCAGCGCGTAGCGGGCTATGGCGCGGTAGAAGCGCAGCGGGTCATCGTCGGGCACGAAGAGCGCCGTGTGTGGCTCGTGCAGCAGCACGTTGTCGTCCATGGCGGCGCGCTCCGAGTCGCAGATATACGGCGGGTTGCTTACTATCAGGTCCCAAGGGGCGACGCTTTCCTCAGCCCTCAGCGCGTCCCTCTTGCAGAACGCCACCTCAGCCTTCAGCGCCTTCGCGTTGCTTTCCGCCGTGCGCAGTGCTTCCTCAGAGATGTCCCACGCCTCCACATACGCCTCGCCGAGGCGCAGCTTTAGGCTGATGGCTATGCAGCCGCTGCCCGTTCCGATGTCGAGGATGCGCTTTGGGGCAGATGGTGCAGCGTTGGAGGCGCCGTTCATCAGCCTCTCGCCCTCGTCCACGAGCCATTCCGTTTCGGGGCGCGGTATAAGCACCGAGGCGTTCACGCCGAAGTGGTTGCCGCAGAAGTCGGCATAGCCCAGCACGTGCTGCAGCGGTTCGCCCTGCTCGATGCGTCTGACGGCTGTGTCGAGGCGCAGCGTGTCGTCGGCAGACAACTGCTCGGTGGCACCGCAGACGATGTCAGCGTACGACAGACCGAACAGCTCTTCGATAAGGATGCGCGCAATGGCACGAGCCTCGCCGTCTTCGTATGATGTGGCTATACGATGCCATATTTCTGAATAAGTCATATCGTTGTGAATGGTTTTTTAATCTATAGTTCTGGGATGTAATTTATAATGACCTAATCTGTAATATATAATAAACTAATCTATTATTTATAATAAACTGATCTGTGATTTATAATATAATAAGATGTAGGTTTGATTAATAAAGAATATAAATTATCAATTTTCAGAATATAAATTGAGAAAATGTGCCGCGAGCGGGACTCGAACCCGCACAGCCATTACTGGCCAAGGGATTTTA